>JADMIO010647386.1_pt1 | contig 101094 bp, 92 predicted proteins | sample 8958161 | NCBI WGS metagenome assembly JADMIO01 (sample SAMN16585339, study PRJNA669376) | soil metagenome | isolation source: Crop rotation soil | place: USA: Cullars Rotation, Alabama | collected 2011 | reverse complement strand
CGCGACAACTTGTCCACGTGGAATTCTAAGCTTAGGATCCCAATGTGCTGGAAAGCCAGAATTAATTATTGATTCACAGCTTACCGTTACACTTTCAGATCCATAAGTGGTAGTGCAGGGCTGGGCTAACCCGGATGCGACAACAAACAGTATAACAGTTAGCAGTAAAAGTCGTTTCATTAGGAATTAAATATATTCTTAAAAATTCAAAAATCAAAGCGAAAGGTAAGTGATCAGTGATCGGTTACCTGTGAGGTAATCATTCCCTATTCACCTTTGACCATTCACAAATAGCTCAACCACCATTTTTCCCTGTGCTGCTGCTTGTATCTGTCAAACTTTTTACAGACGGGATAAAGGATAGCAATGATAGCGATCCAGATCAAATAGACGGTCAGCAGATTAAAACCATAACCTCTCACACTGGGGACAAACGCAATCCAGGTAGGTAAGATAAATACCTGCCAGCCGAAGCCCGTCAGTTGAGCGGCGATCATGGCAGCAATATGAATGACGAAGAGGTGCAGGATATAATAGAAGAAGGGCACCCTGCCGAAAGTGCAGAAGAAGTTTACAGCGCTTCCTTTAAGACGTTCTGAATTTGCAAGGAAGAGGAAAGCGCCTCCTAATGTCATCAACAGGTAGAGGAGAGAAGGAGGATATTTTGCCGGATTCAGGAAGGAAACAATTTCTTTTGACAAAGCTGCATCCGGTTGCCAGGGCGAAGGGTTGCCATATACATTGGTGTAACGCAGGACAAGAAAAAGTGTTATTGACGCCAACCCGATAATATTGAATAATTTCTTTCGCTTTGTATGGCCGAAGAAGTTATCATAGAACCGGCCGCAATAATAACCCAGTCCCATGACCGCAATCCATGGAATGAGCGGGTAGCCGATGAACAGTATCCTGTTGCCGGGCAGATTGACCATATTCTCTTCATGCATGATCTCCCAGAGCACATTGCCATTCGAGTGGATACTGTCCAGCAGGTTATGCCCAAAAATCAGCAGGCAGCAAAAGATCAATATGAAATTTTTCGGAGCGTAAACGAGAGCCGCCAGTACAATCATACTAATGCCCAGCGACCAGATGACCAGCAGGCCAAAGGTTCTGAAATGCGGATCAAAGAACCAGGCAAAATTTACGATACTGATTTCAATGAATACAAGCCATAGTCCGCGTTTGAACAGGAAACCGGATAACTCAGCCTTTGGTTTTCTCCTGCCCACCATATAAGCAGACATGCCCGCTAGGAAACTAAAGCCCGGCGCACAAAAATGCGTGATCCACCGGGTAAAAAAAATGGGCAGGCTGGTATGTGCCGGGTCGGTAGGATCGTAGAAATTAGCAGGGTAGTGAAAATAATCCCGTACGTGATCCAGGGCCATTACCACCATTACGATGCCTTTCAGAAGATCGATGGATTGGATCCTGTTGTTTGCTGATGAAGTCATAAATAAAGATTTTAGCCGTAGATTTTCTTGCAGACGACAGGTGACGGACCTCAGCATACCGTTGATCAATTCAGCTTGATTATGCTATTGAACATTCCTGTCACTATTCATGATTTGCGATGCAAATTAAAAATAGAATTTTCGCAGTAAAAGCCTCATTAATATTTCACGATAATGTTTGAATTTGAGCTAAAATACACTACAAAAATAATCTTCCAATCCCGCTGAATAAGGAGTTCCGGCTAACAGGCTTCCCGCCATGTGATCAGTGATTGGTAAATAGAAAACTGTGGTCAGTCGTCTGTGGTCAAATTTCAACCTTAAACCTTAAACTTAAACAAAAGAATTATCTTTAAGAGACAAAAGACATCTCATGACAACAAAACATATTGGCCAATTGGCGATCATTTTTACACTGCTTATTTGCAGCTGTAAAAAGGGAGAGGAGGATTGTGGCGCTGTGAAGGTAGAATCCAGCGTTATTTACGATGCAGAGCTATTCCTGCAGCCTTCTGAAATATTCTGGGGTGTGACCGGCAATACACGTACGTATACGTACAACTGGACCTTCCCGAACAACTGTACGAACAGTAATCCGAAAGTGAGTTTTAATGCCGGGTTGCATAACAGTAATAATACCCTGAGTAACCCATTTACTATCGATGCGGGTACACAGACTTGCCTGGGAGTTTCATCCCAGCCATCGATTCTGGCTCCGGATTTTGATCATAAAAGTTATGAAAGCGCGGATGCGGAGATCGGCATGAACCAATGTTTCGGCGGGCAAAGCTCGGGCACCATTTATCCTTTCCTGCGGATAAGCTTTACCAGCCTTGGCAACAGCCACGATGACTCCGTGTACCTTGTCCACAATCTTTACTTTATTAAAGCGACGAGGCAATATAATTTGCCCAAATAAAAGTGATCAGTAACCAGTGATCAGTGATCTCTGACTGTGGTCTGTCGTCCGCGGTCTTTTTAAACTTCAAATCTCAAACCCTATCTTTGCGCCCATGACTACAGAACAATTAAAAGATATAAGAGACCGCGTACTCGTCTTGAGGAGGTTTCTTTGACGTCGCCAACAGGCAAAATAAAATAGCAGAACACAAACAGCTTTCTCTCAGCCCGGGCTTTTGGGATGATAACGCCCGTGCCACTTCCATTTTAAAGGAAATTAAGAACAATGAATACTGGGTAGATCTTTTTGACGCTACCGAAACAGCGGTGGAAGACTTTGCCGTGCTATTCGAGTTCTGGAAACAGGGTGATGCTACTGAGGAAGAAACACGGGAAGCATATGATAAGGCCCTCCAAATGGTGGAGGATGCTGAATTCAAAAGCACCCTGGATCAGCCGGAAGATGAATTACCAGCGGTATTGCAGATCAATTCGGGAGCCGGTGGCACTGAAAGCCAGGACTGGGCGCAGATGCTGGCCCGTATGTACCGCATGTACGGGGAAAAGCAGGGCTGGAAGATCAAGGAAATGGACTGGCAGGATGGCGATGCCGCCGGCATTAAAACATGCACCTATGAATTCGAAGGCCCTTTTGCCTATGGTTTTCTGAAAGCCGAAAGCGGGGTGCACCGGCTGGTGCGAATTTCGCCGTTCGACAGTAATGCAAGGCGCCATACTTCGTTTGCAAGCGTTTATGTTTACCCGTTAGTGGATGATACGATCAATATCGAGGTCAACCCGGCGGATGTGAAAATGGAAACCTCGAGAAGCGGTGGTGCCGGCGGGCAAAACGTAAACAAAGTGGAAACAAAAGTGCAGCTCACGCATATTCCTACGGGCATCGTAGTAGTCTGCCAGCAGGACAGGAGCCAGCTCGGCAACCGGGAACTCGCCATGCAGATGTTAAAAAGCCGCCTGTATGAGATCGAGCTGCAAAAACGTAATGAGCTTCGCGACGCGACTAACAGCAAAAAGAAAAAAATAGAGTGGGGAAGCCAGATACGGTCCTATGTATTTCATCCCTATAAAATGATCAAGGATCATCGCACAGACTTCGAGGTAGGTAATGTTGGACCGGTGATGGACGGGGAGTTGGATGGTTTTATTAAAGCTTACCTGATGAGTGAAAAGGAAATTTCCTGATATACCCTGGCACTTCTTAATAAATTCATTAATGTACTATGGGTTATTAACTCTTTTAATTTCATGCTTGTTATTGTTTTCTGATCGTTAATTCATTGCGGGCTGTGTGATAGCCAGGTTTTTTTATGAATAGCACTACTAATACAATGTGTAACTTTATACAATTAAACTGATTGTACCGGCCACTCATCACTTGTAACTGATCAACTATCAATTATCCATTATCAACTATCCACTAAAAAACTATCAACTAAATACCATGAACTTAGGATATTTCAACTACCCACTACCCGCTAATGAACCGGTATTGAACTATGCTCCCGGCAGCCCGGAAAAGAAAAGATTGAAGGATACGATCGCTGCGCTGAAGAACACTGTGCTCGATGTCCCCATGTATATTGGTGGCGAAGAAGTGCGGTCGAATAAAAAAGTTGCGATGACACCGCCGCATGAGCATGCACATTTGCTGGGCCATTTTCATGCAGGTGACGCCACGCATGTCAAAAAGGCCATCAATGCGGCCTTAAAAGCAAAGGAAAAATGGGCGAATACCAGCTGGGAAAACAGGGCGGCCATCTTCCTGAAAGCAGCAGACCTGCTGGCAACAAAATACCGCGGCCTTATGGTGGCTTCCACGATGCTGGGACAAAGCAAGAACTGCTACCAGGCTGAGATCGATGCAGCCTGTGAGCTGATCGATTTTCTCCGCTTCAATGTTCATTTTCTCAGCGATATCTACAGGCAGCAGCCTATTAGTCCAACGGGCATGCATAACCGCCTGGAGTACCGGCCGCTGGAAGGTTTTGTGTTAGCAGTATCGCCTTTCAATTTTACGGCGATCGGTGGTAACCTGCCGACAAGTCCTGCCATGTGCGGTAACGTGGTTATCTGGAAACCGGCACATACCCAGGTATACAGCGCCCAGCTCTTTATGCGCATATTAATAGAAGCGGGGTTGCCGGCCGGCGTAATCAACCTGGTGTATGTTGATGGACCTGCACTTGGGGAAGTTGTTTTCAATCACCCAGATTTTACTGGTATACACTTCACCGGTAGTACGGCTGTGTTCAACTATATGTGGAAAACGATCGGGGCCAACGCCAATATCTATAAATCCTATCCACGCATTGTAGGTGAAACAGGCGGTAAGGATTTCGTGATCGCTCATAAAAGCGCCAATGTGGATGTGCTGGTAGCTGCCCTGGCAAGAGGCGCATTTGAATACCAGGGACAGAAATGTTCAGCGGCTTCAAGAGCCTATATCCCTTCTAACCTGTATCCGCTGGTGAAGAAAAAATTGATAGCCGAAGTAAAAAGTATGAAAGTAGGATCTGTGGAGGATTTCAGCAATTTTGTGAATGCCGTGATAGATGAAGTGAGTTTTGATAAGCTGGCAGGATACATTAGGAATGTCCGCAAAAAAGGCAGTAATGCAAAGATCATCGTTGGCGGGGGGTGTGATAAGTCAACCGGTTATTTTATTGAGCCGACGGTAGTGGAAACAACCGACCCGCAATATGTCACCATGTGCGAAGAGTTGTTCGGGCCCGTACTTACTCTGTATGTATATGATGAAAATAAGTTTGAAGACGCACTAAAACTCGTTGACAGCACATCTCCTTATGCACTAACAGGAGCGGTTATAGCACAAGACCGCTATGCAGTGGAACTGGCGACAGCGAAGTTGCGTAACAGCGCCGGTAACTTCTATGTGAATGATAAGCCTACCGGTGCGGTTGTGGGCCAGCAGCCTTTTGGCGGCGCCCGTGCAAGTGGTACAAATGATAAGGCCGGATCGATATTGAACCTCTATCGCTGGTTAAGTGCACGAACGATCAAGGAAATGCTGGTTCCGGTTACTGATTACCGTTACCCTTTCCTCGGAGAAGAATAATTTTTAATTTATTATAGAAATGTTAAAGCCCCTTTTATTACATAAAAAGGGGCTTTTTGTGGAAATTCATCGGCAGCAAACCCCTTCTAATGCTATAAAAATCAGCATATTGATTGATGGCACCGTATTGGCATCTTTCCAAGCTGTACCAAAAAATAAGTTATGAAAAAGATTATTATTGGGTTATTGATTTTAATCCCCGCTGTGAAATTTGTAAGTGCACAACGGCACTCTGATGTTGTGAAACACGCTGATATTGGCATTAAGGTCGGATATAACGCAGCTAATTTTACGAATGCAGCCGGAAGTAGCTACAAAATGAAAGACGGTTTTAATGCAGGTTTGCTGGCACACTTCCATATCAATCATAACTGGGCTATTCAACCGGAACTTGTATACTCCACCCAGGGTACCAACTACAATAATAGTAGCTCAAGTTATAGCCTGAATTATCTGAACATACCGGTTCTTGCTCAATTAATGTTCGGGCCAGGCTTCAGATTGGAAACAGGCCCGCAACTTGGATTCCTTACTCATGCAGCTGCTAAAACAGGCAATGTTTCAGTAAAAGACAATGATAGTTTTAATTCGACTGACTTTTCATGGGCTTTCGGACTCGGATATATCAGCCCCGTAAAATTGGGATTGGATGTCAGGTATAACCTTGGCATATCCGATATTACAAAAGCATCCAGCACTGTACATAACTCAGTGATACAGGCAGGCGTATTTTACCAGTTTTAAACAATCCGACCTTGCTTTTATTCAGTAAAATCAAAGAGCCTTCGCGGGCTCTTTGATTTTTTATCTATCTTGGAGCTGAAAAATATCCATTCATCCCTAATAGTTTTGTTTTGACGATAATTCTTGAAAAACAGCAATTACATCTCACGCTCCGTCGCTTGGCGCACCAATTGGTAGAAGATCTTACTTCTTTGGAGAATGTCGTATTTGTGGGCTTACAACCAAGAGGGGTACAGGTAAGCCACCTGATCGTAGACCATGTACAGGAGTTGTTTCCCGGTGAAAAGATACAATATGGGGTACTTGATATCACTTTTTACAGGGATGATGTAAGAAGTGAATTGCATAAAGCCAATACAACAGATATTCCATTTTCAATAGAAGATAAGCAGGTGATACTGATTGATGATGTATTATATACAGGCCGTACTATCAGGGCGGCGCTGGATGCCCTGCAGGATTTTGGCCGGCCACGCAAAGTGGAATTATGTGTGCTTGTCAATAGAAGATTCAACAGGGAATTACCCATACAGCCGGATTATTTTGGAAAAGCGATCGATACGGTGCAATCGCAGAAAGTGAAGGTGGAATGGGATCGCGAAGAAGTGGTTTTATATTAGCTGAAGGTTGACAATTCAAAGTTGAAAGTTTGGGAACCAGGTTTGACGGATTAGAATTTAAAACAATTCAGCATTCAACATGGTAAAAATTTGAGATTTTTTGCGTTTTACTTTTGACTTCCACTATTTCCTCATTTTTGGTAAGCACCTGCAATATTCAATATTTTCTTTTAGCTTTGACTTTTAATGCAACTCTCCACCAAACACTTATTGGGCATTAAAGACCTTTTACCGGAAGACATTTCTCTTATTCTTTCCACTGCCGCACAATTCAAAGAAGTATTACAGCGACCGGTCAAAAAAGTTCCTTCCCTCAGGGATGTCACCATCGTGAACCTGTTTTACGAGAACAGCACACGAACGAGGATATCTTTTGAACTGGCGGAAAAAAGACTGGGGGCTGACACGATCAATTTTGCAGCTTCCGGTTCTTCCGTTTCTAAAGGCGAAACATTGCTGGATACCGTCAACAACATCTTAAGTATGAAGGTGGATATGGTAGTGATGCGCCATAGTGCCAGCGGTGCGCCGCATTTCCTGGCCAAACATATTCCTTCAGCAATCGTCAACGCTGGTGATGGTATCAACGAACATCCTACCCAGGCCTTACTGGACGCATTCTCCATCAAAGAGAAAACCGGTGGTATTGAAGGGAAGAAAATAGTGCTGGTGGGTGATATCATGCATTCCAGGGTGGCATTGAGCAATATTTATTTATTGAAAAAAATGGGGGCCGAAGTAATGGTGGCAGGACCACCAACACTCATCCCGAAATATATTTCAGAAGCGCTGGACGTAAAAGTGGAATATAACCTGAAAAAGGCGCTGGAGTGGTGCGATGTGGCAAATGTGCTGCGTATCCAGCTCGAACGGCAGGACCAGGTTTTGTTTTCTTCATTGCGGGAATACAACCTCGCTTACGGCGTAACAAAAAAACTATTGAACACGTTGAGTAGGGAAATCGTGATTATGCATCCGGGTCCTATCAACAGGGGAGTGGAGATAGACAGCGACGTGGCCGATAGTCATCAGTCAATAATTTTGCAGCAGGTAGAGAATGGAGTAGCGGTAAGGATGGCTGTATTATATTTGCTGGCGGGTAAGTGATAGTTATCGGTGATCAGTTATCAGGAGGGACCATTCACTTATCTCTTGTCACTGATCACTCGTCACCTTATTAATTTAAGTCAATAATCTATTCAACTTTTATCTCTTAATGCGCATCTGCCTGTTCCCCGGAACTTTTGATCCTCTGACACTGGGTCATATTGATATCATCAACAGGGCATTGCCTTTGTTTGACAGGATGGTAATTGGTATCGGCAGGAATTCGAGCAAACTGCCGATGTTTGATGAAGAAATTCGGTTGCGCTGGATCAAAGAAATTTATAAGAACGAACCAAAGATCGACGCTGTTGTGTACGAAGGCCTTACTGTGGATTGTTGCGAAAAGGTAGGCGCTAATTTTATTGTAAGGGGTATACGTTACGTGAACGATTTTGAATATGAAAAGGCGATCGCAGATATGAACCGCAGCCTGGATGGGAACATAGAAACGATATTCCTTACTTGTTTACCGCAATTCACTTCCGTTGCGTCTACGCTGGTCCGTGATGTATTAAAAAATGGAGGGGATGTATCGCCATTCCTGCCTGCTATTGTGAATGAATCAGTTTCGAAAATTAAGAAACCTTAAAAAATAATTGTATGTCGATTTGGTTTAAAAAGAATGTCAAAATAACTGACCTTGGAGCAATTGAACCCGGTACGATGGCAGAGTTTCTGGGCATGGAGTGGATGGAAGTGGGCGATGATTATGTAAAAATAAAAATGCCCGTTGATCAGCGCACCAAGCAACCCTATGGACTATTACACGGCGGAGCAAGTTGTGCATTGGCCGAAACGATCGGCAGTGTGGCTTCCCAGTTGGTACTGGATCCCAATAAATTCATTTGTGTTGGACTTGAGATCAATGCCAATCATATCCGGAGTGCAAGAAGTGGATACGTCGTTGGTACGGCCACAGCTTTGCACCTTGGAGGTTCAACACATGTATGGGATATCAAGATCCATGATGATGCCGGAAAATTGATCTGTATCAGCAGGCTCACGTTGGCTATTCTGAAAAAGGCTTTTTGAGAGTTGAGAATTGAGAGTTGAGAGTTTGCTGATTGCAAATTGCCTTGCCTATTGCCCATCCACAAATCCATTCAGTATATCCACTATTGAAGGATAGGTATTTGAAAGAGGTTCGGTAATATCCTTCAATTTTACCCATTTGATCTCATCAATGTGCTCTTCTGTTTGAGGAACAAAAGTTTGTTCTGCAGGGCAGCTCATGTGAAACCAATGCGTTGTTTTTATGAAATGCTTTCCATAGGCATTGTAGGTGTGATAGGTTTCGCCGGCCTTTTTTTTCAATGTTATGTTCCTGACGCCTGTTTCTTCCTCTACTTCTCTTACCGCGGTCGATTCAATGCTTTCGCCCTTTTCCACTTTGCCTTTCGGGAGGTCCCATTTTCCTAACCGGTGAATGAACAACAGTTCCTTTTTGCTGTTTTGTACAATTCCGCCCGCGGCTTCAATTCCCTTGAAGTGCTTAAAGAAAGCTTTCTTTAGTATTTCCAGGTCACTGTTCCAAAGCACACCGGCATGAAATTCTTCTTTTGCGATCTCATGCAGCAAAGATTTTATCGCCGCATTTGATATCTCATCTATGAACACAGCGTCGGGGTGATGTAATATTTCATGCAGTTGCCTGTCAATATCATCGCAGAGATATACCGGCTTGTCACCGAAGTAGATTTTTATGTGCATAATAAAATTTCAAATCCTGCCGTCCAACCTTCAAATTTGCGCCATGACAAACGAAAGGGCAGTAGCAGAAAAGCTTTTACAAGTTAATGCAATAAAATTAAATCTGTCCCAGCCCTATACATGGGCCAGCGGCTGGAAAAGCCCGATCTACTGCGATAACCGGAGAGTGTTGTCATTCCCTTACACAAGGGATTTTGTGAAAAGTGAATTGTGTAACCTTGTGTTTGAAAAATTTCCGGATGCAGAAATGCTGGCAGGTGTTGCTACTGCCGGGATTGCCTGGGGTGCAATGGCGGCAGATCAGTTGAAACTACCTTATATCTATGTGCGTCCCAAGCCCAAAGAACATGGCTTAGGTAATCAAATAGAAGGCTGGTTTGAAAAAGCGCAGAAAGTAGTTGTAGTAGAAGATCTCATTTCTACCGGGAAAAGCAGTTTGCAGGTAGTCGAAGTGTTGCAAAAAGAAGGACTGCAGGTGGAAGGAATGGTTTCGATTTTTACATATGGATTCGATGTGGCAAGTGCGGCATTTCAACAGGCAGCCATACCTCTATTTTCACTAACGAATTACCCAACACTGATCGAGATAGCCATCGACAAAGGCCTCGTAACTGCCGATCAGCAAAATACTTTGTTAAACTGGCGTCAGCATCCCGCCGAATGGAGCGCTTGATTCAGTAACTTTGAAAAAAAATTACCATGAGATCAATTACGCTTACAGTATTATTACTTTTTGGATTTATTACCATCGTTTCTGCCCAGGCAAAGACGGTTCAAAAAGTTGTGATCAAAACTCCAACAGTACAATGTGATATGTGCAAGGAGCGGATAGAAAATTACATGAAGAGGGAACCGGGAATCATTTCAACTGATGTGAACGTTAAAAAGAAAACCACTACCGTGACCTTTATGACCGATCGCAATAACATCGAACAGGTGAAAACAGCCATCGCTAATGCCGGTTATGATGCGGACGACGTGGCCGCTGATGAGGATGCATACAAGCGCCTGCCTAAGTGCTGCAAAAAACCAGCTACAACGGAAGCGCCCAAACCGGCAGAAAAAAAGGATTAATAGTATTTATTTAAAATTAGTAATGTAAGGTCGGCAACTTTTCAATAGTGGTCGGCCTTTTTTTATTGCCAACCTGTAACGGACAGTTATTCGAAGAGGATTATTTCGATAAGGTATATCCATAAAAAGAAATTCCCACCGAGGAATCGGCGGGAATTTTCTTTAACCCTTAAAACAACCAACATGAATGATGTTGATTCCTATACAACAACAAATACGCAAATTGGTTGCATTTGGTTTGCTGTAATTTGAAAAAAAATTATGTTAAAGCAATATCTAATACCTGCTGCATAGTTCTCACGTAGTGAAAGCCAATGCCTTTGATGAATTCCGGGTTTATTTCTTCCACGTCCTTTTCATTTTGCCAGCACATGATGATCTCTTTCAGCCCGGCTCTTTTGGCGGCCAGCACTTTTTCTTTGATCCCGCCTACAGGTAAAACCTGGCCCCGCAAAGTGATCTCACCCGTCATGGCAATATAGGGTTTGATGCGTCGCCCGGTAAAAGCGCTCGCCAAAGCAGCCACTAAAGTGATACCGGCACTTGGGCCGTCCTTTGGTACAGCGCCTTCAGGTATATGGATGTGAACATTTTTCTTATTAAACATTTCGGGATCAATATCCAGCTTTTTAGCATTCACCTGCAGCCAGGTAAAAGCTGTTGTGGCGCTTTCTTTCATCACATTACCAAGGTTGCCGGTCATTTTCAATTCGCCTTTGCCATCGCTAAGGCTGGTTTCAATAAATAATATGTCGCCACCAACATAGGTCCAGGCAAGACCAACGGCCACGCCAGGCATATTGGCAACCTTATACATGTCATTGGAGTATTTTGGTTTGCCCAGTATCTTCTCTACATCCTGTTGAGTGAGTGTCGGCTTTAATTTATTCTTTACTGCATACTGTTTGGCAAGATTGCGCATCATGGCAGCCAGTTGCCTGTCGAGTTCCCGCACGCCGCTTTCCCTCGTATAATCCTCGATCATTTTTTCCAGCACTTTATCGCTTATTCTCAGTGAAACATCCTTCAACCCATGTGCCTCCTGCTGCTTAGGCAAAAGGTGCCGTTTGGCGATCTCAATTTTTTCCTCCACCGCGTAGCCGTTCAAATCAATGATCTCCAGCCTGTCACGTAGCGCGGGTTGAATGCTGTTGATATTATTGGCAGTGGCAATGAACAATACTTTGCTGAGATCATATTCAAGCTCCAGGTAGTTATCATAGAAGCTATTGTTTTGCTCCGGGTCCAGCACTTCCAAAAGTGCAGACGATGGATCGCCACGATGATCACTGCCCACCTTGTCGATTTCGTCCAGTATCATGACCGGATTGCTGCTTTTTATTTTGCGAATCGACTGGATGATCCGGCCGGGCATGGCGCCAATATAAGTTTTGCGATGCCCCCTGATCTCGCTTTCGTCGTGCAATCCACCCAAGCTTACCCTCACATATTTACGGGCAACGGCATGGGCAATACTTCTGCCGAGGCTGGTCTTTCCAATGCCCGGTGGTCCCACAAAACAAAGGATCGGACTTTTCATGTCACCTTTCAGTTTCAGCACGGCGAGGTATTCCAGTATCCTTTCTTTTATTTTGTGCATGCCGTAATGGTCATGATCCAGTATCTTCTTCGCCTTTTTGAGATCGTAAGAATCTTCGGTATAATCCTCCCAGGGAAGATCAAGCATCAGGTCAAGATGATTGTATACTACGGAATAATCAGGAGTGCTGGGGTGCATGCGCTCCAGTTTTTCGGCGCCCTTTAAGAACATCTCTTTTGCTGCCAGTGGCCATTTTTTGCTTTCGGCCTTCTTGATCATTTCTTTCACTTCAGCTACATTATCCCCACCCAATTCTTCCTTAATGGCCTTCATTTGCTGTTGCAGGAAATATTCCCGCTGCTGCTTGTCTAATTCCGCCCGCGTTTTATTGGTTACCTTATTTTTCAATTCAGTGTACTGCAGCTCGGTCTGCATCAGGTTCATCAGCAATTCTGCCCTCGCTTTGATATTATTGATCACCAGTAACCGCTGTTTGTCTTTAATATCACTGTTAAGGTTACTGCTTACGAAGTGTATCAGGAAAGAAGGGTTTTCGATATTTTTCAGGATGATCGCGGCTTCATTCGGGAGGTTGGGAGACATGCTGATGATCTGTCCTGCAAGGTCCTTGATACTGCCGACCATGGCATTAAAATCCCCGTCATTCTTCAGCACTTCTTCATCCAGCACTTTTATTTTAGCTTTGAAATAGGGATCCTCACCGGTAATTTCCTCTACCTTGAAACGCTTTTTTCCCTGTATGATGATCGTTGTGCCGCCATCGGGCATTTTGATCAGTTTGGCAATTTTAGCAACGGTACCAATTTCTTCCAGGTCGCTTACAGCGGGTTCTTCTATTGTACTGTCTTTTTGCGCTATCACACCGATCAATTTGTCAGTCTTATACGCATCCGTGACTGCCTTGATGCTTTTATCGCGGCCTACTGTTATCGGCAACACCACACCGGGAAAAAGAACGGTATTACGTAATGGCAATAAGGGTAATTCGGTGGGAATGCCTGACAGGTCACCATCTTCGTTATGGTCTTCATTGAGCGGTATGATCGGCATAAATTCTACTTCCTCCTCCGTTCCCTGCATAAAAAAATCTTTGTTCATAGTAATTCCAAGATAAGGTCAAATTGTCAAAACCCCCGGGCTAATGCTGCTTTTTTGGAGGGATATATATATTGGCAAGTTTAATGCCGCGATCATTAAGGTTGACCACTTTAAAAGGCGGTCGACCTTGCTCCGTTAATATTATTGAACTTATTTTTGCCGCCATGAATTTTAGCTATTCAGATACCGAACTGGAGATATTTAAAAAAGTCACACGGGCTGCGGATCAACTCGATATATCCTGTTATGTTATTGGAGGATTCGTAAGGGACAAGATCATCGGGCGGCCTACGAAGGATATCGACATTGTTTGCCTGGGCGATGGCATTGCACTGGCAAAAGCGGTAGCTGCAATGATCGTTCCTGAACCCGAAGTGAGTATTTTCAAAAATTTTGGAACGGCCCAGCTAAAAACCGAAGGAATAGAAATTGAATTCGTAGGTGCCCGCAAAGAGAGTTATCACCGTGACAGCCGGAAACCTGAAGTGCAGCCCGGTACGCTGGAAGACGATCAGAACCGCCGCGACTTTACTATCAATGCGATGGCGGTGGGCCTGAACAGTAAGAATTACGGGCAGTTCATAGATCCTTTCGACGGCCTGAATGATATAAAGGATAAAATAATTAGGACTCCTCTTGCGCCGGATATCACCTTCAGCGATGATCCGCTGCGTATGATCAGGGCTGTGCGTTTTGCATCGCAGCTTAATTATGTTATCGGGGACGAAACGTTCAAAGCCATTTGCCGGAATGCAGAACGGATCAGCATTGTAAGCAAAGAGCGGATCGCGGATGAACTGAATAAAATATTGGCCTGCAAAAAACCTTCTATCGGCTTCGACCTCTTGTTTAAAAGCGGCCTGTTAAAAATCATCTTCCCGCAAATGACCGAACTGGCGGGCGCCGAATATATTGATGGAAAGGGGCACAAGGATAATTTTTACCATACACTGCAGGTAGTGGACAATATCAGCATGCATACAGATGACGTCTGGCTTCGCTGGGCAGCTGTTTTGCATGATATAGCCAAACCTGCTACAAAGAAATTTGAGCCGGGGCATGGCTGGACCTTTCACGGACATGAGGTGATCGGGGGACGCATGGTGCCGAAGATATTCGCCCAGCTGAAGTTGCCGCTGAATGAAAAAATGAAGTTCGTGAGAAAGATGGTGGAGTTACACCTGCGGCCCATTAGCCTCACGAAGGAGAATATCACGGATTCGGCTATACGCAGATTGTTATTCGATGCGGGTGAAGATTTTGATTCGCTGATGATGCTGTGTAAAGCGGATATCACTTCGAAGAATAAACAAAAAGTAAAACGTTTCCTGGATAATTTTGAAATGGTGCAGCAGCGCTGTGCAGAAGTGGAAGAGAAGGACCAGCTGCGGAACTGGCAGCCACCGATCACAGGTGAAATGATAATGGAAACATTCAGGCTTCCGCCCAGTCGCACGGTGGGTGATATCAAAAACGCAATTCGCGAAGCCATACTCGACGGCGTTATTCCAAACGAGTATGATGCAGCCTTTAATTTCATGCTTGTTAAGGCAAAGGAGTTAGGAATAAATTAACGTTTCTTCCTGATTTTGCATAGCTGCATATTGAGCTATTTGCACATTGTTCTATTTGCACATTGTTCATTTTCTCGTTTGTTATTACTAATTTCGTTTTATGGCAATTTTACGTTTCAGGATATATTGGGAAGACGATGACAGCATTTACAGGGATGTGGTGATACGTCACAATCAAACTTTTGCTGACCTCCACGACATTATTTTAAAAAGCTACGAGTTCGATAACAAGCATAAAGCGACCTTTTATCGCAGCAATGATAACTGGCTGAGGGGAAAGGAGATTTCGCTGGAGAAATACGATGATAAGAAATATGTAGTGCCGCCGTTGCTGATGGCGGAGACGCCGCTCGGTTCTGAAATAAGGGATCCGAACCAAAAGTTCATCTATGTATACGACTTCAACAAGTTCTGGACATTCAAGGTGGAATTGATCCATGTTGATAAGGAAGAAAATAAAAAAATGACCTACCCCGGCTGTGTACGTTCAGAAGGAATAGCTCCTTCGCAATATGGCACCAAGGGATTGGTGGATAAACGCCTGGCCGAAGTGGAAGAAAAATACGATCTCACTGCAGCTTCCATGCTGGAAGGATTCAGTGAAGAAGATGATGAAGGAAATGCAACTTCCAGTGAAGAAGAAGCAGGAACAGAGGAAACGGGCGAGGAAATTTAGGTAGTTGAGTGACAAGTGATCAGTGTTGAGTGTACGACCTCCTCTAAACACCTAATCTCCTAAACCACTAAACTGATTTGTTACGGCTCTTAATAAGCCATTTAAAATAAAATGAACAAGACCTGCATCCTCATTGTAGGGCCCACTGCTGCAGGCAAGACGGCACTGTCCATTCAGCTTGCACAACATTTTTCCACTGAAATTATCTCCTGCGATAGCCGCCAGTGTTATAAGGAATTAAATATTGGCGTAGCGAAGCCATCAATTGATGAGTTGGCAATGGTGCCGCATCATTTTATTAATTCTCATTCCATTCACGAACTTGTAAATGCCGCTTCATTTGAAAGCTATGCATTGGAAAAGGCGAATGAAATTTTCGCAAGGCATGAAATAATGGTCATGGTGGGTGGAACTGGTCTTTATGCAAAAGCGTTTTGCGAAGGCATGGATGAGATACCCGTGGACAATGCCCTACGACAAAATATCAACGAGCTTTACCATCAGTACGGAATTCAATGGCTGCAGGAAGAAACAAAAAGAAATGACCCGCAATATTTCGAAAAAGCGGAGATAAAAAATCCACATAGATTGGTCCGGGCGCTTGAAGTGAAATTGTCTACCGGCAGATCCATTGTTGATTTTCACACGCGACAAAAAAAGTCAAGGGATTTCAATATCATAAAGATCGGCATCGAAATTCCGCGGGCTGAGCTTGCCGTTCGGATCAACAACAGGGTGGATGCGATGATGGAAGAGGGACTGCTGACAGAAGTGAAAGCCTTGTTACCATACAAAGATCTGAATGCATTGCAAACGGTGGGATATAAAGAATTATTCAGTCACCTGGAAAATGAAATCTCACCGGAACAGGCTATTCATGATATCAAGATCAATACAAGGCAATATGCAAAACGGCAGATGACCTGGTTTAAGAAAGACACAACTATACATTGGTGTGATCCTGTTTTCGGAGAAGTACTGGTTAAGATCAATAACCTCCTTAAATAATAGGGGCCGGATAGAGATCCAGCCCGTATTAATTCATATCCTATTGAAAAACCGGCGCAAAAGTAAATCGCCGGTTCCTTTAATTTGTTACAGGATTCTAACAGGAGTTTACATAATTTCCGCTATTGCCGCATTTAAAATTTTAGCCCAAACGTTGCCACGATATTGCCCCGTCTTGTATCCACCGTGGCAAACGTATTGCTCTTGTCCTGCAAACGGTAAGCAAAATCAACATCTTTGTTAATAGAATGTACATAGGTAAGGTCTATAAAGAAACCTTTGTTGCGGTATCCAAGTCCGCCACTGAGCAGCATCTTGCTTGCTTTTAACTTTATTGTATTGTCATCCGGATTTTTGTATGGATTACTATAATAAGCGAAACCAAGCCTTGCCATGATGATATTGAACTTTAGTTCTCCGCCCACCCTGAAATTGAAATTATTTTTGTACTCGGCCCTTATTACCTTGTTGAGGCCTTTAAAATAATTCTGCTCATCCGCCGGTGCATCTTCATTTGCAGAATAAAAGCCCGTGTTTTTATAACCCACATACTCAATATCCGCCGTAATAAAACCTTTTTGCTTGCGTACGTCTTCAATTTCCCGGAACACATAGCTGCCGCTGATCAGTACTTTCCAGGGTGTAAGCATGGAATATTTACTTTCGCCGGGTTGGTTATTGGTAAATGCTGTGGACGAAACATTTTTAAACTGGTTGTAATCCTCTGTGTTTGTTTCAAGATTCGTTACCCTTTTATCTTTCAGAGTGATCATGTAGGTGGGCGTGTGGATGGCGAGGCCAAGTCTTATATATTCTTTGGGCTTGTAGATCACACCCAGTTTCAGGTTGACGCCTGCTCCTTTTGTAGTATAGTCATCCACAAAATTGGAATATCCAAAGTTATTGTGCACATCGGATGAGGTATCAGTTTCCCTGAAGGTAGTGGTGTTCCGGTAGTTCACGATCGGCACACCAACACTGCCACCGATCAGCAGTTTATCCTTTTTGTTGTAAGCGTACCCTAATGATAATTCGTAGATGCTTCCGCTTGTGGCGATCGTCTTTTCCTGTAACAATGCTTTGCCACTTTCCAGTACAAATTCAGGAAGCGCTTTCACAACAACGGTGCTGTCATTCACCCGGAATGTGTCAACAAGGTAAGTGTACAGGGCAGGAGCAGTGCTGTACGCATAAAGAGGGTTCGACAGGATCCCATCAATGCTGTTCCCGTTTCGCAATTCTCTGATGGCATCTTCGGCTGCCTGCTCGCTAAAAGAACTGTAGTTGTTATATCCTTTATAATAAACAGTGTTACTGAAACTGGCAACCTGTGAAACAGTGAAGCTAAGGGCCTGGCTGGTCCTGGGGTCGTTCCGGTCAGCTTCTCCCCAAACAAGACCGATATTACTGAAGCTGAAATTGTTTTTGCTGTTCATGCTTTTGGTATCCCTGAAATCGGTTTTATTGTTACGCAGGAAATAAGCCGGCGTAAAAACAAATTCACCCGTTTTGAAATTACCGATGCCCGCGGGATTTACCGAATTAGCAGTGATATCTCCGCCAAGCGAACCCATAGCACCACCAATTGAGAGGCTCCGGGCGGTTCCCGACTGGGGAAAGAAGGCGTATTTTAATACATCCTCTGGTATTTGGGCGGAGATCGTGATACAGGAAAAAAGAAAAGGAATGAGTAAATATTTTTTCATGGCAATATAGTTTAAATAGGAAGTGATGGGTCACTTCGCCGGGTAGATGAGAATCATTGAATTAGTTTCTGCCATTTCGTGCAGGCCTTGAAATGCTGCCGCCCGATGAGCTGGAACTGCTGCTGGAACCTGAGCCTGGATTGTAACTCCTGCTATTCGAAGAATTATTATTATCGTTGCCGGTTATGTTGAAAACCTTATTCAATGTATTGGCTACGCGGCTGCTTTTTGTGCTGCTATTGCTGTTATTGTATGTTCTTACAGGATTATTTACATAACTCATTTTCACACTCCCCGTGCTATTACTATTATTGTAACTGTTGTTGTAAGCTGCTAAATTGGTCATCCTTGGTGTGGTGACTTTCGGGTTGACGGGTGCAAGTATTACAGGGCTGTATACGGGCATGCTGCAATAGTATGGGTTATAATAATAGCCATAATCATAACCGTAGAGATAAGGGCTGTAGCTGTAATAATCGTCATCAAAATATCTCCAGCGGCGGTCATTGATACCGAGTCGTATCTGCCTTTCTTCGGCAACACTGCGGGCCTGGTCAGCCTTATCCGTTTGTTTATCTTCGCTGCTTTCCTCATCGTAAAAGCGTGCGGGAGAATAATATACGTCGTCGGGAGTTTGGGTAGTCTTATATGCCGTGGAGCAACTGGAAACGGAGATCACGATAGCTGTTAAAAGTAAAAGTTTTGTATTCATGGCAAATGGTTTAATTAAGATTGAAGTTACTACTTTTGCGCCGCTGGACTTGTTAAAGTATTGTTTCAAATTCTTTGCCACGCTGCAACCGTTCCATACAGTGCTCCGTTAAAAATGTGCTAAAGCATTTTGTAAACAAAACTTTTTTAATGCCCGTTCAATAACCAGATCACTTAAATAAAAATATAGCTGCGCAGATGAGCAAAGAAATTACAAACAGGCAAGAGGATTATTCTCAATGGTACAATGACCTTGTTATTAAAGCAGGGCTGGCGGATTACAGTGCTGTAAGAGGGTGCATGGTTATTAAGCCATATGGGTATGCATTATGGGAGAATATGCAGAAAGAACTGGACCGGATGTTCAAAGAAACAGGACACCAGAATGCTTACTTTCCTTTGTTTGTGCCCAAAAGCCTGTTTGAAGCGGAAGAAAAGAATGCCGAGGGATTTGCAAAGGAATGTGCGATCGTAACGCATTACCGGTTACGCGCAGACGCAAACAATAAAGGAAAGCTGGTGGTGGACCCCGAGGCAAAGCTGGAAGAAGAACTGGTGGTTCGCCCAACAAGCGAAGCGATCATCTGGAATACCTATAAAGGCTGGATACAATCCTACCGTGATCTGCCGGTGCTGATCAACCAGTGGGCCAACGTGGTGCGCTGGGAAATGCGTACCCGCTTGTTCCTGCGCACTACTGAGTTCTTATGGCAGGAAGGTCATACGGCTCATGCCACAAGGGAAGAAGCGGAAGTGGAGACCAGACAAATGCTGGATGTATATGCAGAATTTGCCGAGTCGTTCATGGCACTTCCGGTCGTGAAAGGGGTGAAGACAGCCAATGAACGTTTTGCAGGCGCTGAAGATACCTATTGTATTGAGGCACTGATGCAGGATGGAAAAGCATTGCAGGCCGGCACTTCGCATTTCCTCGGGCAAAATTTCGCAAAAGCATTTGACGTAAAATTCAGCGATAAAGAAAATAAGCTGGACTATGTATGGGCAACCAGCTGGGGCGTAAGCACAAGATTGATCGGTGGATTGGTAATGGCGCATAGCGATGATGATGGATTGATATTGCCGCCGAAACTGGCGCCGGTACAGGTAGTCATTGTTCCCATTTTTAAAGGTGACGACCAGAAAAAGCTTATCGATGAAAAAGTACATGCCTTTATGAAAGAATTGAAAGCCGCCGGCATCTCCGTAAAATATGATGACAGCGACAACAACCGGCCCGGATGGAAATTCGCTGAGTACGAGATGAAAGGTGTACCGGTGCGGATCGCAATTGGCGCGAGGGATCTTGCGAATAATGTAGTGGAGGTGGCAAGAAGGGACACCAAAGAAAAATTAAGCTACAGCATCGATGGATTGGCTGGCAATGTTGTGAAACTGCTGGATGAGATACAAGTGTCTATCTTCCAAAAAGCAAAAAGTTTCAGGGATGAACATATTACGAAGGCTGATGGCTGGGACGAATTTGTAAAATTACTGGATGATAAAACCGGTTTCATATCTGCACATTGGGATGGAACGGGCGAAACAGAAGAGAGGATCAAGGAATTGACTAAAGCTACTATACGCTGCATTCCTGTCGACAATAAAGCGGAAGAGGGAAAATGTATCCTGACCGGCAAATCAAGCAGCCAAAGGGTTTTGTTTGCAAGAGCTTATTGATGATGATGAATGATCCGGCCCGCATTGATATCTGTGAGATGAACGATACCAAACAGCCAACTACCGGGGCGAGGTACCTGAACCTGGATGGACTCCGCGGCTTGGCGGCCCTTGCTGTAGTCGTTGGACACATCGAACGATACAAACCCGGATATGGTTTTACACCATTGCCCGTTCCGTTCCTGCCTTCGATCGGTTCGGTAGCAGTAACTATTTTTTTTGTTCTGAGTGGTTTTATCATTACGGACCTGTTATTAAAAGAAAGGTCCCAAAAAGGAAAGATCAATACCAGGCATTTCTACCTGCGGCGTATGCTAAGGATCTTCCCGCTTTATTTTCTCGTGCTGTCAACAGGTTATTTTTTTTATGCTGGTCTGTCAACCAGGGGCCTCTTGCTTTCGATCTTCTTTTTGTCAAACCTCGCATTCCTGAAAAATTTGCTGCCGCAGGTATTGATTCCCATCTGGTCGATCGGGGTGGAGGAGCAGTTCTATGCGGTGCATCCGTGGATCATGCGTTTCACAAGCAGGAAAAATCTGATTACATTATTTGTCGCTCTCATTTTGCTGGAGGTAATCGGGAGGAACTTGTATTTGTTTCCGGCGTTCGGCAGGCATCATTTTTTCTGGTCCCTGCATACTTTTTTATTATTCACCAGGTTTGATGCGATACTGACCGGATGCGTTGCTGCCGTGATTTTTGAACGTATGAAAGAAGTATCCTGGCTGTTTTCAGGAATACTGCAGCTGGCTGCCTGGGCCGCTCTTTTATTGCTGTTGTATTTTACAACGATGTACGATCTGACAGCGCATGAACTTTACGCGGTTGTTACTGCAGTGATCATTGTTAATCTATGTAAACCGCAGACAAGTATCGTTTCGTTGAGTGCTGCCCCCTTGCTTTTTATGGGCAGGATATCTTACGGCGTCTACATGCTTCATAAGTTTGGATTGTACGTAGTGATGAGCAGGGTTTCTAAAATGAACACAGGAGCTGTATGGTTGCAGAATTTACTTTTATACTTATTGGTCCCGGCACTGGGAATCCTTTTAGCCTGGTGTTCCTATACTTTTTTTGAAAGTTATTTCCTTCGCAGGAAGCAAAAATTTTCTTAGACTTACACGTATTCGGCTTTATAAAAGTTAATTCGTTTCATCTTCCTTCAGGTCAATGATGATCTTGGCATTTTGTTGTTCGCTGGAGGAAATGAAGACCTCATAACGTTTACCATTAGCCGTAATTACCATCAGGGAAGTATTGGGAGGAATGGAGCCCAGGTTATCTGCCACCATCACCAGTTCATGATGCGGCTGCTCTTTATCTACTTTGATCGCAAAGCTCACCGGCTTGGCTGAAAGCCCTGCCCTGGCTACCACGAGCTTGTTATTATGATAGATGGTTACCGTATCTCCATCTATCTCGCCGTTATCATACAACTCTAACAGCATTTCCGTTTCTTCTGTTTCTATTTTTTTGACCACAGGGTTGGTCCTTGTGAGTAAAACTTCCGGCACCGGGACATTTGAAGCTGTATTTTTTATGACAGTTTTTACAGGCTCTGTTTTCAGTTTCACCTGGTCTTTGGATAAAACAGGAATATTCTTTTTCAAAGGCGGGGTGGTAGCTTTAACAGGCGGCTTCGGTTCTTTGACGATTGGCTTTGTTTCAGGCACAACCGGCCGCGGTACTGGCGCTTCAACGGGTTCCGGTTTGCGCAGCATACATTCTCTCAGCATGATATCATCCATTGCAAAATCATTTCCGCAGCCACCATTGGTATCGTCATTCATTCTCAGGACTACGCCGGTTATTCCTGCCGGTAAAGTGAATTGTCCGTAATATCGTTGCCAATCTGCGCCATTCGTAGGTGCAATAATGCCCGTCCTGAATTTTGCTATTTGCGCACCAGATGGACTTTGTACAATGAAGCTCAGGCTGGGTGGAGTAGGGTTGCATGGACTGGAGGTTCGGCAGATGTTTACGATCCATGCGGAGAACTCGTACACCGCCCCTGGCGTTAAACTGCCGGCTGCATATTGAAAAAATGTGCCTGGTCTTTCAGATGCATTCACGATCATCATTCTTCCTTCGCGGTCTCCGGGCGTATGATCTTCTGTCATCGTGATCCAGTCCCCGTTGAAACAATCTGTCGTAAAAGAAGCAAAAGAATAATTGCCATCGTCGGGACAAATATTATTCATCTGCCGGTAGTTACTGAGGAACCCGATATTCAGATTGGAAGTAACTGTGGCATTTCCAAAATCGATCTTAAACACCGGGGGCTTGAAATTACAATCAAGCTGCTGTGCATTTAATGGTTGGCAGAATAATACTGCTGTAAAAAAATATAATGGGGTAATTGCAAAATTTCTCTTCATGGCTTTGTTTTTTATGGGCAATACTTCAGAATAAATATATTCCGGATTCAAAGTTATTTGGAGCCACGCGTTTATTTTGGCGGATATTTAACAGCGACGTTTAACGCAGACAAATGGCCTTTAGCAATGATGAAATTCTTTTCGCCGGCATTGAAGCAGCCCATCACACTGGTTTGGCCTAATTTTGAAAACACAGCGTGGGTATCTGCGCCGCCGTTTTTATTAATCAGTCAATAACCACCTCCTTATATGCGATCATTCAGTATTACCTTCATTTTGTTTTTCACTATTTTATTTCAAACAGCACAAAGCCAGGATATTTTTATTGATAAGGATACTACGCTTAAGAAGGACTGGTTGTTACCAAAAGGTACAATTCTCCGTTTTGGAAGTAAGGGACATATCAGCGGTACCGCTGCGATAAAAGGAGGTATCATTGATGCTGCCCTGGGGCAATGGATATTTGATACCACGATCACGGTCTACCCGGAAGGAACTTACGGAAGCCAGTTCAGCGCCCGGTGGTACGGGGCCGGAAGCATGGATGATAATGCCGGGGCTTTACAAAAAGGCATCAATACCATACTGGCCAATTTAAATGTGCTGCGTGATTTTTTTATACCGAAAGGGGTTTATGCCTTCAGCAGGCCGTTAGTGGTTCAACGTGTTATTAACGGTAAATACGCTGCAGCCACGATCCATATGTTTGGCGAATATTCTTTCTGGGACTGTTGCAGCGGCACCACTTTGCAATACACAGCAACAGATGGATTTGCGTTAGGGCTGCAGCTGAATAAAGGCACGGAGATCAATAACATCAGGATAACGGGGCAATTCAGGTCCCCTGAAAAACCAGACTCTGTTTATTACAATATCCCTTTTGAGAAATATACGGATGCCAATGGTAAATGCGATAATATGTATGCCGGGGTTGTGATTGATTATGATGGCAGCAACACGGCCAGCGGTTCAACAGGCATCAAGGTACATGATATGAATGTCAGCAATTTCAGTATAGACTATATGGTGAGTGCCAATGGAAAAACATACAATGCAGAAATATTGCTTTTCGAGAACATCCGTTGCGGTGATGCAAGGATCGGTTTTGTTACGGGCCAGGCACAGGAAAAAGGGAATATGATCAGGGGAATTTATTCCTGGGGAAGCATTCATACTTTATATTCATGCGGCAGGTTTGGTAAAGCACAGGCGGGCAACTACACCATTGACGGCGGAAATATCGCCGGCCGTTGTATCCGGCTTTTTGACATCACTCAATCCGGTTGGTACAGCACGACCATCCAGAACCTGTTTGCTGAAAGCATTGCAACGGTGGGCAGCATCACTTCGCAAATACCCACTGCCGTTAGTAACTGCACATTCCATTTTGTGTATCCCTGGCTGATCGGTAAGCAGACCCTTTTTTATGGTAACAGCGATAAAATCAGCTTTTACAATTGCATCTTCAGGTACTATGGCGAGAAGTATCCAATGAAGTTTTCCGGTTACGCCAGTTTTGTCAATTGTATTTTCAGCGGACCACGAATTAAATAAGATGAATCGTTTTAAGAGCCAATCCGTGTAATCCGTGTAATCGGTGTAATCCGTGTAATCCGTGCAATCAGTGCAATTAGTGTATATTTCACCTATGAAGGATAAAAAACTACTGCTATGGTCTCTTACCGTTGCGTTAGGTGGTTTTTTGTTTGGGCTTGACGTGGCAGTGATATCCGGAGCTGAACAAACCATCCAGAAATTATGGAACCTGAGCGGGGCCATGCACGGGCTGGCTATTTCTATCGCTTTGTATGGAACGGTGATCGGCGCCGCGTTTGGCGGTTATTTTGCAGATACATTCGGCCGGAAAAGGTCGTTGTTTTGGGTAGGCTTGTTCTTTTTTGCCTCGGCAGTCGGTTCCGCTCTTTCCAACGGCGTGTATATTTTTATGTTCTTCCGGTTGATCGGCGGTTTCAGCATCGGCGCTTCCTCTGTGATCGCCCCATTGTACATTTCCGAAATAGCGCCACCAAAGAAAAGAGGCTTTCTCGCCGGCCTTTTCCAGTTCAATATTGTTTTTGGTATCCTGGTCGCCTATCTTTCCAACTTCCTGTTTGAAAAATTATTGCACAGTGACGATGACTGGCGGTGGATGCTGGGAGTAGTGGGCATTCCTTCTTTAATATTTACATTCCTTACCACGCTCATTTCTGAAAGTCCCCGCTGGCTGATACTTAAAAAGAATGATGTCGCAACCGCAAGAAAGATATTCGATGAGATCGAGCCGGGGATTGCGGAAGAAACTATTGAGCATATTGTGCAATGCAAAGTAGCAGCAGCCAATACACAAAGGACCTCTTTTTTTTCGAAAAAGTACAGCTGGCTCATCCTGCTTGCATTCCTGCAGGCTTTTTTTAACCAGCTGTCAGGTATCAATGCCATCATTTATTATGCACCTCGTGTATTTGAAATGACGGGACTTGGAAAATCAACGGCATTGCTTCAATCAACAGGCATCGGGCTGGTGAATCTTATTTTCACCATGATCGGGCTTTCATTGATAGACCGCTTTGGAAGAAAAGCGCTGATGTATATTGGTTCATTTGGCTATATCATTTCGCTCGGCCTGATCGCTTTGGCTTTTTACAATCATTCCTATGGCGGTGTACCGGTTTACATTTTCTGTTTTATTGCTGCTCATGCAATAGGCCAGGGTGCGGTGATCTGGGTTTTTATAGGGGAGATATTTCCGAATGAAGTGAGGGCAACCGGCCAGTCTTTTGGAAGTCTCACGCACTGGATATTTGCCGCGATTGTGGCCAATGTATTTCCTATGTTGACAAAGAATTTTGGAGGGGCGCCTATATTCCTCTTCTTTACCTGCATGATGGTACTACAATTGCTGTACGTTATCTTTTTAATGCCCGAGACAAAAGGGGTGGCGCTGGAAGACATGGATAGGAAGATTGGGCACTAATTGAGAGTTGAGAGCCATTAAAGGTATATAGTGTATTCTAATTTTTGCACGGTGCATTTTAACCAGGCAATTTTAAAAAATAATATAATAATGGATTATTCAGTTCCGACTAATACAAGGATCGGGCATGTACATTTGAAAGTGTCCGACATAGAGAGATCGCTGCAGTTTTACCGGGATATTCTTGGCTTTAAGGTGATGCAACATTATGGTACGAGTGCGGTATTTATCAGCGCCGGTGGTTACCATCATCATATCGGGCTTAATACATGGCATAGCAAGGGCGCAGGTCCGGCGCCGGGAAATGCCGTTGGCCTTTACCATACAGCAATTTTATACCAGGAGAAAAAGGACCTTGCTGCTATTGTAAAAAGACTTTCTTCACTGAATTATCCTTTGACCGGCGCTTCTGATCATGGCGTTTCATTGGCTATTTACCTGGAAGATCCTGATGGCAATGGTGTGGAATTATACTGGGATCGTCCGAAAGAAGAATGGCCGGTTGATGCAGGGGGTAACCTGCAAATGAAAACTGAGCCCATCAATTGGGAAGAACTTTTCCAGGAATAATAGAATTCACCTTCCGTGCTTATATCTCACCATTGCGCCCATGAATAGCTTTGGTGATGAGCTCCGTAAAGCATAGCCTGACAGTCTATTAGTTTATCAATTTTTCAACTGTACATGTACCGCTTTCTGCAATCCCTTGCAATTTGAAAAACTAAATATTATCTTGTCAGCCAATTCTTTGGAATAACCATGAATACAACAAGACTGATTAGCGGGGCTATTGCCGGGGCCATTGTATTTTTCCTTTTGGGCTGGTTGATCTATGGGAACGTGCTGGAAAAGTATATGTATCATAATACCGGCAGGGCTGGTCATATCATTATACGCTGGCAAGTGGATTTCCTGTTCGTGATAATAGGTAACCTGCTCCAGGGCTTGTTATTTTCCTATATCCTTGTAAAGGGTAACGTTACTACACCGGTGGGTGGTTTGATCACAGGGAGCATTATTGGTTTTCTGATGATCCTCTCAACAGATACCATTACTTATGGCACCAGTTTCGTCCTGAGCCTTAGGGGTATGATGGCAGATGTAATTGCCTTTACGCTGATATCCGCCATTGCGGGCACAGTGGTTGCGGCTGTTACAGGAAGAGGAGCCAACGTAGACCAGGAATAATTTTAATAAGGCGCTTGCTTGCTATCAATACAGGCTGTCCGCGAGGGCAGCCATTTTTTTTTGGCTGATTTCTTATCTTGAAGAATATATCAGCTTCAATAACAAAGACGATACTATTTCGTTTCAGTTATAATAGACCGGTTACTATTGAGTAACAGGAAGAAAAAAAACGTTCGATAAATCAACAGAATGGATACAAAAAAGGGGACAGAGTCTGTTTCACATTATGATGATCTTGAAAAGAGATCGGTCCTGGAATTAATTACATGTATCAACCAGGAAGACAGCAGCGTTGCAGCTGTAGTAAAAAATTCACTCCCCCCGATAGAAAGACTGATCACTGCAATATTTAAAAAAATGAAGGCAGGGGGAAGATTGTTCTACATCGGCGCTGGAACCAGCGGGAGGCTCGGGATCCTGGATGCGTCTGAAATTCCCCCAACTTATGGTGTTGACAGTGATCGGGTGATCGGCATTATTGCCGGCGGAGATAAAGCGATCCGGAATGCGGTTGAATTTGCAGAAGATGATATCAGCCAGGCATGGAAAGACCTTTCGGCTTATTCGGTTACCCAAAAAGATTTTGTCGTTGGAATTGCCGCTTCCGGTGAAACGCCTTATGTGCTGGGAGCGCTGCAGGATGCCCGGAAAAATGGGATCAGCACGGGTTGTATCGTATGTAACACGGGCAGCAACATCGCAAAGCTAGCCCAATACCCTGTTGAGTTACCTACGGGTCCTGAATTTGTAACCGGTAGCACGCGGATGAAAGCCGGCACGGCACAGAAAATGGTGCTGAATATGATTTCCACTTCGCTGATGATACAATTGGGCAGGGTAAAGGGGAATAAGATGATCTCAATGCAGCTTTCCAATAATAAGCTCTGGAGCAGGGCTTCAACGATCGTTTCGCAGGAACTAAATATATCTATCGAAGCAGCAAGATCTTTGCTTCAGCAATACAAAAGCATTAAAAAGGCCCTGGCCGCTTATCGCAGCCAGCTTCCCGGTTAATAAAATCTCTCTAATCAAAAATGGTAAATGTCTGGGTTCCCTGGTAATTGACCGGGAAACTGATAAAGGTATTTGCCTTTCCTACTTTCACTGAGCCCGTGATCTTCACCATTACCTCATTTTTCAGGATAGCATTGAGACCATTTCTAAACAGGTTTTTCATGTCGACATCCATTTTAATGGGAATGGTAAATTCCTGGCTCCGCGGGATAGTTATTTGGTATTCCTGGGACGTTCTTCCCATGTAAACATCGTTGATATAAATGTCCAGGTCCGTCCTCTTTAACTGCAATCCATAATTATTCGGGTTATAATACACCATATCCATTCTTACCGCGGAGGAAGTAAATCCCAATTTATCGACCGTAAAATTTTTAAAATCCCGGTATTCAAGCGCTTTAGGAGGCGAACAGGAAATAAGCAATATTGTCAGTAAGCCAGGGAGGCTGTAAAAAATTGATTTTTTGAGTTGCATGGAGGAGTGGCTGCAAAACTAAAGGATCAGGGCGACTACATACTTCAGACCACACGATCCCATAAGCATTTGATAGTAGTCATTTTACAGAATTTATTTTTGCAATCATATTTTAGTTTTACATATTCAGGTTTAGATAATTATGTTTTTTAAGGATCGGGATAGTTGGTCATGCAACTATTGTTTTTCGATCTGCACGAACTTGAAATTTAATTGTAGGTGGATTGCTTTTTATTTTTCCACAAGTGTGCTTATTATGTTGATAATAACACATGGAAATTAATAGAATTTGAATTTAATTTTGGAGACGTTTCTAAGCAAAAAGAAACCCACAACTTTTAAGCAGCAAACTTTAGAAAGTCGTGGGTTGAGTGAGTTCTTTGAAAGGATAAAATTACTTCAAATTGCGAAAAATCGCAAGCCTAAGTAATCCACATTTCGCCCAACTTTTCAACTTTCCACTCTACAAGTTTGCAATAAAAAAAATCCCTGCTTTGAGCTACCAACTCATTACAGGGAAAGTGTGAACAGCCATTCACTATAAAGAGGGCTTATTTCTGACCTTTTAAAACATTCGCAAGATGTCTAAAAAGCAGTCCACCAAGACGGTGAACATTAGTGCAAAAACGGGACAGTATGTAACCCCCACGTATGCAGCTAATCACCCAGCTACAACAGTTAAACTGACTGTTAAAAAGGGAAAATAACGAAAGTTATTAACCTGCCAAAATTTTACGATTCCCGCCCCTGTGCGGGAATCTTTTTTATTCAAAGAACTGTTTAGTTTTTATAAGTTTTGATAATCACTTAATCCTGATCCACCACTTCCGGTTTCTTCTCCTCTCCTAATAAAATCATCCAAATCCTGTTGAGAGGGTGAAAAGAAGTCTTTTATTGCTTGCTAAATCCTTTTTAAAAGGTTCATTTAGCTTTCTTTTTTACTGTCTTTTTAGGAGGCAAAGGGGTGTTTAAAGCTTTTCTCATTGCTTCCTCAAAAGGCATATCCAGTTTAACAGGTGGGTCTTTCTTTATTGCTTTCTTTTTAGCCATTTATTTATTTGATTGCGTATTTTACCTTTTGGTTGGCAATTTCGGTATCCTTATTGGTAAGGTAGCTTATTAATTCTTCTAAAATAATGACCTCAAAAACAGGCCCGTCAGATTTGCCAGGCAAAAAAGCCTGATGAGTTGATCCGTATATAGTTCTCGCGTTCCCTTCTTTTCCTATCAGTAAGGATTTTAAGATCACATTTTCTTTGTATTTTTTTGAGGCTTGCCAACATACAACAAAATTGATGTGAGTAGCAAATTTATCCTTTGTGTCAAATTCCCGCAACAAGGCATCAAAATCAAATTTATATTCCAGTACCATAGGGTGATAAGGGTCATTCAAATCAATATCTTGCCTTACCCCTAACGGATTTTCATCGGAAAAAAGGTAACTATTATTCTTATAGTTTAGTTCAATTAACGAATCGTACATTTCGTTATAATTATTGGAAAAGAAATAAATACCTTTTAATTTTCCCATTCCAATAAGCTGATTAAAAATAGCGATCACGTCTTGTTCTTCTTGTGCTTTAGACAAATAGGTAAAATTTTCTCCTATACCCTTACGCATTGGGTTCGTATCTCTATAACTTTCAAGTCGTTTTATCCATTCATGCCTATTTTTATCAGGGTTTAAGCTTTTTGTTGCACCTGTGTCAGGGCGTAGCAAATCTCTATAATTAATTATATATGCAGTAACCTTTGAGGCTAATTCGTCTGCAAGTTCTTTTAGTTCCGGCTGAAAACTTTTCCTGCCTGTGTCGGGATTACCAAATTTGAAATGTACTATTACTAAAGTGTATTCTTGTAGCCCAGAATTTCGTTTTAACGCAATCGGTATTAAATCCCCTTGTGGCATTCCATCAGTCGCTAATTGAATACCTCCCTTCATTACTTTTATATTCTGCCGAATGCCAGTTTGCTCATTAAAGGCTTTCCAAGTATTAAGGGAATCAACCTGGGCAGCATACAACGAAACTTCATGTTTTTGCATTAAAGCGATTTGTTCTTCTGTTAATTCAAGTTTAAGGTAATCAGCAGCTAATAATTGATCACAACTCCATATGTCCCATAAAACCTCTAAATTTTTAAATGGGGCTTGTAAACGATTCATTCTGGTTTTTAAATCTCCTTCTATACTGTTTATTTCTGTTCGAACTGAAGTCAAATCCATTTGTTTAATGTTGGGGATATCGTGCGGGTAGTAGTATTCAATTTGTTTTTGGCTTTCAAAATCCGTTGATTTACCACTCTTGTCAGTAACTTTCAGGAATATTTTAGGATTAAATTTTTCTCTATTCAGATAAATAGCTCCCAAAGGGGTTACTATTCTTAAAATATCAAGCCATTGATCGGCAGTATTTGATTTAAACCACCAAAAATTTTTTGGTTTTTCACTTTCATTACCTGTCAATTTTATTTCAACACAAGTACCTGAACTTTCATTTTCAAGCTCCGGGGCATCAAAATCTGCATATTCAAATTTTGGCCTGGGGATTATGTTATTATCATCTTCTACCCATTCTCTCCCTTGCCTCAAAATAGCGGAATACTTTTCATTATTAATCTTCGTTTGTAGCTTTATAAAATTATAGCCATAAGCCAAAAAGGTAGCTCCTACACCTTTATTGCCTCTTAAATTTTGCCCCTTTTTAAAGGAAATACTTGGGCGGAAACAAAATTTATATTCTTTTAGGTTCATTCCGCAGCCGTTATCAACTACCCTTAGTTTGTTATTTGAAATATCAATATCAATCCAAATTTTAGGAGTATAGCCTTCAGTTACTTTTAACTTCTTTTCCGTAGCATCTAAGGCGTTTTGAATAGTTTCAGAAAAAATATCAAAAAAGCCAGTATAGCATCTAAGAATTGAAGAAACTGAATCTTTAACGGCAGCTTCAAAAATATCATTGTCGCCTATTTCATCGCTTAATGCTGTATTCATTAAGGGATCATGCCCATGAATGAGATTATTTTCCATGTTGTATTTTTTGCAGAGGCTTAGTGTGCCAGTAAGGGTTGTTTGCATAAATATAGCGTTTAAGGATTAATGTTTTCATCTTTTGCGGGAGATGGTTTTTTCTGAATAAGATTGTTATAAGTAAGCCTATGACCGTTTGCCGCTTTCATATTCTCAATGAAGCGGTCTTTATCAGTCATTTTACGGGTATTATATCTGTAGCTTGTTTCGGCGCAATACTGTGTCAAATGTTTTGGGCTAACTGAATGATATATGCCGAATATGGAACGTTTGAGGCTGCTAAAAAATCCTTCAACCGTGTTAGTATAGCAGAGGCCATCCCTAAACTGCATTTCTTTGTGATTGACGGTTAAATGACATTGGTACTCCATAGATAGCCCTTGATAGGATAGGTGGCTATCAGTCATTAATATTGCTTCCGGGCTTACATTCTCCCGTATTACGTCTTTAAAGGTATTTTTGCCTATTACAGTCAGTCTGGCTTTACCATCTCTTTCCAGCATTCCCATTACTGCAACCTTGTTATCTATGCCCTTTTCCTGCCATTGCTTGCGCCTGCCCCTGTTCATGTTTTGAAATTTGCCACCCACATACGTTTCGTCAGCTTCAACAATATTGGTTAATGGTTCCGGGTCTGGATCGCCCATTATATGCCTAATGCGGTGAAGGATGAACCAAGCAGTTTTTTGAGTGCAGCCAAGATCACGGGCTAACTGGCAGGATGAAATACCTTTTTTATGGGCTGAAAGGAGATAAACTGCTCCCATCCATGTTGCCAGGGGAATATGCGATTTCTCGAAAATTGTGCCTTTGACCACGCTAAAATCCATTTTACAGGTTTTGGAACTGCACCGGTATTTACCGGATTTAAGAAGATAAGGTTTAGCAGCGTTGCAATGTGGGCAGATCGGATTTCCACCCCAGCGAAGCCACGCATAATATTCCCTGCATCTTTTAAGATCACTTAGATAACTCATTAGCTCTTTTAGATTTTTAAATTCCATAGCTGTAATGTTTTTGGTTTACTAAAATTTTAAACCAAGTTCGTTTTTAGGGTACTGACATTTAGACATCTTTTCTCACGATCCATACATCTGTAAAACAGGTGCATTCACATTGCTAAACATTGTGGAAAAGGGGTGTGGTCGGAAGTATATAGTCGCCAGGATCAGCCCGGAAGTTGGGTGAAAACTCCTGCTAAATAAGTTAGAATATCGACAAAGCTAAGTTGTTTTCAAACCACAATTATCTGCTAAAAATTTGAGAATTAAATTATTAAAATAATATAAAGATTATTAATGATTTAATAAGGGATATCTAAAATATTATACAGAGTAAAATAATACTATTTTTGGTAATAATAATAAGATTGGAAAAAAATTAATAGCAAAAAACGGTGTTCTGTATTCGTAACATTAATCTTTTGATTTATAAATAATTAATAGTTGTATTTGAAATAAAATTTAATTATATTTAGTTATATTAAACAATCTTCTTTTGTACCTGCAGTTAGGACTAAACTCCGACCCAATACCTTAATGAATTTGGTTTAAAACTCTTCAAGAGAGTGTGGGGGTAATTAACCTTACCCGTAAATATGTCAGTTGTAAAATTTTTTTAGTTACACTTTGTAGGACATGATCTGAAATAATTTTCTGTGAATACCCTAAAATTTCCAGTTTAAGGACTTTTCCTTTCTAAATAGGAATGTTACAACCCAAGCCAGGTTTTAAACCGTTGAAAATCAGTAGCCTCCTGTTTGGCATGATCTGGGAATACTCTCCGGCAACAAACAAGTTCTAAAAACATCAAATAACTATAAACAGGGATTCAGTGTGATGCGCTTGCAGGAATTGGTTCAGGATCACCACTTCAGGCAGGCGCATCAAAAATTAGGAAGAAAACGGTGGGAAATGTTGCAGGCTCTGATACAGACAATATGAAAACTATAAATGTTATGATTATGAAAAGATGGTTACAAAGGATCTCTGCGGCCGCGAAAGCGAAGAGTAAAAAACAGGATTTTGCCAGGACATACAGCCGGCCCAACACATTCGAGCCGGCGCCTTCCTACTGGGCGCTGATCCCGGTGAGAGTAGAAATAAAGAAGCACCCAAGGCATAACAACAATATATAAAACAGCAATATTTCTTAAGAAAATGCAGATAATATAAAATAATCCTTAGCCTTAACCGTTTCTACATTACCCCACGGTTATAGCTTGTGCTTGGTAAACAAGATGTTTTCTTTGGGGGTTACAGAACCGAAATAAGGTTCGTAAACAAAGGCTTGATTTCTATCAGGCCTTTTGTTATTTAAGGAGCTTACAACCCGGTATCCAGGAACTGTTTTCAAAGGCGTTTTGTTAAACAGCACACGGGGGCAGCTTTATCTCGTCCGATGTAGTCTAATCAGTTGATTTTGCTAAATTTGCTGTTCGTCACCAGCCTGGGTTCAATGAAAAACTTTTACCTTCTTTTCCTTTTATTAAGCGCTTCTTTTTTTTCTGCTGCCCAGGACTTTTCTAATAAAGGAAAAGATTTCTGGTTGGGCTATGGTTACCATGTAAGATACGTGACAGACGGCACGAACACAATAACCGGTTGTAATGGCCTGAATTGCCAGGACATGGTATTGTATTTTGCAACCGAAAATGTGCCGGGCAGGCTGACAAATATCAAAATAGAAATTCCCGGACTCGGTTATACACAAAATCTTCTCAACATTGCTCCCGGTACGATTGCTGAAAGTAATCCCATTCCGAAGAGCGGGAGCAGTGATGCAAGGCTGATCGGCGAAGGTGCTTTTGCAAGAGGCATACACGTTACAAGTAATTACCCGGTGGTCGCTTATGCGCATATCTATATCGGAAATGTATCGGGTGCAACGCTTTTATTCCCGACCAATACTTTGGGAAAAGAATATTATTCGCTCAATTACAGGCAGGTTTCCAACCAGGAATCGTCCAACAGCTATTTCTTTGTGGTTGCTGCTGACACGGGAACTACTACGGTTGAGATCACGCCTTCTGCGCAAACGTTGTCGCATCCTGCCAATGTGCCTTTCCAGGTGACTTTACAGCAAGGCGATGTTTATAATGTGATGGGGGACCTGACTGGTGGCACACAGGGAAACTTCACCGGCGCAGATCTTACCGGGTCAAAGATCAAATCCATCAGTGCTAATGGTATCGGCTGCAAAAGGATCGCTGTTTTTTCAGGAGCCGGCAAATTAAAGATCGCCTGTTCGGGTAGCGCCAATAGTTCCGATAACCTGATCGCTCAGGCTTTTCCCAAGACCGCCTGGGGAAAAAAGTTTTTGACAGCGCCCACGCAGGATATGCCCAATAACTATTTCCGTGTAGCTGTGAGTGATCCATCAACAGTAGTGAGACAGAACGGGGTTGTGCTGAGTGGCCTCGTGAATAACTTTTATTACGATCTGCCGCTGACCAACCAGCCGCAACTCATAGAAGCAGATCAACCCATAATGGTGGCTCAATACATCACTACGGCGGGTACATGCGGAAATAATTTTATTGGTGGTTCCGGCGACCCGGAAATGATCTATCTGAGCCCGGTGGAGCAAACGATCGACGAGGTGATAGTCAATTCAACTCCTCATTACAATATCACCGAACACTGGATAAACGTAATCATCAAAACCGCTGCTGTACCATCTTTCAGGGTAACGGGGGCGTTGGGAGGAAATGTCTTTTTCCCTCACCCGCAGGACCCCGGTTTCAGCTATGCCCAGATCGGTGTGTCTGCCGGCCCCCACACGTTAACAGCTGACAGCGGTTTCAACGCCATTGCTTATGGATACGGAAATGCCGAATCATATGGCTACAATGCAGGTACTAACCTGAAGGATCTGTATAATTTCATAGAGCCTTTGAATCCATTGAATATTTCGGGCACCAATTCGGCCTGCGCCTGTACGCCTTTTTATTTTACGATCACTTATCCTTTCCAGCCGCTCTCTTTGTACTGGGATTTTAAAGGATTTCAAACGCCCAACGTGAGTATCAATAACCCTGTTCCTGATTCTGTTTACCAGATCAATGGCAGGCAGGTGTGGCGGTATAAACTTCCGACACCTTATACTTACTGTCCAAAAGGCAATTATCCTGTTTCAATTACCGCAGGTACTGCCGGCACTGACGGTTGCGGTAACACGCAAACGAAGGATGACACCTTATTTGTCAGGAACACACCTTCACCGGATTTCACATGGGCTAACAATGGTTGTGTTACAGATTCTGTACGGTTCAAAGATAATTCCACTTACGAAGACGGTGTTTACTCATATCGATGGTCGTGGGATTTCGGCGATGGTAACTTCTCTACTGAACATAACCCGGTACACAAGTATACCAGGGCAGGAGTATACAATATAAAATTCAGCCTCATTACCAATATTGGCTGCATCAGTACAACTACTACGAAACAGGTGACGGTGACAGAGGTTCCTATTGCTCATTTCGGCGTATCCAATCCTTTATGCAAAGACCAGCCTGTTATTTTCAATGATCTTTCTACAGCAGTTACACCGGCAACTATTGGGTTTTGGTACTGGAGTTATGGAGATGGAAAAAGGGACACAACAGTAACAAGCGTTAATCATTTGCATACTTATACCAGTTCAGCATTGTTTACGGCTTCTTTAAAGATCGCTACGCCAGGCGGCTGTACCAGTTTGTCTTTCGATACCACTTTCAATATTAATCCTGCACCTGCCGTTGATTTTACGATGCCAACTGCTGTCTGCCTCCCCTACGGGACCGCACAGTTCACAGATATTAGCACAATTGCGGACGGAACGGAGTCAGGCTTCAACTGGCGCTGGCATTTCGGTGAACCGTCAAGCGAAGCCAGGGATAGTGCATTCATAAAAAACCCGCAACATTTATATGGTTCTGCGGGCCCATTCAATGTAAACTTAAAAATAACGAGTATAAAAGGTTGTATAAAGGACACGACAAAGGTCTTCAGTAATATCTATGCAAAGGCCACAGGCAATTTCAGCGTGAATCCTGAAAACTGTTTAAACATTTCTACAGCGCTCAGCAGTACAAGCAACGGGCAAGGCAGGCCGATCGCGGGTTGGTACTGGGACTTCGGTGACGAAACTACGCAGGGCACAGGACAAAATACTTCGCATACTTATGCGGCTTCTGATACATTTACCATCAGTCATTGGGTTCAGACAGATAAGGGTTGCTACAGCGACACTGCTAAAAAACCTGTTATCGTAAATCCTTTACCAGTGCCCGACTTTAGTTTCAGCAATCCTTTGTGTGAAAAGACGAATATTCTTATTACAGATCGCTCCACTACTGCTACAGGATCTATTACGGAATGGACTTGGAACTTCGGCAATACAAGGCCGGATTCTGTGATAAATAATAATTCGCCTTTCGATTATGTTTATAATGCTACGGGAACTTACACCATCACTTTGAAACTTAAAACAGACAAAGGCTGTGTAAGTGCGTCGCCTGCATCCAAAACGATTATTACTCATCCTCTGCCCAATGCGGGCTTTATTTCACCGGAAGTTTGCCTTAGTGATGCTTCCGCGATCTTTGTTGATACTTCATCCATTCCTTCGGGAACGATCAGGAGCCGGTTGTGGAATTTTGGTGACCCAGGCTCGGGAACGAATAATACTTCTACAGATATCAATGCGGAGCACAGCTATAATTCGATCGGCCTGTACACAGCAAGACTGACACTTACAAGCAATGACGGTTGTATTGATTCCGTGGCACAATCGTTCACGGTGAATGGAGATATTCCACGAGCAAATTTTACAATACCTGTTTCTGCAAACTTATGTGCCTATGATTCGATCGCAATCCGCGATAGTTCAACCGTTAATTTTGGGAATGTGACAAAAGTGGTCATATACTGGGACAATGTAAATGCCCCCGCAGTCGCGGAAACAGATGAAACACCTGTGTTTGAAAAAATATACAAACACCGGTACCCTGATTTCCAAAGCCCATTAGTGAAAGACTTCTTCATTCGCTACCGGGCATTTTCTGGCGCCACCTGTGTGAGCGATGCTATTAAAAAGGTAACAGTACATGCAACACCTAAAGTGCAGTTCAATACCATTCCGCCGGTTTGCCTGGATGCTGCTTCCTACCAGGTGATCGAAGCATCTGAGACCGGGGGAGTGCCCGGCATTCCCGTTTTTTCAGGTACAGGAATAAACGGTTCAGGATTATTCATTCCATCGGTTACAGGGCCGGGGAACTTCAATATTTCATACAATTACACATCAGCCTTTGGTTGTAAAGATTCTGCATCCCAGACCATCACAGTACTTGCACCGGCGAAGGCCAATTTTGGATACAGTCTTCCTGCGTGCAGCGAAAATCCGGTCAACTTTACAGATTCTTCATCAATACCTGCTTCCAGCGGCACAATTACCAACTGGAGCTGGAACTTTGGTGATGCTTCGCCTGTGGTGTCAGCTTCATCCAATGCCGCCTTAAGCCACACTTTCAATGGTAGCCTAACGTATACGGCTACACTAACGGTTATTACCAGTAATGGGTGTAAAACGGCAGTCCAAAAAACGGTGCCTATTCATCCGTTACCGGTTCCAAACTTTAGCTTTCCGGCCAATATTTGCCTGCCCAATGCCAATGTAACTTTTACTGACGCTTCTACTATTGCTGACGGCACGGAGAACGCATTTACGTATCTATGGAATTTTGATGATGTACCCGGTGTCTCCAATACTTCCCGTTCAAAGAACCCCACCCATATATTCACTGCAGAAAGGGGGTATAATATTTCATTGCAAGTGACCAGTGGCGCAGGATGCAGGGATTCTGTTAGCATTCCATTGAATAATATTCATCCTCAGCCCACAGCTGACTTCACTTCCGACAGCGTGAGCATTTGTGAAGGACAGTTTGTACAATTCAGTGACCGCAGCACGGGGGCAGACGGCACGATCAACAAATGGCTATGGGATTTTGGGAACGGTCAATCATCTCAGAATAGATCACCAGGCAGGCAAACTTATAGCACGGCGCTAGCCTACCTTGTTTCCTTACAGGTTGAAAATAATTTTGGATGCAGGGATACAGTTGCCAAATCATTTGTCGTATATGCCTACCCGGTAGTGAGTGCAGGCGAAGACAGGGTATTGCTGGAAGGAGGGGATGTAATCATCGATGCATCCGCTACCGGAAATGGTTTGCGCTATCTATGGTCACCCGCAAGGTTCCTGAACAGCACCACTATATTAAGGCCAACAGTGAGGGGATTGGATGAAGATGCTATCACGTATCGCTTAACCGTAACGGCAGCAGGTGGTTGCCAAAAGAGTGATGAAGTGGTGGTGACTTTACTAAGAGCTCCTTTTGTACCTAATACGTTTACTCCTAACGGAGATGGGAACCACGACCGCTGGATTATCGAAAACCTGGAATCTTACCCGGATGCACATGTCAGGGTATTTACACGGTCCGGTCAATTGGTGTATGAGTCTGTTGGTAACAACCTTTCCGGTTGGGATGGAAAATATAACGGGAAGCTTTTGCCTTTCGGAACTTATTATTATGTAGTGGAACCGGGTAGTGGGAGAGCGCCAATGACGGGATATGTAACTATTATCTATTAGATCGCCATTAAGATACTTTGCAATAGCTCCTGAAGATATTCAGGGTGTTTCATTCAGGCGGTGACTCTTCTTTTCTTACACATTTTTTCCGGGTGTGTGTTGGCTTTTTTAGCTGCTTTAAGTTTCATCTTTTTGTTTACGATCACAAGGGGCTTGATCTCGGGTTTGCCATTTTTATTTTCTACCTGCAGGAAGTATTTGTTCTTTCCCTTCACGCCTGACCGTTCTTCTTCCACTTCAACAAAAAGACGAGGATATTGAGTGGACGGCTGGTTGGCTGCCATAACAGGTTTATTTTGATAAGACCTGCCTTTCAGCAATTCTTCATTTACGAGAGTGGTCGAACTGGTGACCCATTCCTGTTTGGCTGCATGCCTTTGCTTTTCTCCTGTTTTTACTGCCGGATTTAAAGTAGCCGGAGTTGGTTTATCATTTTTTATCAGTCTTTCATGCCGGTCGTTATAAGAATTTATTTCTTCCTTAGTGGTGGCTAACAGGATTGAAGCTTTTGAAGGGTCATTTTTCGCTGTGACCATTTTTTCCTTGTATACCGGAGAAAAAAAGATACCGGCAGCAAGGAAGAGGGTGCACAGGGTGGTTAATATCAACCGTTGCCCCCAACTGAAATCTGTTTGGGGAGTTGCAATGAACAATCGTTTAATACGTCGCAGCAAATTTTTCTTACCATTGGTGGCGGCTATCTTCAAAACAACCGGGTTAAGCCGCTGCTGCTCCAGCATGAATAAGGCGGCGGCATAATCACGCTTGTTATAACGATAGTTCAACACCCAGTCATCACAGCAATTTTCCCTTTCTTTCCTTGCTGAGTTGCCCAGCAGTTTGACAAAAGGATTAAAAAACAATAACACTTCAACAATGGTCTGCAAAAGATTTAAACGGTAGTCATTGCGTTTGATATGTGCCAGTTCGTGCAGGATCACGCTTTCGGCCTGGGCTGTACTAAGCTGGTTGAGCGCCGCAACTGGTAAAAGGATAACAGGCTTAAAGATGCCAATTACAGAAGGCACATCCACGTGGTCCGATAACCAGACGGCTACCTTTCTTTTTATGCCAATATGAAATGCTGTTTGGGTAGCAAATAAACGAATGTCAACCGGTGCTTTCATCAATTCCCCGGTGAGCATTGTCTGAAGTCCGTTTAATTTTTGAGTGAAGCGGGCGATATTAACCGGTAGCAGTACAATATATAATACCGACAACCATTGCAACCATTCATGAAGGGCTGAGGAAACGTACACAAGACCTGCAGCAATGATGGTAAAGTTGTCCTGGCCACCTGCTATATAATTTTCGGTTACTGTAATAGCAAACCAGGTGAAAGAAACGAACAGCAACAGGAGGCTTAAATTATGTTTGACCAATGCTGATACATTCCGGTAGCCAGTCGTAAAAAGTATATACAATATCCAAAGCAGTGCAGCCTGCCAGAAGCTGTTGGCAATGCCCCAGCCTAATGATCGTAAAAAAAGAGAGTTCTCAAAAACAGAAAGCAGCATAGCAGTTGCTATTTGATTGTCTTCAAAAAGTTGCTTATTTCTTCCAGTTCCTCTTTCGATGCTTTATGGTTACCCAGGGCCTGCATCACCAGTTGAGCCGAAGAGCCGGCAAAAACGGAGTCTATCATTTTATTCACCAGCAGGGCCTGTGTTTTATCCTTGCTTACCGCTGGCTGGTAGATATGCGTCTTACCACTGCTATCCCTGGTCACCAGGCCCTTTTCAAACATGATCTGCATCAATTTCAGGGTAGTAGTGTAGCCCGCATCTTTTGTTTCCAATATGGTTTCATGCACTTCCCGTACAGTAGCCGACTGCTTTTTCCAAAGCACCTGCAGTATCTCTAACTCGCCATCTGTCGGTTTCAATTGCCTGGTTATTGCCATAATACGATGTTTTTCGTACTCAAATATAAAAGTTTATTTGAAAACACAAAGCCAAAATTTTTTAGTTGATAATGGGTTAATTGATAGTTGATACCGGGACCTGATGAATGGCTGCCGGGAAATTGGCAACCAGCGATCTGGAACTTTCAACTCGCAACTCGGGTCAACCCTTATCTTTGCGCCAAAAGCTTTAATTCACAGATGATTGCGGTTACCAAGACTTTCCTGCCTCCCTTTGAAGAATATACAGCGCTGTTGAAACGGGCTTGGGACAGGGTTTGGATCACCAACAATGGAGAGTTGCTGCAGGAACTGGAAGCAAAGCTGCAGGATTACCTGGGTGTAAAGCATTTCCTTTATTGCGGAAATGGTACCATTGTGTTGCAGATGGCTGTTAAAGTGCTTGGCATAACCGGTGAAGTGATCACAACACCCTTCAGTTATGTAGCTACTACTAATGCATTATTGTGGGAAGGTTGTCAACCGGTATTTGTTGATATCAACAACCGGGACTTTTGCATAGATGTTCAAAAGATCGAAGCCGCCATCACGGAACATACCCAGGCGATCCTGGCTACTCATGTGTACGGAAATCCCTGCGATATTGACGCCATCGCAACTATTGCTGAAAAACATAAGCTGAAAGTGATCTACGACGGTGCCCATGCTTTTGGATCATTATATAAAGGACGACAGGTGATGAGTTACGGCGATATATCCACCTGCAGTTTCCATGCAACCAAATTGTTTCATACAGTGGAGGGCGGGTGCATCACTACTGCGGACGATATACTCGCCGAACACCTCAAACAGATGCGGTCCTTCGGTCATGTGGGGGATGAATATTTTCGCGTGGGCATCAATGGAAAAAATTCAGAGTTCCATGCCGCGATGGGATTGGCCAACCTGCCTTATGTGCCGGCCATTATGGAAAGCAGGAAAGAAGTGAGTCGTTTGTATGATGAGTTACTGGCCCCCCTTCAATTGCAACGCCCGCAATCCTTGCCAGGAACTGAATACAATTATGCTTATTACCCGGTGGTATTCCCGACAGAACCGGCTTTGTTAAAAGTGAAGGCGGCCCTTGAAGCCAACGGGATCGTGCCACGCAGGTATTTTTATCCTTCGCTGAATACGCTTCCGTATTTAAAAGACCATACGCGGTGCAAGGTATCGGAGGATGTGGCGGCAAGGGTTTTATGTTTACCGTTGTACTATGACCTCAGCCATGAGGATGTAAAAAAAATTAGCTCGATCATTCTATCCCAGTTCTGATCACCTCCACTTCCCTTTTTCACACAATAGGAATATACTGGAACACAGGTCAGGATATAGTTGGCCGAGCTGGAAGCAGCCTTCGAGATATTCTTTAGAGATGATATCTGTATTCAATAACCTATCCCATTGAAAATTTGCCAGGGCTTTAAAAAATATACCTGACCGGTAAACGACTTTTAATCCTGCGGCCCGTGCATCTCTTTCCAATGTATCTAAGGTATAAGTGATCTTATGTCCATGTTCAGCTTCGGCAGGAGTGATCGCTGAATTGTGGGAGATTAACCCCATTTTTACTGCTATTTGCCTGGAAGGTGCATTTGCATTGGGGCAGACCAAAAAGAAACGACCGTCATCTGCAAGCCATTCATCATTTACTCTTTTCAATACAGCTACAGGATCTTCAATATGCTCCAATACATGTGTCAGAACAATATTATTGAATTTCCCATTCAGTGTTGCATTTTCAAAAAGTGATTGTATGAATTTTACTTTTTCACTGTATTTCTTTCTGGCAATATCAATTGCTTCATCCGATACTTCCACGCAAGTGATATCCTTGAAATGATCAAACAAATGCTTGGTAAAATCTCCCTTGAAACTGCCTAACTCAAGCACATTTCCTTTCCTGAAAAAAGGGATGAAAGCCTTAAGCATAAAGGGATGCATTACGTCAAAATCAAAATTGTAAGCATATTTGTGATCGGCTGTATCCCTGAATTCCCTGTTGTAATCTCTTTGCTGGCTCATCATTCAATGTTTTATTTTCAATTTCATTTGTAAGTTATTTTCTTTGATCCCTGTTTCTTCAAATTGGTAACGTTTGTAAAAATTAACAGCGAGTATGTTCTGTTGATTCACTTCCAAATCTAATTCAAAACTATTTTTTTCAGCTGAATAAGCTATACAGTTGTCTATTAATACTGAAGCAACGCCAGTTCCCATCCATTCCTTTGTTACGCTTACATTGGTAATAAAGCCCCCTGCAGGATTATAATACACAGCGATCAGTCCAACAAGGTCAGATCCGTTCCATGCCTCAAAAGTGGTCGCTTTTTCATGGATCTTTTCAGAATAGGCCTCGAGATCTATCCTTTCTTCCAGCGGCGGAATAAAATATTTACTGCATTTTTTTAGGTGTAAAAAAATATCCTGTCCGGAGGCTTCCTTTATTTTATATTCAATTGTATCCATTGTCATTATTCTTCCAGCACTGCCAAGCCAAAACCATAGCGACCAAATTCGTTTCCATTATACACGAGGTATACCTTGTTTTCGCACTTAAAAATATGTGGGTAACATTGCATATCTGAATCCCACCCATCGGCAGAAAGATCGATTCCTTTGTTATGGTCATCTCTTACCCAATTCTGCAGGTCATCTGAGTATGCATAGCCAAGACGATATCCCCTTTCCTTATTTTTCCTGAAGCCGATCGCTTCCCTGAAACAAAAATACATGTGGTATTGGTTATTGTGGTATATCACAGTTGGTAATGCCTGGCATTCATTCTCATTCAAAACATCGGGTATTATTTGTTTTGCTTCTTCCTTTGCCCAGTTGATCCCGTCGTTTGAAACAGCATGCCCTATTTTATATACCCTGGCTGGTTCTTCCTCATTATTATCAACCCATCTTACTCCATAAATGTACCACATATGAAAGCTGTCATTGTACACCTGTACAAAGGAATCCCCTACTAGGAATGGCTCATGAAGGGATGAAGTGAGGATGGGACCATTACCAGCTTTTTTAAATGTCAGGCCTTTATCATCGCTATAAGCAAGGCCCGTTGAAGTTTCAACTGATACAGATACTCTGCGGCTCCAGCCACATGTATAAGCAAGTATCTTTTCCTTGTGCCTGACAACATTAATTGGAAAGATACCGTGTTCATCAAAAGTTCCCAAGTCTCCTAATGGTATCACCGTTTCCGTGGATGTTCTGATGATCTTCTTAAATTTTGTATCCATATCTGCAAAAGCAATATGACTTAAAAATTTTCCGGTTATATGGTCTCTTTCCCTGGTCGAAAAATAGATCCTGACAAAATCATCGAAAACAAGGGTCTGCGGTGATTGAGCAAATTCTTTACAATTGTTTGGAAGAATATGATCAGTGGGATCAAATATTTTCCCAAGTTTTTTCCAGTTCATAACAGTGTATTACGATAATTCTCCTTCCAGTTGTGCAAGGCCGAAACCAAACCTTCCTACCTGGTTGCCAAGATAAAACATGTATATTGATCCGTCCAATTCAAAAACATGAGGATAACTTATCATTTCGTCATCCCAGCCTTCTTCGGAAATAGTGATGCCCGCTTTTGAATCGTCTCTTACCCAATTGGTCATATCAGTTGACGACGCATAGCCAATCCGGTATCCATTTTGTTTTCCCCGGAAATCAAGGCTGTACCTGTAGCAGAAGAACATATGATATTTATTGTTCCAAAAAAATACATCCGGACTTGCCTGCGCCTCATTGGTTTCGATCCTGCCTGGAATGAGGTCCTTATCCAATTTTTTCCAGTTGACACCATCTTCTGAAACAGCCATCCGTATCTTATATACCGGTTCCGGCCTGTTGTTATCTTGTATCCATTTAGAGCCAGCGATGTAAAACAGCTGCCATTGGCTGTTGAACCGCCTTATTTTAGGTCCGCTTAAAATAAAAGGCTCGTTCAGGCTGGAGGATAATATGGGACCCCGACCTTTTCTTTCGAAGGTGACACCACCGTCGCGGCTGATCGCCTGCCCGATGGCAACATTAAATGGAACAGATTCACATCTTGTCCAACCGCCGTAATAAGCGATAACATTTCCGTTATCCCTAGTCACTGAAACAGGATAAGTGCCGAACTCGTCAAAGGTGCCTCTTTCACCCAGGGATAAAATTGGCTGTTCTGCAATGTTCACTATCTCAAACAAATTACTCCTGTTGAAGTCAACAAAAGAAGAATAACTAACATACTGGCCATTGCTGTCCGGTAAAGGCCTGCAGGAAAAGTACACCCTGATGAATTTGTCAAATACCAGTACTGATGGCGCCTGGGCAAATTCATTCAACCAGTCTTTTCCTTTAATCTCCGCAGGGTTAAAAACTCTTCCAAGTTTTTTCCAGGTAAACATTTTTAGATTGTAGTTTGGTCAGTATAACACCTGTCATTGATCAACCAGGGTATACTTATTGTTTAAAAAATCTTTTATTTCTTCTACGGTATTGAACATCATCACGTCGATTATGGACAAATAAGGAATGAAATCGTTTCCAAACTGTTCATAGCTAACATTCCCTGTTTTCAAAAAATGCAATTGTATTCCATTAGCTTTGAATGTGCCCTGGTTATACAAGCCTGTTCCCCCGATCGGGTTAATGTACTCATCTGCTTTTCGAGCTTTACAGATCGCGATCACTTTATTTTCTGATCTTAGTGAATGGTCAATATCGATCGAGGAGGAGATGATGACCGGCGTTTGGATCTGCAGGTATTTATTGAGCTGTTGCAGTGAATGCAAAATAAATTTGAAAAGGTTGGTCTCTTCAAAAAGGAAAATTGTTTTTAACAAAGGGAACACGCTATCGAAAACGGGTGCTCTTTTATACAACTCACTGATCCTGTTAAGTGACTTAATTCTTTCCTGGCTCCATGTATCGGATAAGAACCTTTCCCTGACATGACGGAAGTCCGAATCTTTTTTCAATGGGAAGGTCAGCAGGATGTCTTTCCCGTTCATGAGAATCCTGTTCCTGTTTATCCAGCCTTTCTTGGTAAACTCAATATTGTCGTAAAGAACAAACTCGTCAACTGCATTCATCAATTGAAAATACCCAATATACGGGAACAGGTATGGTTGCATGATGGCTATTTTCATTTCCGGAGCACAATATTACAGTGGTGTATCCTATATTAATTATTAATACAAAAATATGAGTATGCATACAAGTATGCTCCAGAATAGTAAAAACTCTTTTTTATTGTTTAGGCTTGAGTAAGTTTGCAGCAAATTAATAAATGAATAATCCCGCCGTCAGTATTTGTGTTATATGCTATAACCAGGTTCCCTATATCAGGCAGGCGCTGGATAGTGTCATTTCCCAAAAGATCAGTTACAGCAGGGAAATTATTATTGCTGACGATTTCAGCTCCGATGGTACGAGGGAAATTGTAATGGAATATGCTGCAAAATACCCATCCTTAATAAGAGTTTTGGAACGGAACGCAAACGTAGGGCCTGCGAACAATTTCATGGAGTTAATTTACGCGGCAAATGGCAAATACATTGCCTACCTGGAAGGGGATGATCACTGGACTCTTGATACCAAACTCCAGGTGCAACTTGATTTTTTAGAGCAACACCCCGATTTTGTGATCTGCTTTACCGATGCGCTGGAAACTTTTTCCGAGGATAGTAATGATAAAAGAAATTATTTGAGCGGAGGTTCTAAATCGAAAAGTGAAACGACAATAAATGAGCTGATATTCAGAAATTACATCCAGACCTGCACTGTTGTTTTCAGGAATAAGCTTTTTGAAAAATTTCCAGACTGGTATGGAAAATTAAAGATGGGCGACTGGCCCTTGCATTTGCTAAATGCCATGCATGGCAAGATCAAGTATTTAGCTGTTCAGACAGCGGTTCACAGGAATCATTCTTCGGGCGTATGGAGCACGCAGCACGTGTTAGGGAGGATCAGGAATACGATCGAGGCCTATGATGTATTGGCCGCCAATACTCAGTTGCATGAACTATCCAACTTTAAAAAGTCGAGGAGCAATCTTTATTTGTTATCGGTCAAATATTATTTAAAAGAAAAAGAGATCGGGAAAGCTATCGTGAATTTCTTTAAGGGAATTTATATATACCCGGCTCATTTGTTTGGAATAAAAATACCTGCTTAAATGGAATTGAAGTACCTGACAAGGAAAGTTATCAATAAATTTTCACTTTTACCCAAAAGAAAGGAGTGTAATATTTGTGGCGAGAAGATCTATGATTACCTGCCTTTACCAGATCATTACCAAAAGAATTTTATAAAATTTGGATTTCCGCATGTTCAAAAAGGTGCTTTTGAAACGATCGATACGGATCATTTTTTTTGTCCCCAATGTTACAGCCTGGACCGGGAAAGATTGTATGCCTGGTATCTTAAGGAAAGTGTAAACCTCGCACCGGAACAATCTATGCTTGACTTTGCGCCTTCTGCCGGGCTTAGTAAATGGATCAAAGCAAATTACCGGTGCAACTATGTTACTGCGGATCTGTTCATGGAGAATGTGGACGTTAAGGCTGACATAGAGGATATGCGTGTGTTCGGTCCCGGTAGCTTTGACTTTGTGATCTGTTCACACGTTATGGAGCATGTGTCGAATGATGTAAAGGCAATGAGCGAGATCCACCGGGTATTGAAAAATGGGGGAAGAGCGATCATGATGACGCCGATCCTCAGGAATTTCGATAGAGTAGACGAGGACCCTTCATGCAACGATGTGGGCGAACGCTGGAGAAGATTTGGCCAGGATGATCATGTGCGACTCTATTCTCAAAAGGTTTTCCTTGAGCGTCTCAGGCTGGCAGGATTTTCTGTTGAAATTATCACACGGGATAACATAGATAAAGACAAAATTGTTAAATGCGGATTGCCCGATAATATTTCACTTTATATTGCACATAAGTAACAAGTCAATTCTTTTTTGCCTTTTGCACCTGTTCTTTGAGGCTTTCTATTTCCTCGCGTAATTTACTGATCTCCGATCTAAGGCTGCTGATCTCCGGATTAGTTGTCGAAGACTTTTGTAATGGAGTTCCGATTGGATCCTGTACGAATAAATTTCCCTGGTCATCAATAACTATAGGAGTTCCTGCGCCTACAGGCAGATTTTGAAACCGGACCGTGCCTGTTGTGTGCAATTGTGTGGTGGGGGTACTTGTTCCAATGCCAACATAGCCCTTGGATGTAATTCTCATTTTCTCCTGTTGCTGCAAATTCCCGATCTGGCCATTGGCGGCTACTTCAAAACTCAAAAAGCCATTCTCTCCGCCTGCTATACTTGATTCGATACCTCCATTCAATCTTGCGTAGGTCTTTTTATTACCGATATTATTATTCATGGCAAAGTCCATTGCTGCTGCCCAGCCTACTGTATTAGCGATCCGGGTAACTTTCAACCCGGGACCATCATTACCGAAGCCAGCTGATGGAGAAATTATTTCAACTGTTGGAACCTCAAAGGATGTACTGATCTCATTTCCTGAATAGATCAAGACCCTGTCTTCATTAGAAGTTTTAAACCTGAGGATTCCATTGTTTGTAGAGCCAAAAAATTGGCCGGCAGTAATGGAATTGCCGGTGAGAGACCATGCTGAATTGCTTGCAAGGCTGGATGCATTTCTCCAGAACAACCTGCCGCTGTCATTTTTCACCAATAATTTATCGTAGCTATCATTGTTGGTAAGCCCCTCAAAGAACACTGATCCTGTTGTATGTAATTGGGCAACCGGGGTAAGGGTTCCTATACCAACATAGCCCTTAGAGGTAATTCTCATTTTTTCCTGTTGATGAAGGTTACCGATCTGGCCATTTGCAGCCACTTCGAAACTCATAAAACCATTTTCGCTGTTGGTTACACTGGATTCGATACCGCCGTTCAGTCTTGCATATGTTTTTTTACCACCCGAAGTGTTATTCATCGCAAAATCCATTGCTGCCGCCCATCCTACGTTGGTACCAGCTCTTGTTATTTTTAATCCCGGGCCATCCAGTCCGTTGCCGGAAGATGGCGACAAAATTTCAACTGTTGGAATGTCAATTGAACTACTTATTTCGTTTGAAGAATAGACCAATACCCGATCAATATTAGATGTTCTTAATTTCAGAAGAGTATTATTAATAGTACCAATAAATTGATTGCTGTTGGCTGCGTTACCAGCCAATGACCAGGCATTGTTCGGGATAGTAGCGGCATCTCTCCAGAAAAGATAGCCTGAATCATTACGTACAAGCACCTTGTTGTAGGTATCGTTTTGAGTAATACCGCTGAACAATACTGTACCATTTGTATGAAGTTGCGCAACGGGGAACAATTCACCGATACCAACATAACCTTTGGAATTAATAATCATTTTTACCTGTTGGGCAAAAACTCCCAACTGGCCATTTGTAGCGACTTCAAAGGCAAGGATACCATTTTCCTGTCCTGCAATATTTGATTCAATGCCTCCATTTACTCTTCCATAGAAGGTTTTCTGACCAAGCGAATTATTCATTTGAAATTCGATGCCTGTTCCCCACCTGTTTACATTTGCTTTTCTATAGAGTGCAATGCCTGAACCATTAGCCTTTAATGAATCTACAAATACATCAACCACACCACCAATAGTAGAAGAATTACCAGCCTCGGTGTTTACCGCCATTCTCAGTTGATTATTGGCTCGGATAAGAAGGGAATGATTGTCTGTTGTGCCAAGAAAATTATTGTTGGTTGTTACGCTGTTTCCAGTCAAAGTCCATCCCGTAGCAGGCAGAGAGGAAACATCTCTCCAAAAAAGGTAACCAGAATCATTTTGTACCAGAAGTTTATTATGTGTGTCATTACGGGTAATGCCACTGAACAATACAGTGCCGTTCGTATGAAGCTGTGCAACAGGGAACAATTCCCCAATCCCAACATAGCCTTTGGAATTGATGATCATCTTTACCTGTTGGGCAAAAACTCCCAACTGTCCATTTGTTGCTACTTCAAAAGCAAGGATACCATTTTCTTGTCCCGCTACATTTGATTCAATACCACCATTCACTCTCCCATAAAAAGTTTTTTGTCCGATGGAATTGTTCATTTCGAATTCTATACCGGTTCCCCACCTGTTCACATTTGCATTCCTGTAAAGTGCAACACCTGAGCCATTGCCTGAGAGTGAATCTACGTTGATTTCAACGACGCCTCCCATTGTACCTAAAGTTGCGGAAGTAGGATTAATCTTTACTTTTTGCTGGTTATTAATCTTTATGAGTAATGGAGTATTGTCAGTTGTTCCCAAAAAGTTATTGCTCCCCGTTCCTGAATTGCCTGCCAGACTCCAGTAAATGTTTCCTAAGGTTGCGGCATCTCTCCAGGCAAGTAATCCATTGCCGTTCTGTACCAATATCTTGGTGAGATTGTTGTCATTAGTAATCCCGGAAAACATCACATCACCTGTCGTGTGCAATTGTGCCTGAGGGGCAGTGGTTCCAATCCCAACCCTGTTCTGGGCATGGAGACCCAGGGCAGTAAAAAAGAAACTTAAGTATAAAAAGATTTTTTTCATAACCAGGAAGTTGTTGATAAGCGATGAGTAATGGTTGTTTATGATCCAAAGTTGACAAGGGTGTATCAATTGTTTTTCAAAACAATCAGCGTGGTTCAGCTTTTCGGGATTAGAATGATGAATTTGAAAATTGGAAGAATCAAATATATCAAAATTTCTTTAATAGAAAACCAATAGCATTAAGTTTTTTCGGAAAATTGAAAAGAGTCCATGTCAATAGCCAATGGTCGAAGCATGGCATACAGCTATCTCCGCACCCAGCTTCGCATTGTTCAATATCAAAGCGATATTGGTTTCAAGACTTTCCCCGCTGGTGTGGTCGGCTATGTATTGCAGTAGGAATGGTGTGACTGACTTCCCTTTCACCTGCTGCGCATCGGCCACAGCAAGCGCCTGCCGGATCTCGATCTCTATCTGTTCATCGGGAATTTCAAATTGATGCGGTACCGGGTTGGCAATGAGAACAGAACCCTGAAGGTCCATCTGCCATTTATGATGTAGTAAAGTTGCTACTTCGGCCGGACTGTCCAGCCTTAACGGTGAAGCATAGCCGCTTTTGGAAGAATAGAAACTGGGAAATTCATCCTGTCCCATAGTGACAACCGGTATTCCCTTGGTTTCCAGGTATTCCAGTGTTAACCCGATATCGAGAATGGATTTGACACCTGCAGATACAATAGCGACGGAAGTTTGTGCCATTTCGGTCAGGTCTGCGGAAATATCCATGCTGCTGGCAGCACCGCGGTGAACTCCACCAATGCCACCCGTGACAAACACAGGAATTTCCGCCATCGATGCAATTCGCATCGTTGCAGCGACGGTGGTAGCGCCGTATAGCTTTTTGCTGAGCACATAAGGAATATCCCGCAGGCTTACCTTCCACACATTTTGTTCTTTACCGAAATATTCTATTTCCTGTTCAGACAGTCCCACATGGCATTTGCCGTTCATGATGGCGATGGTGGCAGGAACGGCACCGCCGGTACGAACGGTTGATTCTACCGCCAGGGCTGTTTCCACATTCTTAGGGTAGGGCATACCGTGAGAAATGATGGTAGATTCAAGGGCTACTACAGGTTGTCCTTTATCAAGAGCAAGCTGCACTTCCGGTAATATGTGTAACAGTGGATGACTCATTATTCTTCGTAATATTTAGACACAAGACCAAGCAATTTTTCCTGGTTCAGGTGAGTAGCGATGGCGCCATTCACCTGCAATATCTCAGCCGATAAAGTATGTGCAGTGCGAAGGCTGTTGAGATTGTCCCTGCCGAAATACTTAGACAGGATAAAGCCGCTCACAGATCCATCACCGGCGCCCGTACAATCGACTATCGTTGTTGAGGGAGCATTTAGTTGTAGTGTTTCGGTCTTCTTATACAAGGCAGAACCCAGTTTGCCTTTATGTAACCATATATATTGAATGCCTTTGCCAAGCAGTTCCTGCACCTGTTCCTCTGTTGTAACAGAAGAGTCGCTGCAAAGAGCCGGCAACTCATCTTCGTTCGGAGTCATCAAATAGAGTCCGTCGAAATTACATTTCGCGATCTTTTTAGCGGGCGGTACAGACACCGGCTCAATGATCATTCTTATCTTATGTTGATTGGTGAATTGAATAAGCCAGTCGATCGATGCTGCGCTGATATTTGCGTCCACTAACACAAAAGCTGCGGTGGAGAGCAATTGTTCATGCTGCTGTAAATATTCGGGCGTAATAAGATGTAAGGCTGCATTTGTAAGCAGGGCAGTGAACATACTGCCATCGGTATTGATGATGGCCGTGTATTTGCCGGTGGCAGCGGGAGTAGTTAAAGAAGCATCCAGTTTAATACCTGCTTCTGTACACACCTGTTTCAGCCATTCGCCATCACCATCATTTCCAAACACAGTGATGAGCTGTACCGGTAAATTCAGCAGGGACAACTGGTGAGCTATATTACGGCTTACGCCGCCGGCAGTGCGGGTTTGCGTCACTTCGTTGGTGGTATGCATCAGCATGGTATCAGTGGCATGAAACAGGTCGTCTACCAATGCGGCGCCGATACAGATAACAGGTTTTGACATGCGGTAAAAATAGTTGAAAGTTGAGAATTGAAAGTTGAAAGGTTGATAACAAACGGTTAGTGACAAGTGATCAGTAAAATGCCCGGCCAACCGGTTGACTGCTATTAACCCAATCACTGATCACTTATCACCGGTAGCGCCTTCATTCAATATATAGTTAATATACCCTTCCGTCGCGTCTGCTTTTTCGATGATCTTCGCCGGATTGCCTACTACCACTGAATTGGAAGGGATATCGAAATTTACATAGGTGAGGGGAGCGATGAGTACGTTACTGCCGATAGCGATATTGCCAACAATCACAACGCCTGTACCGATCCAAACCTTATCCCCGATCACCGGTGTGCCCTTAAGCTTACCCCGGTTGGCCTTGCCAATGGTGGTGCCGTGTGCAATGTTACAGTTCTTACCGATGATGGCCTGTTCATTGATGACGATATTTCCGAAATGACCAATGTAACAACCTTCGCCAATGCGTGTTGTTGTTGGCACCTGGATGCCGTATTTATACATATATCTTTTACGGAAGTAACTATAGAAGAGCCAGGCAGGTGAATATTTTTTACAGGCGGCTGCTTTCCTGAGAAAGTACATATAGCGGAACCCGGGAATGCCAATGCCTTTCCAGAAGCCTTTCCAGCCGGTGAGCTTGCCATATCTGTATAAATCAGCTTTAATGGCTTTATTCATGTTTATTTTTCTTTACTGTCTAAAGATATGTTTTTTGAAAAGTTCCAGAAATCCCGAAGTTCAAAAGTTCAATACAACGTCTTAAACCTCTTAAAGGTCTTAAACCTTTTGAACTTTTTGAACCTAACTCAACTTCCTGTACTTCGTTCCAATATAATCAAGAAATTCCGGTTCAAGTCCCTGTTGCCGGATCATTGTTTGAATTTGCGCCCGGTGATGAATGGAATGATAGTTTAACTGTAAGGCGATATCCAATGGAGTCGCCGCATACATACCGTCATCGAAGCCGATAAACTGTACTTCTGTATTTAATTCATCTTCTGTTATTGACTGCAGGTAACCGATCCATAACTGGAGGCTTTTGTTCCATTCTGTTTCCAGATCAGCCATTAAATACAAAGGATCCCACCACGACATCTCGGCTGCCTTTGGATCCTGCACCACTCTTGCCATCCATTTGTACTGGCAATTGATGAGATGACTAAAGAGTTTTACTGGCAGGGAAGGATCGGGCAACTGTTTAATTGTTGAAAGCAGTCTTTTGTTAGCGCCGTTGTTATAATTGAAAGTATTGATAAGATAGTCTTTCATTGTTTGAGTTCGGGGGTTCGTGATGAAGATATGTTTCTCAGCCTCACTTGATCAATGCCATGATAATAAGAAATTTCAAATTTGAAATAAGGAATAATAAAGTAAGGGTCTTTGCAACTTGCTTATTCCTTATTTTTCGTTTCTTATTTCATTGTTATTTAAAAATGTTCATTTCTTCATTATAAACCGGACTTTGTATGCTCAAAAAATTCAGTACACTGTGAAACACATAGTTCTGGGACACTGTTTTAACAGGCTTGAGTTGTTTTGAGCCGTCAGATGTCCAAACAATAAAAGGAATACTATATTGTTCTTTAGGAGCCATCATTAACGGTACGCCATGCATGTACAGATTTTTTTCTCCCAGGGATTCTCCATGGTCTGAAACAAAAATCATGGCACTCTTATACTCCTTTAACTGCTTTAAATCATCAATTACCTTGGACAGGATGTAATCCGTATAAACGATGGTATTGTCATAAGCATTGATCAGCTCTGCCTGGGAGCAATTTGCTAATTCAACAGTGTTGCAGACCGGTTTGAAGGTCTCGAATTGAGGCGGGTATTTCTTACTATAGGTAGGTCCATGGCTTGTACTTGTGTGCAATACTATCAATATTTTATTTTTTGTACTGGCTAATATTTGCTCTTTTAGACCGGTCAAGAGAATTTCATCGTACTTGCATCCCTCACCTTTACAATCAGGCATCAATAAATTCGTAGTCTGGTAATTTTTTATGTGCACCGGTGGTTCTCCCCAGTTGTTGGTTCTCCAAATGACCTCCACATTATTTCTAAATAAGTAATTGGGTAAAATTTCATATAGCTCACTGGTATTGGCGGGCTCTAAAATACATTTTACAGCTGCAGTAGTGTATGTGGCACATGCGGTAGCATCAAAATGAAACAGACCAGGTATTTGGGAAAGCAACGGGTTCGTGTTTTTATTGTATCCATATAAAGAAAAATTCTGGCTTCTTGCAGATTCCCCAATCACCAGGACCACAACCGATTTCTTGTTATCCTTTATCGTGGCATCCGGTAATAAAATCTCTTTTTCATTTTCCTGGTGCTTGTGAATATAAAAAAGAGAAATGTTTACAGTGTAACACCAGGGCATTGCAAGTCCGCCCAATACTTTTGAATTTTTATCGATCCACAGCCAATTGCTTGCATTCGCAAATGCTACTATTAGCATGAATAAAAGGGCAAGTGAAGAAGTAATCAAAAATCTCTTCAGGGACACATTAATAATTTTCACCTTAATGATATAAATGGCGGGAATAACACCTAATAGAATTATGTACAGGACCAGCTTTATGGAAAAAAAACTACTGGCCTCCTGGTAATTGGTATTGAGTACATTGCCTATCATACTTTCGTCTATTATAACATTGTAGGTGTTAATAAAGTAAACTGCGATCGCGTTGACAATAAAGAACAGGACCAGCAAAAATTTTCCAACAAAACGTGACAGGAAAAAAACCAGGTAAAAAGCAAAGGCATTTGCAACCAGCATGAGAATGACCAAACAGGCAATGATGACAATGCCGTTCAAACTTTTATGATTGACATTCTTAAAAACGAAACTGAAAAAAGGAAAGTGAAAGAAAAAAAAATTAATCAAGCTCATTAATAAAACAAAATGAGTTAATTTCAAATTACTTTTTAACATACAGCTTGATAATTTTATATAGTGAAACAACTAGGCTGGCCAGTGAGCAATAAAATATTACCAGGTTTTCATTAATGATCTTCACTATTATTGTAATGCAGGAAACCAGTAACAATCCAATAAAAACAGGATAGTATTTTTTATTGTTGATCCAACGCCAGATGTCATATTTCCGGTTGATAAAAATACCTGCAAGTCCCGATATATACCCGACAACACTGCCGATGATGACATCAAGCGGGTAATGCGCACCCATACCTACCCGGGTAAAGGCGAGGATCAATCCCAGGATAATCATAAAAAAAAGCCACAGGATCTTATATTTCAACTTTTCGGGCATAAATGCATACAACAGAACTGTAAGTATTGTAAACACTGTGATGGAGTGCCCGGAAGGTAAACTGTTGCTTCCGGACAGTGCTTCCCCGATGATCACAAAACTATTATGATCAAACATCGCAGCCGGTCTTGGTACCGCAAATATCTCTTTTAGTAAATTAGAAAATACAGCTGAAACAAGCGAGGCTGAAATTAAAGATTCCCAGAGTTTAGGGGCATATACAATAAAAACACCCAGGAATGATAAAAAGACCAGTGCATCTCCTAATTGAGTAAGGTTACGTTCTGTATTTGGGAATTCGGATAATTTTGAATTTAAAAAAAAGAAAATAGGTTTTTGAATTTGAATGTATTGATGAACCGACAAAGAGTTTTGAACGCAGAGGTATAAAACAATTGCAATTAAGAAACATAGCGGTAAAACAAATAAAGATGGTCTTAAACGGGAGTAGTTAGCAATGATCTTGGTATTTCTTATATTTTTGGTTTGTAGCTCTACATCGATAAATTTCTTCACCTGTACTGATATTTTGGGCAAGATATTGAAAGTTTGAAATAGATTCCCGCAGGAGGGCGGAACCGCCGAATATGTGATCCAGGTAACAATATTTGAAAAATATTGCCGATAACAAAGTGAAAACAAATGCGGGCACTATATTCGGGTATGAAATCTTTTTTCCTTTTGTTGATATGCTGCCGCTTTTTGCCTGCCACCGCACAGGTGAATGGCGAAATTGCGCATATCCCTGCCCGAAATGAAATTCAGGCAGATTCTTCTTCTCCTGTAAAAACAAGGGCCGCCCATACGGTCAGCATCAAAAGCTTCATTGTCCCTGCTGTACTGGTCACTTATGGGGCACTGGCTGTTGAAACTAATGCGCTCCAAAAGTTCAACATTTCTGTGAATGACGAGGTGAAAAAACATTTCCCTTCCTTCAAAAGCGGTTATGATAATTTCGCCCAGTATGCGCCAACAGCGGCAGTTTTTGTCTTGCAGGCTTTTAAGATTAAAGGCACGAACAGCGTTAAAGATGAATTACTCATTTGCCTTTTGGCTAACGGGATAAGCACGGCGATCGTAACCCCGGTAAAGCATGTGGTACATGAGCAAAGACCTGATGGAAGCAATCGTCTTTCGTTTCCCTCGGGCCATACAGCTACAGCATTTGCGGCGGCGGAATTTTTGAGAAGAGAATATAAGGCTGTATCTCCCTGGATAGGGATAGCCGGTTATGCTGTTGCTGCCAGTACCGGAATTTTCCGGATGCTGAACCAGAAGCACTGGTTAAGCGATGTGGCAGCTGGAGCGGGGATCGGTATAGCGTCTACCAATGCAGCCTACTGGCTATACCCGAAAATCAAAAAGGCTATTAATAAAAATAAGCCGATGAATACTATTATCCTTCCCATGTACCAGCAAGGAAATATTGGCCTTGGACTGGTGCATACTTTTTAGAAAGCGAATGAAATCATTAATAGTAGCAATCTTCATTTTTGTTTTGTCTTCTGCGGCTCTTGCACAAAACATTTTAGTAATCAGGGTGGTGGCTTCGGGAAATAATGCTGCATTAGAGGGCGTCACGGTCATTACAAACGGGAAGTCGACCAGCACTACGGATAGTAACGGATTGTCGCGGATCAACTTGTCTGCAGGCAATGCTATGATCAAACTTTCGTATGCAGGATTCCAGGACAAAGCAGTAGATCTTCAACAACCTTTTCCCGACACGCTATTTGTAACAATGATCGAAAAAGAACAGGCAATGGAAGAAGTCACTGTTATTTCATCTACCAGGAATAACCAGCGTATTGAAAATTCACCATTGAAAGTGGAAGTGCTGGGCAGTGAAGAAATGGGGGAAGAAAACGCCATCCGGCCGGCCAATATTGCAAGTATACTGGGTGATATCAGTGGTGTGCAGATACAGCAATCAAGCGCCACAAGCGGCAACGCTAATGTGCGCATGCAGGGACTGGACGGGCGTTACACACAATTACTCCATGACGGAATGCCCTTGTTCGAAGGGTTTAGCGGCGGCTTTGGTGTATTGAGTATCCCCCCGCTGGACCTGAAGCAGGTGGAACTCATAAAAGGATCTGCCAGTACATTGTATGGAGGGGGAGCGATCGGTGGATTGGTGAATATTATTTCAAAAACTCCCGGTAAAAAACAGGAGGGTATTTTCACACTCAACCAAACCACTCTAAAAGAAACCGATATCAATAGCTTTTTTTCTAAAAGGTACAATAAAGCAGGTTACAGCTTCTTCTGCGGGTATACCCGGCAAAATGCTACTGACGTGAACAAAGATGGCTTCAGCGATGTGCCTTTGCTGCGAACTTTGATGCTGCATCCAAAGATCTTCATTTACCCCAGTGATAAATTGACCCTCATTGCCAGCTATGCGATGACCTTCGAAAAGCGAAAGGGTGGTGATATGCAGGTATTAAAAAATAAGGAAGATTCGATCCATCAATATTTTGAATTCAACAGGACTTTGCGGCACACGGGTGAATTTATCGTTGAGTCCAGACTTGTGAATAACAAAAAATTAAGTCTGAAGACAAGTTTCAGTTCATTCAAGCGAACTATTACGACCAATACTCATTTTTTTAAGGGACGGCAGTTCAATTACTATTCAGAACTTTCTTTATTGGTTCCTTACAAACAAAATAGTCTTGTTGCCGGAATTAATTTTCTGGGAGATGATTTCATCAAACTTCCTTCTGACCCGATACTATTAAATAATTTCAGAAGCAGTACGGTTGGAGCATTTATTCAAAACACATTGCGGATAAAAGAAGGCACCGTATTAGATGCAGGTGTGCGGGATGATTACCACCAGGTATATGGTAATTTCTTTTTGCCGCGACTCGCCTTATTTCATAGGTTGACTGATCAATGGGCTACGAGGGCAGGCGTTGGTTTTGGATACAAGATCCCGAATCCACTTGCTCCGCAAACGGTTGATCCTAACATAGAACAAATATTGCCGCTATTGCCCGGGATAAGATCAGAAAGATCGGTGGGTTATAATGCAGAAGTGAACTATAAAAAGAAATGGACCGATGGCAGTGAGTTATTTGTCAACGAGGCATTCTTTCTTACGCGGTTAAATGATCCTGTAACAGCAGTGGAGGATTCAACCGGGAATGTCTTTTTCGTCAACGCCAGCGGTCCTGTAATTTCAAAAGGCATGGATACTTATTTTAAAGCCGTAGTTGATGAATGGGAATTGTATGCGGGTTATACACTCACTATTGCTGAAAGAAAATATTTGCCTAACAACCCGTTTATCCCCCTTACGCCAAAGCATCGCATTGCCTGTACGTTGGTAAAAAATTTTGAAAAGAATAACTGGAAGATCGGCATCGAGGCTAGTTACAACGGACACCAGTATCGTTATGACGGCAGCGAGACACCAGGTTATACATTCCTGGCAGGAATGATCGAAAAAAAGACCGGGAAAAAAATTGCTGTTATTCTAAATGCAGAAAACATTTTGAATTATCGCCAAAGCAAAATCGAAAACCTCTACACCGGTCCTGTTGCAAATCCCCATTTCAACCCGCTATGGGCACCAATAGATGGCAGGAGCATCAATATTTCTATACGCTTTATTCCTTACGGACTAGATTAGGCCCTTACAATTCTCCTGGAATCCCGAAAGAATAAATAAAAGCGGATGCAGGCACCCGCTTTTATTATGAACAGGATACTGTTTTATACGGATGAACGGCCGCTAATCAACCTGAGAACGATGGCAATAATGGCGATCACTAATAGTACATGGATCAAACCACCCGCACTGTAAGCGAACACACCAATAAGCCAGCCTATGATGAGGATTACAGCTATTACATACAGTAAATTACCCATAACAAAATAATTTAGATGATTAATATACCAGATGATAATCTATTACCGTACCAAAATATTTTAGCCTGATAATGTTGAAATAGTGAAGCTTTTTTCCTTTAATGAAACTTATTGGGGAGGTTCTTACGCATTGTGAGCGGTAAAAGTTTTCTACTGGCTGATGGCGATGTTCTTATAAAACGGGGCCAAGTATATTGCTTTGATTCTGTGAGAAGAAAATACGCTGCACCCAATGAGTAGCAGCATCCATTCATGATGGGTATTCATACAAATGATAAAAATTGATAAGCTCCAATAATAGCCCTGATAGGAGTGACACCCCGGTGAAGCCCATCCGTCCTCCCCAGGGGGAGGCGGAAGAAGCCCGGCTCTGTGCCGGAGTATAACGGATAGCGGGACAAAAACTGCTACGATAGAAATGTCTCCTGCTCCTGTGGGTAATAAGAAGCGGGATATTATTTCTTTTTCATTTCTTCGAGCATTGCTATGATCTTGTCGAGCTTATCGGTTTCTATTTTGTTAAGCTGGAGCTGCAGCGCTTCAATTTCTTTCTTGGCTGCTGTATTTGTGCGGAAATCTTCTTCTGCCTGTATACGGTCACGCTGCGCCTGGCGATTTTGCGACATCATAATGACGGGTGCCGCATAGGCCGCCTGCGTGGAAAAAATAAGGTTCAGCAAAATGAATGGGTAGGCATCCCAATGACGGATAAAGCCGATCACGTTCAGCGCCATCCATGTGATGACAATGATGGTTTGCCAGATGATAAATCTCCAGGAGCCCATCCCATTGGCAATGGAGTCTGCAAGCCGATCCCCAAAAGTTAAAGATTCTTTATGGAGCTGGTGCCAGGTGGAATTTTTGGTTTCCATGATTGATCGGTTTAGTTGGTGCAAGAGAAATGTAAGTTAAAATAAAAATGCCTTTACAAACTTTGCAAAGGCCATAAGATCTCAGACAATGATTACACCCATTATTTCAGGTACACGAATTGCCTGGTTACATTAATTAGCTGGATAACCAGGCTTCAGAACGACAACTCAAATTTCAGACTTCAAGCTAAACTGTGCTTCCCATCTTGCGGAGGAATGCCGTATGCGAGGCAATGGCGCTGCGCATCTTTGGAAATTCAATGTACTTGATGTTGAAGTCGGCACAGGTTTGTTTGATTATTTTGCTGATGGCAGGATAGTGGATGTGTGATACGCGGGGAAACAGGTGGTGCTCTATCTGGAAATTCAATCCGCCTACGAACCAGGAAATTAGCCTGTTCTTTGTTGCAAAATTAGCGGTGGTCTGTACCTGGTGAATAGCCCATTCATTCTCTATCTTATTCGTGTCACCTTCGGGCATCGGGAAAGCTGTCTCTTCCACTGTATGCGCTAACTGGAAAACAATACTGATAATAAAACCTGTGAACATGGTAGCTATCAGGAAGCCTACCATCCATTTCATGAAGCCCACTACAAAAATGGGGATCACGATAAAGAAAATAGTGTAGCCAACTTTTGCTCCCCAGAAACCGAAATGCTCTTTCAGCGTCAGTTTTTTGATAGGCACTGAACCAATCTTTTTCTTAAAATATTTTTGATAGTCTGTCAGGAATATCCAGATAATGTACAACATGGTGTACAGGAACCAAACATAGTAATGCTGGAAGCGATGGATCTTATAGCGCTTTTGGGTAGAGCACATCCTTAAATAGGGTTTGATCTCGATATCATCATCCACGCCATCGATGTTAGTATAAGTGTGATGAATGATATTATGTTTCATGCCCCACATGATATGGCTTACGCCCAGGAAATTTACAGATGCCGCAGCGAGTTTGTTGACCGATTTATGTTTGCTGAAACTGCCGTGGCCGCCATCATGCATTACATTGAAGCCAATAGCTGCTGTGAAACCACCAAAAAATATACATTCAATAATGGCCCATAGATTGCCAGGCGTGAAATATACCAGGTGAACATAGAGTGCAAAATAAGCAGCGAAGAAAAGGATCGCTTTTAAATGCAGTCCGAAATTACCAGTGGAAGATTTTTTTCTTTCCTCGAAATATTGATTCACTCTTCTCTTTAATTCCTGCTGAAAATTATTGGAATTCTGAAGAAATTTTGGGGTCGCCATTAGATTTAAATTGGCGCGCAAGTTACAATCAAAAAATCAGAAATAAAAGCCCTGCCCGGTTGTTTTAGTCAGGTGACATTGGCGATCAGTGCGTTGAAATTGTTAAAGCCGATCATCTTTTTCGTGATGAATCCTTCGGCATAGGGGACGCCGATCATCTTGCCCATCATTTTGCAGCGGTAGACCACGCTGTCCAGGAAATCGGCAGTGGAAATATAGGTCTGAGGCTCGTCCAGCGCGGGATTGAAGAACTGGGAGGAATAAGCTTTGATCGCCTCGATCTTCTTATCGATCACGGGGCTGATGTCAATCACAAAGTTGGGTGACAGGTACCGGTCCTGTATATAACTGAAAACATATTTCGGCCTCCAGGCTTCCTGTAGTTGCCCGTCTACAAAAGTTTCGATCTTTCTAAGCCCTGCTAAAAACGCGGCTTCTTCCACCAAGCCTGCTGCACGCCTATGATCCGGGTGACGGTCTTCCGGGGCATTGCAAAGGACGATTTCGGGCTGGTATTTCCGGATAGCCGTAATGATTTTGCGCTGGTGCGGTTCGTCATTTTTGAAAAAGCCATCTGCCATATCCAGGTTTTCCCGGATGTCGAGCTGCATAATGGCGGCACCTGCTTCTGCTTCTTTTTTTCTTGTTTCCACATTACCCCTCGTACCCAGTTCTCCTCTTGTCATATCGATCACACCTGTTCTTTTGCCGTTCATTTTTTCGACAAGCAAAGCACCGGCGCAGGAAAGTTCCACATCATCGGGATGAGAGCCGAAGGCAAGCAGATCAAGTTTCATGTTTAAGATTTGAAGTTTGAGGTTGTTAGAACTTTAGGGTTTGGAAGGAAGCAATTTACTTGTTTAATATTGTTAATGTGGTCGAAAATTGTGAATTGTCGAACGGTCAACCTCAGACCTCAAACCACTAACTCCTGTATCCATACATACGTTCCACTTCCTGTACGATCTTTTCCATTTCCCTTTCATCGCCATTCCTGTCGTAAGGCTGCTTGAGATTGCTGCCGAAAAAGAACGCTACTGTCTGGTAAAAACGGGCGATAAAACCGCCTTTGTATTCCTTGATGATCTCGTAACAGTTGTTGCCGGTTTCCCTGTTGATCAATTTCATCAGCACTTTCCCCTGGTATACCGATAGATTCATTAGTGGATCCGCAAATTCTTTCTTCAATTCTTTCTCTCGGGTACGAATATATTTCCTGCGCTCTTCCTGGTTGCTGACATTTGCAAGGTGTGCATTCACATCATTGAATACTAACCCGGCACGCTTGGCATAGGGAAAAGTGACATAGATGGCATTACGTAATCTTGTCCACTCAGCACGGGCATTGGCCTGCGAACGGCTTTCCCTGGTGGTATGAAAAACGCCCGCCAATGTTTTTGCTTCAATGGTATCGCCCATATAGATCACCGCGTACGAAGTGATCGTATCGTTAATGCCATATTGCGCAATACCAGTGGCCGGCTTTAACAAACAAGCCCCGGTCACGGACAGGAAAGAAAAAAATATATGTAAAAAGCTGCGGCGCATTGATCGGTAAATTTACGATTTATCGGCTTATAAATCTGTTCAATACGTTAAAGGTTTACAACTATGAGGTCGTAAATAAGATGCCCGCCAGCAACAATTCGCTGCAAGTACTATTTTAAATTATGAATTTTAAATTTTGAATGATGGACCCTTAAACCTTTTAAAACTAAACTTCTAAATCACCCCAGACTTCAAACCCTTAATGTTTTAACGGTCTTTTCTTGATCATTCCGCCTTTGGTGTCCTTTACACTATTCATTACCACAAAAGCGCCGGGCTCTATTTTCTGGATTTCGATATTGAGTTTGTTAAGTTCCAGCCGGGTGATCACGGTGTAAACAATATCAACGTTCTTTGTTTCGCCCATTTTGCCAAAGCCGCGCCGGCCGCTGTAAACCGTAACGCCCCTTCCCATTTTATTAATGATCATTTCCCTTATTTCTTCGTTATGGGAAGAAACGATCGTTACACCGATATATTCTTCAATACCTTCCACGATAAAGTCGAGCGTTTTGGAAGCCGACAAATAGGTGATCATTGAATAAAGGGCTTTCTCAATACCTAAAAAATAGGCAGCTGCGGAAAAGATGATGATGTTGATGAGAACAATAATGTCGCCGATGGTGGTACCAAATTTCCGGCTGAGGAATATCGCCAGTACTTCTGTTCCGTCAATCACGGCGCCGCCTCTTACTGCAAGCCCGATTCCGGCGCCGAGAAAAAAACCGCCGAACACGGCTACCAGCAGGTTGTCATTCGTCACGTTTGGAAAGTGTACAGTGGCAACACATGCAGCCAGTCCGGTGATCGCCATCGAGGTCTTGATCGCAAAGTTCCTGCCCATGATATTATAGGCAAGAACGATAAAAGGGATATTGACGCAAATAATAAGAATATAAAGCGGTATGCCGGTCACACCAGAGATTAGCAGGGAGATGCCCGTAGCGCCGCCGTCAATGAAATGATTGGTCAGCAAAAAAGCTTTGAATCCGAATGACGCTGAAAAAATGCCGGCTGTAAGGAGAATAGCATCTTTCATGTATCGCACAAGCAATAACCTCAATTCCCGGTAACCCTTCGCCTTTTGATAGGGTGAGAGGTTTTTGCCGTCACCATGCGATTGTTCCTTTAAGATTATTTCGACAATAAACCTGGTCCAGAATTTATTCATGAATGATTTTTTAGCGGATGGCAATTCATTTAAAATTAGCCAATCAGGTCTATAAGTCCAAATCCACCAATCAACAAAAGTTAAATGAGATTTTAAGCATAAGGAGCACGATCAGTTATATCCTTTTCCACTACCGCCTGCTATCCGCTCTACTCCGGCACAGGACATCGCTGCAAAGCCTCACCGGGGTGCCGCTGCTATCAGGGCCAGGGGATCGGTCATCAGGTATCAGTGATCAGTTTCGGAGCAACAGATAAAAAAGCGTTCCTTTTCTTAATACAATGAAAAAATAGGTCATGCTGGGCGAAGCATGTTTTGTTACTAATCCGTCTTCATCAGGCTGAGCGTGACAGTTTATGCTTTGAAAGATTTTATACTACACGTTACTTGCCTGGCAGGCAATTTGATCGGGACAAATACGGATACCTTGTTATTGATTACTTAGCTCTAATTGAGAACAAATTAACCTTTCCGTTTAGAATGCTCTATCTCCTCCATCAGTTCGTCCTTTGTTTTCAAAGGTCCATCGGGTTTTCTTTTGATGTGCATCTCAAACTCTTTGTGCAGCGCCGGGTTTTGTTTGAGTGTAACCTTTATCGTTATCTTTTCTCCGCTAAAATCACCCGGTATCCATAAACTGTTACCACTGAATTTTCCTGCCGATGAGGAGAAGTCGATGTCCGAACTGTCGAGTGGCAGGTAACGGCCGTTAGAGAACTTGCCATCTACATTGATATAATTGTAAGTGCCCTTTTTCAGGCTGTCTGTATACAGGTTCACATAAATGGCTTCAATCTTTTGCGACCTGGCCGCTGAAAAGAAAATGATGAATACAGGAAGTAAAAGGGACTTCATGACAAGTTTATCAACATACAATAAATTCTGTGCCACTATTGTGTCAACTTGTTTCAATAGTGTTAAGTATTGTTCAACAAAGTTCAGGGTGCCTGGAGAAGGTCTTCTGGCTAAAGTGCAGGTTTGTCTTTCAGGGCTTTAGCAATGACGCCATCACAGCGGTCTAATATATTGTACATTCTCGTTATCGCTGATTCATAATGCCCGATCGCTATTTCAGACATGCTTTTGAGCCGGTTTGTTTCATTTGAAATGTCCAAAATCTCTTTGGATCCTGTTTTGGGCTCTTCGAATCGAATCGATAATTTGTCAGCCTTTGATTTTACAGGAGAGTTGTTAATGACAAAGGCGGCATTTTTGGCCTCTGTACCGGAATGTAAAATTTCAAGGTCAGATTCACATATGGACGCTATGCGGCGTTTGCCTGAAACATTCCAGGTAACTACCACTAAAGGTATTGGACTGGCCGGATCACGTTTGTACCTTACAGCGGTAAGCGCAACACCGCCCACTTTTAGCCGAACAATATCCCCGGGTTTTATTTTTCGTATATGCTCCATATTTGGTATACAGAGTTACAGATTTTTTTTGACAATTGTCAAATCCTTCAACGGGTTAAACCACGATCTCTTCAACAAACTAATAAGAAATTCCCACCCGCTGCCGCAGGTATTTTTTCTGTTCAAGTTCTTTCAGCATGAACAAAGCCAGGTCGCCCGTACTGATGCTCGACAAATGACCTGCGGGCATGCGTTCTGCTTCCACGTCAAACTCCCCGGTCGGGTCGCCTTTCCGGATCATGAACGGGCATACGATTGTCCATTCAAGTTCAGTTTCTTTTAATATTTCGTAAGCCCTCAGGTGTTCCTGCGAAATCACGTAATGTTCTGGCGGGAAATCTTTTTCGTCCATCACAAGGCCGGTTTCATCGGCATCAAGTATGCCGAAGCCGCCTACTGCAACTATTCTTTTCAGGCCGGCCTTCTGCATCTGCCGGGCGATGTTCTTCACACCAAGACTGCGGGTTTTGTCGGTTGCATTATGCACTTCGCCGCCCAATGCAGAAAGCACCGCATCGCAACCTTTTATCGCTTTGTACACATGATCTTCATCAAACAATGCCCCCTGCACTAATTCCAGCTTTTCATCTTCCGGCAGTGCTGCTGTAAACACATTCCTGCCATACGCTTTTGCTGTATTGCCATTGAACAAAGCCTGCTTCACCAATTCTTTCCCTACAATACCCGTGGCGCCGAATACAATTAGTTTCATCTTATTACTGATTTAATGGTCAACGATTGAATACAATTTATCAAAAAAGTTTTTTTATTAAATTTTTTGATACATATTTGTAATGCAAATGAATAATACAATTACAAATCAACAAAACTGGTGGTGGCAATCATTCGATTGATGTGCCGCCATGTGTTATAATGTATTACAAATACCGAGCCCGGCACAATTGAGTGCCGGGTTTTTTTATGGGCTGAAAGTAACCAATCAATTGTAAAGAAGAACACCAGGGGATGAAAAAAATATTGATACAAACAACCTCCAAAAAAATGCTGGCGGACGTGTACACACCGGTGGGTATTTACCTGCGGCTGCGTGACCGCTTCCGTGATACGGTGTTAATGGAGAGTACGGATTTTCATACCAATGACAACAGTTATTCATTCATAGGCATCAATGCGATCGCCGGTATTGAAATAAGAAACACGAAAACAATTGAATTCAAGCTGCCGTGCCAGGAGCCTGAAATGACCAGCATCACTAACCAGGCAGATGTACCGCAGCAGCTCTGGAACTTTATGCAGCGCTTTGAAGTGACTAAGGCTGATAAGTCGGTGAATGCGGCGCAGGGGTTGTTTGGGTATACGGCTTATGACGCGGTGGAATTTTTTGATACGATAAAGTTGACCACGGATCGCACTAATCACACGAATCATAATAATGCCACGAATTACACAAATGACACGGATTACACGAATCATAATGCAGAAGCGATCCCTTTGATGCGGTACCGGTTGTACCAGTATGTGATCATTTTCAACCACTTTAAAGATGAACTCTACATCTGTGAGAACAGTATCGCCGGGGTTGAAAGTGAACTGCAGGTAATTGAGAACCTGATACGTAACAGGGATGTACCTGTTTTTCCCTTTGCCACAACTGGTAATGAAACCTCTAATCTTACCAATGAACAATATATTGAAATGGTGAACAAGGGAATTGAAAATTGTTTGCGGGGCAATGTATTCCAGATCGTGTTAAGCAGGAGATTTGAGCAGCCATTCAGCGGGGATGAATTCAACGTTTACCGTGCCTTACGCAGCATTAACCCAAGCCCTTATCTTTTTTATTTCGATTACGGCGATTACCGGCTGATGGGTTCATCTCCTGAAAGCCAGCTGATCGTGAAAGATGGAAAAGCAGTGGTGCACCCGATCGCAGGCACATTCAAAAGGACAGGAAACGATGACCTTGATAAGGCCATGGCGCTGAAACTGGAAAAAGATGAAAAAGAAAACGCGGAGCATGTGATGCTGGTTGATCTTGCCCGAAACGACCTGAGCAGGATGTGCTCGGAAGTGGAAGTAACCGATTACAAAAGGATCAATTATTATTCGCACGTCATTCACCTGGTGAGCGAAGTACAGGGAAATGTAAAGGCAGAAACAAATCCATTTAAGTTACTGGCAGTGAGTTTCCCGGCGGGCACGCTGAGTGGGGCACCTAAGTTCAAAGCCATGCAGCTCATTGATGAGATAGAGCCTACCCGCAGGAGCTATTATGGCGGCGCTATTGGCGGCATTGGTTTCGATGGCAGTTGCAATCATGCCATTATGATACGCACTTTCCTGGCGAAGAACAATACGCTGGTGTACCAGGCGGGCGCAGGCATTGTGTCGGTGAGCGATCCGCAAAGTGAATTGCAGGAAGTGAATAATAAACTGAATGCGTTGAAACAGGCGATTACAATGGCAGCTTCTATAATTAATGGATAATGTAATAATTGATAATGGAATAGTTGATAGGTTGATAATGGGGACTCTACTAACTTCTAAACTAAAATAAAAAAATGGCTTCTATAATCAGGGTTGATAATTGATAATGGAAGGCTGCTAAACTTCTAAACATTCTAAACTCTAAACTAAACTGATGCCTGGAGAATTTGACCATACAAACGACCCAAAAAAGCTGATAGAAGGATCCCGTATCCTCGTATTTGACAATTATGATTCGTTTACTTACAACCTCGTTCACCTTGTTGAAAAGATCATCAATGACAGCGTGGATGTATACAGGAACGATGAGATCAGCCTGGAAAGGGTAAATGAATATGATAAGATCATTTTATCACCTGGACCTGGCATACCGTCAGAAGCCGGGTTGTTATTACCGCTGATCAAACAATACGCCGCCACTAAATCGATATTAGGTGTGTGTTTGGGCCACCAGGCGATCGGTGAGGCTTTTGGCGGAACGCTTATCAATCTAGACAAAGTTTACCACGGTGTGGCCACAGGCATCAGGATTTATGATCGATCTGCTAACGGAAAGGACTATGCTTTATTTCGGGGAATGCCTCATGAGTTGAATGTGGGGCGATATCATTCCTGGATCGTGAGCAAAAATAATTTTCCGGCTGACCTTGAAATTACGGCTGTGGACGAGAATGGTTATATCATGGCGTTGCAGCACAGGAAATACGATGTACAGGGCGTGCAGTTTCACCCTGAAAGTGTGTTAACACCGGATGGTGAAACGATCATGAGGAATTGGCTTAGTAGTTAGTTGAAAATTGAAGATGAGAGTTGAAAGTTGACGGGTACTGATCACTTGTCACCGGTGACAGATAAGAAAAAAATATGAAAAAAATACTGCGCTTTTTATTCGAACACAAGACCCTTTCAAAAGAAGAGGCCAAAGAAATATTGTTGAATATTTCAAAGGGCTTGTATAACGAAACGGAGATTGCTGCTTTTATCACCGTGTACCTGATGCGGAGCATAACGATCGATGAATTACAGGGTTTCCGGGATGCGTTGCTGGAATTGTGTCTGCGCGTGGATCTCAATGGATATGAAACGATCGATATCGTTGGCACCGGCGGTGATGGCAAGGATACATTTAATATTTCAACGCTTAGCTGCTTTATCGTAGCCGGAGCCGGTAATAAAGTGGCTAAACACGGCAACTACGGCGCTTCTTCCATCAGTGGCAGCAGCAATGTGATGGAGCAATTGGGATATAAATTCAAGAATGATGCGGGTGAATTAAAACGTGAAATCGAAACAGCCGGTATTTGTTTCCTGCATGCCCCTTTGTTTCATCCGGCGCTGAAGGTTGTTGGACCGGTGCGGAAAAACCTTGGACTAAGAACTTTTTTCAATATGCTGGGGCCAATGGTGAATCCCTCCTTCCCAAAACACCAGTTGGTAGGCGTATATAATTTAGAAATGGCAAGGATATATAATTACCTGTTGCAGCAGACAGATAAAAACTTTACGATCATTCATGGGTTGGATGGATATGATGAGATTTCCCTGACCGGTGATACCAAAGTCATCACAAGAAACGGGGAGAAGATACTGGATGCAGTTGCATTGGGAAAACGAACCGTGAGCCCGGAGGCTATTCATGGCGGGCAAAGCGTGGAAGAAGCCGCAAAGATATTTCTCGCCATTTTAAAAGGCGAAGGCAGCTGGGCGCAAAATGCAGTCGTGCTGGCCAACTCGGCCATGGCCCTGCAATGCACCGGGAAATACAACAATTATGAATCCTGTTACCAGGCAGCCGTGGAAAGCCTGGAAAGCGGGAAAGCATACCAGGCGATGAAAACTTTATGCAAACAATAAAGTGATGCAATAAAACCTTATTCGATGGAAATGGAAAACATCTTGGAAAAAATAATTGCGCACAAACGAAAGGAAGTCGCGGCCGCAAAAGCCGTGGTGCCATTAGAACAACTATTGCAGGATGAAATTTTAAACAGGCCGGCAAGGTCACTCAAAAAATCTTTGCTGGATGAAAATAAGACCGGGATCATTGCGGAATTCAAAAGAAGATCGCCTTCAAAAGGGACCATCAATGCCAACGCGGATGTTGCAGATGTAACTGCGGCCTATACAAAGTTTGGCGCAAGTGGCTTATCGGTATTGACCGATGAACATTTTTTTGGAGGCACCATTGCTGATCTCGAAATAGCAAGAGTAAATGACATCCCCATCCTGCGAAAGGATTTTATGATCGATGAATACCAGATCGCGGAAGCAAGAAAAATGGGAGCTGATGTGATCCTGTTGATCGCGGCCTGCCTAACTCCACCCGAAGTAAAAAGACTGGCATCATTTGCAAAAAAAATGCAACTGGAAGTGCTGCTTGAGATACACAATGAAGAAGAACTGCAGCATATTTGCGATGATACGGAATTGGTGGGCGTGAATAACCGTGATCTGAAAACATTTTCTGTTGATGTAAATCATTCCATCGAACTGGCAAAGAAAATTCCCGCTGACAGGATAAAAATTGCGGAGAGCGGTATTCACAGTGTGGAAACAATTTGTACCTTCAAAAATGCGGGCTTCAAAGGTTTTTTGATCGGCGAAATCTTTATGAAAAAGCCAGACCCGGCGATTGCTTTTGCTCATTTTACACAACAATTAAAGGCCGTCATGCATTAGTTCGGGCCAAAAAAGAGAATTGTTATGAGAGTAAAAGTTTGCGGCATTGCTAACCAGGAACAACTAACGGCCCTGCATACTACAGGCGCTACTTTTGGAGGGTTGATATTCTATCCAAAGTCTCCGCGCTATGTGCTGCGGCACATGACAACGAGCCAGGTAAAAAAAGAGAACAACGTCAATAAGGTAGGCGTATTCGTGAATGCGTCAACAGAAGAGGTATTGCAGATGGTGGATGAGTGCAGGTTGCATATGGTGCAGTTGCACGGCGATGAAAGTCCGCGGTATTGCGAAAAGATCGCTGATTACATTTCGGTGGTAAAGGCATTCCGTATCAGCGACACCGACAATATTGGCTGGCGTATAAAAGAGTACATGGATGTATGCGATATGTTCATGTTCGACACAGAAGGCGCCGGCTATGGCGGAACCGGGAAAAAATTCGACTGGGGGAAACTCCACGAGGTGCAGATCGGTAAACCTTATTTTTTAAGTGGCGGAATCGATCCTTCGGATGTCGACAAATTAAAAGCGTTTGCCGCATTACCCGAAGCTAAAGGGCTGTTTGCGATAGACGTCAATAGTAAATTCGAAATGACACCAGGAATAAAAGATCTTGATAGGGTGAAAGAATTTATTGACAAGTTGAAAGTTGAAAGTTGAAAATGGCAAGTTGCGAAGACTAATTTAATGTACAACTTTCAACTCTCACCTTTCAGCTTTTAACTGAAATAAACCTCAAACAAAACAGGAACTATGAATATTAAAGTATGCGGCATTACCCTCCTAAAACAGATACAGCAACTGGAAGGGCTCAGTATTGATTTTGCAGGATTGGTATTTCAAAAGGCTTCGCCGCGTTACGTTGATGGAAAGATCGACAAGGCTGAGTTGAAGCAAGCCGATCTTGATATTAAGAAAGTGGGCGTGTTCAAAGATGCGGAGATGATTGATATACTGGATGCGATCGATGACTACGGCCTGGATGCAGTTCAGCTGGATGGCAATGAAACGGTGGAAATGTGCGAGGATCTTTCGGGTGAAGTGGAAGTGATCAAAACATTTCCCATTACGGGCGCCAAAGTGGATATGCTTGAACTGATAGCCGGATACGATGATTGCTGCGATTATTACCAGTTTAATAATCAAACAGGAACTGCGAAAAAATTTGATTGGAAAGTATTGGGTAAGGCAAATATTGAAAAGCCATTTTTTATCAGCGGCGGCATCAGCCTGGAAGACGTGGCCATGATCAAAAAGATCAAACACCCGGATTTTTACGGGATCAATATCAACAGCAAATTTGAAAAGGAAGCGGGGGTAAAGGACATGGCGCTTGTGCTGAAACTGAAGCAGGAACTGGGTTGGTGATTTTTTAGTTTAGAAGATTAGGAGTTTGGAAGTTTAGAAAAATTCAAAATTTAAAATTCGAAATTGATAGTAAGACCTGCCACTGATGATGACCTGCCGGCGATGCTGGAAATTTATAATGACATTATCCTGAACACAACAGCCGTATGGCACAGTGAACCACATACGCTGGAAATGAGAAAGGAATGGTTCAGGCAAAGAAAGGAACAGGGATTCCCGGTATTTGTTGCAGAGGATAATGGCAATATAAACGGATTCAGCAGCATCGGGCCTTTCCGGCCATGGAGCGGCTACAGGTTCACAGTGGAGAATTCGGTGTATGTAGCTGCGGACAGTCGCGGGAAAGGTATTTCCAAACTGCTGATGCAACCTTTGATAGATGCCGCCAGGGAATTAAAGCTGCATGCGATCGTAGCCGGGATAGAAGCGGAAAATGAAATAAGCATACGATTACATAAAGAGTTCGGTTTCGTGGAAGTAGCACATTTCAAGGAAGTTGGATGGAAGTTTGACAGATGGCTGGATCTTAAGTTCATGGAACTGGTGCTGTAGCCTTCCGTAGGGTGCATAATTATGCTTCTAACTGTCCGGAATAAACGAAAACAGAAATGATCAGCTAAGCGCTACCGTTGAAGAGTGCGACGCAACGATGTTAAATTGAAAAACAAATGCCGGCAACACAACAAATAAGATTTTCGGTCGACGAACGGGGTTATTATGGTGAATTCGGAGGCGCATTCATACCTGAAATGTTGTACCCGAATGTGCACGAGCTCCAGCAGAATTATTTAATGATCATCAATGAACCGGGTTTTCAGCAGGCCTTTCACCAGTTGCTGAGGGATTTTGCAGGAAGGCCAACGCCCTTATTCCTGGCAGAAAGATTGAGTGAAAAATATGGTGTAACGATCTATTTGAAGCGGGAAGACCTTTGTCATACAGGGGCGCACAAGGTCAATAACACGATCGGGCAGATCTTGCTTGCCGAAAGACTGGGCAAAAAGCGTATCATAGCGGAAACCGGCGCAGGACAGCATGGAGTGGCAACAGCAACCGTTTGTGCACTGAAAGGATTAGAGTGCATTGTGTATATGGGTGAAAAAGATATTGAGCGACAGGCACCTAATGTGGCGAGAATGAAAATGCTGGGAGCTACAGTTGTGCCTGTAACCAGCGGGAGCAGAACATTGAAGGATGCAACCAATGAAGCAATAAGGGACTGGATCAACAACCCGGTAGATACCCATTATATCATCGGCAGCGTGGTGGGGCCTCACCCTTACCCCGACATGGTGGCGCGATTTCAAAGCGTGATCAGCGAAGAAATGAGAATACAACTGAAACAAAAGACCGGCAGTGAATTGCCAACGCATGTGATCGCCTGTGTGGGAGGAGGAAGCAACGCTGCGGGAGCATTCTATCATTTTTTGGAAGAGGATATGGTAAAGCTTGTAGCCGTAGAAGCAGCAGGTTGTGGTATTGATAGTGGTATGAGTGCAGCCACCACTCAATTGGGCACGCCGGGCATTTTGCATGGAAGCAAGAGCCTGTTGATGCAAACGGAAGACGGACAGGTGGTAGAGCCGCACAGCATTTCAGCTGGGTTGGATTACCCGGGTATTGGTCCGCTGCATGCACATTTATTTAAGACCGGCCGCGGCATATTCATGAGTGCGACGGATAAGGAAGCGGTGACAGCTGCGCTTTTGTTAAGCAAGACAGAAGGCATTATTCCGGCATTGGAAAGCGCCCATGCACTGGCAGGCCTGGAAAAAATGGAATTCGAAAAGAATGACTGCGTGGTGATCTGTCTTAGTGGACGGGGCGACAAAGATCTTTCAACCTACATGAAATACATTTAAAATGAGATATACTTTAGCGTTAGCAGCTGTTTCGCTGTTCTGTTCCTGCAGCGATTCCTTCATCAATCACAAACTGGAATATAAAAAGCAGGGGCCCTGCGCAGGTGAGCAGACGCCCATCAATATGGTTTCGAATATCAACGGGGAAAGGTATGAGTTTGAAAGCTGCATTGACGATAATTTTGATGGGAAGAATTATTCTGTCGAAAGAGTGGGAGATAGCATTGTAGTGAATTTTCCCAAAGCAAGCGAGTTAAAATCTTCTTTCAAATTGACACTCGACATTGATGCAAAGCCGGCTTATCATCATATTGTTCTGGATGGGAGGGAAGTGTTAATAAACAAACAAGACTAACGTTTCCCCGTTACTCGTTTCTCGTTAACCGTTGCTCGTTGTTAGAGCACTTTTATTTGAACCTTTACCATTACTGGTAAGACCAAAATCGAATATTCCTAACGAGAAACCAGAAATGAGAAACGGGCAACGAGAAACAAATAACGAGCAACGAGAAAGTAACGGCTAATAAGTTTTTCATGAACCGGATAACGAACCTTTTCCAAAACAAACAAAAGAATATAATAAACATCTACTGCACTGCAGGCTTTCCTTCATTGAACAGTACTGTAGAGGTAATAGATGCCCTGGAGCAAAATGGTGCGGATATCGTTGAGATCGGGATGCCTTATAGCGATCCGTTGGCTGATGGACCTGTGATACAGCACAGCAATACGGTGGCACTTCAAAATGGGATGAGTATAGCAACGCTGTTTGCACAGCTGACAAACCTGAGAAAGACCAATAATATCCCCGTTGTTTTGATGGGATACCTTAACCCGGTATTACAATATGGCATCGAAAAATTTTGCGCTGCCGCAGAAGCTGCAGGTGTAGACGGCGTCATTTTGCCCGACCTTCCGATGTACGAGTACAACAGCCTGTATAAAGAATTATTCCAGCGCCATCACCTTCATTTCATTTTTTTGATCACCCCCGAAACAAGCGACGTGCGCATCCGCGAAATTGACAAGCTTAGCACCGGGTTCATATACGCAGTATCTTCTTCTTCCACTACAGGTAATAATAAGGCCATCGAAAAACAGGAAGACTATTTTACGAAACTCCAGTCCATGGACCTCCGTAACCCCGTGTTGATCGGATTTGGAATCAAAGACAGTCAAACCTTCCGCGCCGCCTGTAAACACAGCAATGGCGCAGTGATCGGCAGCGCTTATATTAAAGCCCTTGAGAAAAATACTGCTGTACAAGCAGTTACAAAAGAATTCTTAAATAGTATCCGGCAATAATCATTCTGCCCGAAATCGGCTAAATTGCAGCATCAAAAGCTTATCATGACAAGATCCTTACTTATTGCTGTATTGTTCCCGATGATTGTATTCGCCCAGGCAAAATCAAAGGCCAAAGAAACAACTGCGGTCAAGGCAGTTACAGAGGCAGACGGCTTCACTATCACGGGCGAGGTGACCGGCTTTGCTGATGGTACTAAGATAGCATTGCTGAATGGCCAGACCGGCGCCCCTGAATTGCAAACCACTATTGAAAAGAACGCGTTTACCTTCAAAGGAAAAGTTGACAATCCTTCTTTCAAGATAATTTTAGCGGATAACAAACCTCCTTATATCACTTTGTTTTTGGACAACAGTAATGTAAAGATCTCAGGCTATAAGGAGGCGCTGGACAGGTCGATCGTTTCCGGTTCTGCTTCACATGCTGATTTCGAAAAGTTCAATACCATGCTGGCGCCTTACCAGCAATTGTTTGGAGAGAATGCGGCAGTCGACCCCACTGCTGCGGAAAAAGCGAAACAGGCGATCCAGAGTTTTATCCGGCAAAATTCTTCTTCCTTTATCTCGCCGCTGGCGGTTCTTCGCTTCATGCAGTTATCACCGGATGATATAAGCGTGACAGAAGAATTATTCAATGGGTTGAAGCCACAGGTAAGAGCCTCTGATATTGGAAATTATTTAACACAACAAATTGCAGAAGCCAAAGTAAATGGAATTGGTACGGAGATGGAAGACTTCACGCAAAATGACACCGATGGTAAGCCTTTCAAACTTTCCTCGCTTCGCGGTAAATATGTGCTGGTGGATTTTTGGGCAAGCTGGTGCAGACCTTGCCGCCAGGAGAACCCTAACGTGGTTGCTAATTATAATAAATACAAATCCAAAAATTTTACCGTCCTGGGTGTTTCCCTCGATAAGGCAAAGCCAGCCTGGGTGGAAGCCATTAATATGGATGGGCTTACCTGGACGCATGTAAGTGACTTGCAGGGATGGAGCAATGCCGTGGCACAGCAGTTCAGGATCACGAGCATACCTCAAAACTTCCTGGTAGGTCCTGATGGAAAGATCATCGCCAAGAACCTCCGTGGTGCAGCCCTGGATCATAAATTGGAACAGTTGCTGAAGTGATTTTTTGGCCGGGCATTGATAATTACCCGGCATTGTTGTGTCACACACTTTTACGGCAGTATTTCATGGCAGCTGATCCGTTTTCAATTCAGCCTTACTTTTTATTTGTACTGTTCATTTTTGACTATCCTCTTTTATTTTGAATTTTGAATGTTGAATCAATTTCATTCAAAAAGAATCAGTCATTTTGATCCTCTCAATTTATCGATCTCAATGAAAAATTTGTATATCTCTCTTGTATTGCTGTTCTCAACGGTCCTTTTTTCCAATGCGCAAAACAATTCCATCGCCGGGTTTACTGAAACTTCAGCCTCCGCTCAGCACGCAACAGAAAAAAAGTTCGATGCGATACTAAGCGCCCAGAATATCGGAAGGTATATCAAAGACCTCTCCGCTCTGCCTCACCCTGTGGCATCGCCGGGTAATGATAGTGTCGTAGCCTACCTCACCAATAAATTCAGGTCATGGGGTTTTGATATCAAGATCGATACCTATTATGTGCTGTTTCCAACCCCGGTCACCAGGTTGCTGGAAATGACCGGTTCAAAAAATTTTACTGCGTCTTTGAAAGAACTTCCGGTAGCAGAAGATTCAACCACCATGCAACCGGGACAATTGCCTGCCTATAATTGCTGGAGTGCAGATGGTGATGTAACTGCTGAACTGGTCTTTGTAAATTTCGGTGTGCCTGCCGACTATGATATACTGGCAAGGATGGGTGTGGATGTAAAAGGAAAGATCGTGATCGCGAAATACGGACAAAGCTGGCGGGGCATTAAACCTAAGCTGGCGCAGGAACACGGCGCTATCGGCTGTATCCTTTACAGCGATCCAAGACAGGATGGTTATTTCCAGGGGGATGTTTATCCTAAAGGTCCTTTTAAACCTGGGTCTGGCGTGCAGCGTGGATCCGTGATGGATATTCCTGTTTATACCGGCGATCCTTTAACACCAAATATAGGCGCAACCAAAGATGCCAGGCGCATTAACCGGAAAGATGCCATTAACCTGCTGAAGATCCCCGTTATTCCTATCAGTTACGGCGATGCATTGCCATTGCTGGAAAGCCTGGAAGGACAGGTGGTTCCTGAAAGCTGGCGCGGTGCTCTTCCAATCACTTATCATGTGGGACCATCAAAAAATAAAGTGCATTTAAAACTTTCTTTTGACTGGCAGATACGATCCATACATGATGTCATCGCCACCTTGAAGGGAAGTGAATTTCCTGATGAGTGGGTGATCCGTGGTAATCATCATGATGCCTGGGTAAATGGGGCAAGCGACCCCGTTAGTGGACTGGCAGCATTGATGGAAGAAGCAAGGGCTGTTGGAGAGATGTCAAAGTCCGGGTTCAAACCAAAACGAAGCATTGTGTATTGTGCATGGGACGGTGAGGAGCAGGGATTGTTGGGATCTACGGAGTGGGTGGAAGATCATTATGCTGAGCTGCAGCAAAAAGCAGTACTGTACATTAACTCAGACGATAATGGCCGGGGCTTCTTACTGGCAGCGGGTTCGCATTCGCTGGAGCCTGCCTTTGCAGAGATCGTTAAAGAGGTAAAGGATCCACGATTGAATGTAAGTGTGTTCGACAGGAAACGGTCAAAAGCCATCATTGACGCTGCCACAATTGGCGCAAAGAAAAAATTACTGGCCGATAATGATTTTAAGCTGGATGCGTTGGGCTCGGGTTCTGATTACTCACCCTTTATCCATCATACCGGGATACCATCGGTCAATATTAGTTTTGGTGGCGAGAATGTAGGCGGGGAATATCACTCTGTATACGATTCCTATGACCTGTATAAACGCTTCAAAGATCCAACCTTTGAATATGGTGTTGCATTGGCAAAAACGGCTGGCAGAACAACGCTCCGTTTTGCCGGTGCAGATATTCTCCCATTCAATTTTAAGAACCTGCAAAAGGCCGCCGCAGATTATTTGAACGAATTGATAGCCCTGACGGATGATATGCGGGAAAACACATTGATGGAGAACCATCTCATCAAAGAACAATATTATGCAGCAGCCAGCAATATTACTGCACCATTGTCGCCGCCCGCGCTGAAAGCAGAAGTGCCCTTGCTGAATTTTTCTTCCCTGCAAAATGCGATCACTATTCTCGAAAAGGTTTCAGCAAACCTGAATGAATTGATCGTTGCAGGCCGGATACCCGAAGAAAAAAAAGATGGGTTGAATAAAGATCTATACCGTGCCGAACAATCATTGCTTACAAACACAGGCTTGCCTCGACGGGGCTGGTATAAGCATGCATTGTATGCACCGGGTTATTATACAGGGTATGGAGTAAAAACAATGCCTGGTATAAGAGAAGCGATCGAACAAAGGAACTGGAAAGAAGCCCGGGAACAGATCGAAGTGACTGCAGCCGCATTGAATAACCTCACGATCCGGCTGCAGGCCACGATTGGGGATTTAAACCTGTAAGGTCTGCAACGCAGAAATGCCGCCCGGCAGATCTTACAGGCTACCCGCTTCCTGCAATTGCCGTTTGTACAATTGAACTGTATTCTCCAGTCCGAAATAAAGCGCATCACATATTAACGCATGTCCTATCGATACTTCCAGTAGTTCTGGAATATTCGCTGCAAAATATTTGAGGTTATGCAGATCGAGGTCGTGACCCCCATTGATGCCTATTCCTAACTCATTCGCTTTTTTTGCTGCTGCGATATAGGGAGCGATGGCTTTTTCTTTATTGCCGGCCGCATATTCTTTTGCGTAACCCTCGGTATACAGTTCGATCCTGTCGGTGCCCGTAGCTGCGGCGCCTTCCACCATTTCTACTACGGGATCCACAAAAATGGAAGTACGGATACCGGCGTTCTTAAAGATCGCGATCATTTTGGTAAGATATTCTTTATGCCCGATGGTATTCCATCCATGATTGGAAGTAAGCTGTCCCTGCGCATCAGGCACCAGCGTTACCTGTGCCGGCTTATTTTCCAATACCAGCTTCACAAACTTTTCTTCGCTGCAATTGCCCTCAATGTTGAGTTCGGTGCTGATCACTTTTTTCAACGCAAAAACATCGTCATAACGAATATGCCGTTCGTCGGGACGGGGATGCACCGTGATGCCTTCCGAGCCGAAACGTTCAATATCCAGCGCTGTTCTAACGAGATCAGGATTATTACCACCACGACTGTTGCGGAGTGTGGCGATCTTATTTATGTTGACGGAAAGCTTTGTCATAAAATAGATTTCGATGCAAAGTTAAAACCAAATTGTTCCGTAATACAAATGCAAATCGCCCCATGGGAGCGATTGTGTTTATGATGATTTCAAAAAAAAAATTAAGCCATTTTCACAGCTGAATCCAGGGCAAGTTCCATCATTGGCAGCAAGGCTTTTTCCCTTTGATCGGCAGAAATAAATTCATGGGTGGGAATAATATCGGAAACCGTGAGGAGTGTTGCCGCATTTTTCCCCAGGTGCTTTGCATTGGCGAATAAGGCGAAGGCTTCCATTTCCACAGCCAGGCAATTGTTTTCGAAAGCCACTTCCGGTATGCTATGTTCCAGGCGGTAAAAAATATCGCTGCTGTGGATGTTAATATTGCTCAGCACTATTTTCTTCTCGATGGCGGTTTGTTTAATAATATCGAAAGCATTGCCCTGGTGAGGAATTGCGCTTCCTTCAATACCCCAGGCATATTTCGCAAAAGTACTTTCACTGGCAGCTACATCCACGTTGATAAGGTCAAATAATTTTAGATCTGTGCTGTAAGCACCGCAGGTACCAATGCGCATAATACAGTCAACTTTGTACTCTGTATATAATTCATAAGAATAAATACCAATGCTTGGACATCCCATTCCGCTGGCGCCGACGGTAATTTCTTTTCCTTTATAAGTACCGGTAAAATAAAAGGCATTCCTTGTCTGGCTTACCAGCTTTACATCCTGTAAAAACTTATCTGCTACGTATTTGGCCCTTAATGGATCGCCAGGAAGCAAAACGATCTTCGCGATATCTCCCGGTTTGGCGCTGATGTGCACACTCATAATTACTTTATTTTGCGGCGAAGGTATTTTAATTTGGGGATTATAGCCGATTTTTGTGCTATTGTCAACATAAAGAATTTCACGCAAAAGCGCTAAGTTTTTTAAGGCGCAAAGTTGAAACCTTATTGACTTAAACTTTGCTTCTTTGCATCTTTGCGTGACAAAGAAATCATGAATTTATGAGTACCGCTTTACAAAAAACATATGATCCTGTAAAATATAAAACGCCGACAGGAAATAAAATATCCTGCAAAGGCTGGATACAGGAAGCAGCCCTGCGTATGCTGCTGAACAACTTAAATCCTGAAGTGGCTGAACGGCCTGATGACCTGATCGTATATGGCGGCAGGGGAAAAGCAGCAAGGAACTTTGAAGCGTTGGATAATATCATTGCAGCACTGAAGGTCCTGGAAAATGATGAATCCCTCTTAATACAAAGCGGCAAGCCGGTAGCCATTCTCAAAACGCATAAAGATGCGCCACGCGTGCTGATCAGCAATAGTCAGCTGGTACCTAATTGGGCCAACTGGAAACATTTTGAAGAGCTGGAAAAAAAAGGCCTGATGATGTACGGGCAAATGACGGCGGGAAGCTGGATATACATCGGCTCGCAGGGTATTGTACAGGGAACCTATGAAACGTATGCTGCAATTGCGGACAAACATTTTGCCGGAGAAATAAGAAATAAGAAACAAGAGACAATAGACGGGAAACAAGAAACGGAAAACGGGCAATGGGCAACGGGAAACGGCGAACAAGTAACAGATAACAAGGAACAAGGAACCAGGAACAATGGCAGCTTAAAAGGAACGCTTAATGTCACGGCGGGTCTCGGAGGCATGGGCGGCGCACAACCGTTAGCCATTACTATGAATGAAGGTGTAGCGCTGATCGCAGAAGTGGAGGAGTGGCGGATCGATAAGAGAATAGAAACCCGGTACCTGGATGAGAAATTCACAGACATCGATGAGGCCATTGACAGGGCCCTGCAATATAAAACAGAAGGTAAGGCTAAAAGCATTGGTGTGCTGTGTAATGCCGTTCACTTACTGCAACGGCTATACGAACGAAATGTGATACCTGATACATTGACTGACCAGACCAGTGCACATGACCCATTGATCGGTTATATACCTCATACACTAACCAATGAACAGGCAAATGTGCTGAGAGAGCAAAACAAGGAGCAGTACCTGGAACTCGCTTACGACAGTATGTACCTGCATGTTCAACTGATGCTGCAGCTGATGGATAAGGGCGCCATTACTTTTGACTACGGGAATAACATAAGGGCAAGGGCCCAGGAGTATGAAGAAAGTCAAAAGTCAAAAGGTAAAAGTCAAAAGGAGCTTACCATTCAACATTCAACATTCAATATTCAACATAACAGGAATTTTGACTTCCCCGGTTTCGTCCCCGCCTACATCCGCCCGTTATTCTGCCTGGGTAAAGGGCCGTTCCGCTGGGCTGCACTGAGTGGTGATCCTGCAGATATTGCGTCTACTGATGAACTCATTATGAATATGTTCCCACAGAATAAAGGCATGATACGCTGGATGAAAATGGCAAAGGAAAAGATCGCATTCCAGGGACTGCCTGCACGCATCTGCTGGCTGGGCCAGGGCGAAAGAGAAAAGGCAGGATTGGCATTTAATGAGCTGGTGAGAACCGGTAAGGTAAAAGCCCCGATAGTCATTGGCCGTGATCACCTGGATACAGGCAGTGTTGCAAGCCCTAATCGCGAAACAGAAGCGATGATGGATGGAAGCGATGCCGTGGCAGACTGGCCCATACTAAATGCATTGGTGAATACAGCCGGTGGCGCTTCCTGGGTATCATTGCATCATGGCGGCGGAGTGGGAATGGGATATAGCATTCATGCAGGCATGGTGATAGTGGCTGATGGAACCGATGATGCAGAACAAAGATTGAAACGCGTACTCAGGAATGATCCTGGAATGGGGGTGATACGTCATGCGGATGCGGGATATGAACTGGCAAAAGAAACTGCTAAAGAAAACAACCTGGATCTTACTGCCAGGCTGAAGAAATAGGCTGAGGCAAAAAAGCAAACAAAGTAAACCTAGAATTTAACAAAGTTACAGTTGCCTGCAATGACAGTAATAGTGCCCTGGACTGTTGTACAGGATGACAGGGTCGATATTGTGTAATTATAAGTTCCTGCAGGTAATGAAAAATAACCGCCCAATGTTCCGAAACAAGTAGTGGGTGGGGAAGGATAATAACTGGTTATTGTAGATATGGCACCCGTGTTTAGTTCTACATACACATGAGAACCGCAATTGGTGAAAACGTCAGACTTATCTGTCCAGAACAGCACGTTGGCATTACTGTTTGAACTTGCCGGGGGATTATTGCTGTCGTCTTTGCCACAACTGTACATGCTGATTAAAACAGAAAGCGACAGGATAGACGATAAGATTTGATGCTTCATACTAGATCTGTGAAAATAATTCATTGATACATTACCGGTAAGCAGCCAAGGTACAGCTTTATCATAATCTCTCCGTTTCCTGTCTACCTCCATTTAAATGCAAAATAACTGCAGGGCCTTTCACTGGCATTACTGATGCCATGCATTTTTCCGCTTTCAATGATATAAAGGTCGCCGGGACCTGCTTTGTAAGTGTTCCCGTCAATGGTCATTTCTGTTTCCCCGTCGATCATTAAAATGATCTCTGTATCTGCGTGCTGATGCGGGGTATGACTGGCGCCTTTGTGTGCGAGGTAAGTAACATGCATCTCGTAATTTTCACACATGGCTGTTGGACGATTGAAATATTTTCTTGTGCCGCCTTTCTCTGTTTCTTTAAATTCCAGCGAATCTTTATTCAATAATAATGCACCGCCTGCAGACCGGCTTCTTTCCAGGTTCATTGGTTTTTTTGAGCGGAACTTCAATGCGTAATAGGTGAGGGGGCCCTCTCCAATATTCCGGAATGCCTGCGTTTCAAGTGGCGGGATCAATACTACACTACCGGCGCCGAGTATGTTCGTTTTATTTCCCACAGTACATTCCATGGTTCCTTCTTTCAGGATGATCAATTCTTCCATGTCTTTTTGTGAATGTGCTGGTACTGGAATGGCTCCCTTTTCCTGCGTGGTTGCGTGGATCCCGAAATAGTCAAATTCCTTGGTGCTGCCTTCAACTATGCGACGTGTTTCCCGCTGCTGTTCTTTTTTTACAGGCCAGTCATTCCAATGATAAACGCCCGAGGGACTAGCCTGCAATTGTGCAAAGCTGCCGATCGTAATAACATTCAATATGGCCAAAAACAAAAATCTCATGATAATGTGCTTGATTCAATTTTATCCGAAGATATTTTTTTTGCCATGGTTCGAGCCCTCCCGAACCAATTATTTTTTTGTGCATCTTATTCTGGTTCGTGAAGACACGAACCATGGCAGCGAACCATGGCAGCGGCTGCCGATCGTAATAACATTCAATATGGCCAAAAACAAAAATCTCATGATAATGTGCTTGATTCAATTTTATCCGAAGATATTTTTTTTGCCATGGTTCGAGCCCTCCCGAACCAATTATTTTTTTGTGCATCTTATTCTGGTTCGTGAAGACACGAACCATGGCAGCGAACCAGGGCAGCGGACCATGGCAGCGAACCATGGTCGTTCTTTTAACAACCTTTGAGGGGGCGTTGGTACAAAACTTGTCTTATTTGGACAAAGTAAACCGGTAATGACGCGAAGTTTTTTATACATATTATTTATCTGCACGACTTTCCTGGTCACCCTGTCTTCATTTGTTCCGGCGAATAATAATGGAATTGTGCAGGATGTATTGGATCAAACTAACCAGTTCCGGCGATCAAAAGGTCTGCCGGCATTGATGATGCGGAGTGATCTTAACAGCATTGCACAAAAGCATAGTGCAGACATGGCCAGTGGCCGTACAGCGTTTGGTCATGATGGTTTTGCGCAAAGGAATGCACAGGCAACCAGGACCATACGATTGATGCATCGATTTGGAGAAAATGTGGCGTATGGCGTCAATTCAGGAAAGGCAGTTGTAAAAATGTGGAAGGATTCGCCGGGACACCGTCGTAACCTGCTGGGTCAATTCAAGTACATTGGTATTGGTATTGCAAAGGATAAGAAGGGACGTATCTACTATACACAAGTGTTTGCTGGTTAAAATACGTGGGAATACTACGTAATAAAAGGGCTACGGTAAGTCGATTGATCCGCCTATACCCCGGTTCAGTTTTGCGGCCGATATTTGCATTGTAATTATTCAATATCCAAAGTAAAAACTGATCCTTTAAAACCAATGACCGCTTACCTCTGAACTTGTCCAATATCCATGTAAAAAAGAGCAATTTAATATTGCCGGTTTTAAACCAAGTTCTTGAAGAACCTTCAGTAATGGAGGTTTTTTCATTTTCTACCTTGACCACCACGATTAGCCTGATTACCTTGATTACCTGGTTAGATGATTCGGGATTTCTTTTTACTTGTTATTTCCTGATTTTATCATGAAGCGTTAATGATATTTCCATCATAATGGGGTGCGGATTTTTTGGATCACTCTTAGGATCCTGTTATTGATTGCTACGCCTGGCTGAAGCGGCACCCCGGTGAGGACCTGCAGCCTGGCTTTGTGCCGGAGTATAGCGTAAGACAGGACCGAAGCTGAATAAAAGAATAAGCCTCACGTACAAAATTCCGTATGCCGGATACTATTAATACAATGAAATGGCAAAGGGAAATTTCATTCGTGGAATGTAATACCAGGTTATTTTTCAAAGACGACCGTATCTGCGTGTGCACCCAGTTTTTGCAAGATGCCTGTAATGGACTGCACCATTGGGTCAGGACCGCAAACATAAAAATGCTTATCGAAGGATGAAATATTCTGCCGTAGGAAATCTTCGTTGATGTATTCGTTGCGGTAGCCTTTTTTATTCTCTTTGGTGAGAATGAATATGGCATCTTTTCCAAGCATATGCTCCAATTCCTTCTCGTAAATAATATCGGCTGCTGTTTTGTTCGAAAAGATCAGCGTGTTTCCGGCCAGCTTATTTTCTTTATGTAATTGCCGCAGGATCGCAATAAAAGGAGTGATGCCGGCGCCTCCTGCGATGAAATAGCCTTCGCCACCGTACCTGATGGCACCCCATGCATCCTCGATCAGCAACTCATCACCGGCTTCCAGTTGATGCAGCTTGTCTGTGACGCCGTGATGATCTGCATATCGTTTTATGGTGAACTCCAGGTAATCTTCTGAAGCAAGGCATGTGAAGGTAAAAGGTCTTTTTTCATTTTCCAGGCCAGGCTTGTTGACCGATACATCCGTTGCCTGTCCCGGTGTAAATTGAAACCCTGTAGGCTTTTCAAATTTGAAACATTTTACATCATGGGTAACCTGCGTGATGTCGAGAATTTTTACAACGTAAGTCATAATTTAATTAATCAGATAAGACAATGTGCGGATGTGCATTAGCTCAATATGCAAAATTTAACGCCAGGTTTATTTAAATATTCCAAGCCGTGCACATTGCATGCTTGCACATGTCATATCAGTTTTTAAGATCTGCCGGCTTCACCTCATTGCTCAGCAGCCAGCCAAATGCTTCCCATTTTTTATCAACGGCACCGGCTCCTGCCTTTGCTTCCACATATTCTCTCACAAGTTGCTTGCCATAATTGTAATTGATGATGTAGCTCCTGTTGGCACGGATAAAACTGATGGATTTCTTTGCAGTTTCTTCATTTGACAGGGCAAAGTTCTCCAACCATTGAACTGCCTGGTCTTCCGTCATCGTATGATCGAGCAGACCTCTGCCCACTTCGTTGCGCACAAAGTTGAGCTCGTCTTTGAGTTCCATTGCTTTAAAGTACACACTGATGCCGGCGGTATCCAATCCTGCTAAAGGCAATAATACATTTTTGGCGAAGTTTACTTTTTCCTCGCCCGGTAACACTAAGGAGATGCCGTAGTTGGCGCTTCCTTCTGCAATAAGGGATTGCGGACTAAATAGCGGGTACATGGATACTTCAACCCATCCCTTATCCCGGTAAAGGTTCTTTTCAAGCAGCATATTAAACACATGATGGCCGGGATAACTTTCATGGCTTCCCACATCAATCACCCGGTCGATGAATATCTTAAGGTCCGTATTGATCTGTATCACGCTGCGGTAATTGCCTTTGTACCAATTATAGCCGGCCCACGGTTTATTGTTCACAAACTCAAGACTGAAATTCTCGGTGGAAGGCAATGCATAGTGTTGCAGGGTACGCTTCCTGCATTCGGCAATCGCTGTTTTGATAACCGTATCGAGTTTTTCTTTTGGTATGATGAAGCGGTTGGCGAGTTGTTGCAGTCTTTCATTCACTGTTCCTTTGCCAGGCAACAGGCTGTCCAGTTGACGACCTATATTCCTGAAATGCATTGTATCGTATACAGGCGCTGTTACTCCGTACAGATCTTTGCATTCCACATCAAATGAAGCAGAATCGCCTCCAAAGATCCTTATCCTTCTTTCATAAGCTTTTAGCTGGGAAAGTATCCAGGAAGAACGTTTGGCGAGCGTATCATTACGGTTACCACCAAACGCTTTTAGTTCGGCCGACAGTAAAGTAACAGCCTTTAAAAAACTGTCTTTTGGAAATTTACTTCCTTCCGGCACTGCGCCTGGCTTTAAGGAATCAGGGCCATAATAGGCATCCACGAAATCCTTATCATATTGACCGATAGCCAACCCAAGGCGTACATATTTTTCCGCCAGTGCATTTAATTGTGCAGCATTGGGTTCTTCTTTTTTTACTTCGTTACAGGCAATGAATAATACCAGTACCAGAGGAAAGATCAGTTTATACATAACAGTGAATTTGATATCGATGTGAAGATACAGTTAAGCCGGCAGTGCCGCCCGTTTTATTGTTGAATGGCCGTAAACAGGAAGAGGCAGTTCCTGGTGCGAAACTGCCTCTTTTTGTATTCTGTATTCCAGTATAAACCCTCCAGCCAATGCAAGCTTTCCGCCATTGGCCCCAGGTCTTAGTTGATCTCCATTATCCCAACCATATCTTTTGCAGAGGAAAAAAGTCCTCTCAGTTTTTGTGCATATAACCCGATCTTATTACCATCCAGTGTCATACACTCTCTTACAGCAGTAGTAAGCTTATTGTCTTTGTTTCGAAACAATATCTCTCTTGAAACGTTCCCGCCATCGTCGATGGAGCCCATCACAAAAACGCTCTTGTCGAATTTGTGAAGCGGGTCAGGTTTTTTTTCGATGTCCCTGTCAATATTATCATCATCGTCATTGTAGAATACAAGCAGTTTGTTCTTATAAGGCAAAGCCTTGAAATTGCTGAAATACCTTATGTTGGCAGAACTCTGCATCTTGGGGATCCTTGCAATGATCGCTTTACCGTCCTGCTTCAGGTTAATGTCAATGATATCACCATAATCATATTTCCAGTAGCCGGGCGATGTGATCCATGTTCCATTGGAATAATAAGAGGTGGGCGGTACATATATTTCGCTGCTGAATTCAAGCACAAAATCCCGGGAGCCGTTGAACCTGTCAACCACACTGGCCAGCCTGAACACTCTTGATAATCCCGGATCGCTTTCTTTATCACTTCCCTGCTTATCGATCCTGATCTGGCTTACCAGGTTTTCAGGAAAGGGGTTCAGGTTCTTTGTTGTTACGCTGTTAGAATTTTTATCGAAAGAAGCGGTGAAATAACCGGATATGTACCCATTGTGTTTTTCTTTGTACAGGCCAAAGAGGAGCAGGTTAGAAGTATTATCGCTGGCCAACTGCAACGTATGTACGAAACGGTTGCCAATATCCAGGACATATTCGGCAGGCACATCGCTGCCTTCACCGTATACAAGTAACTTGGATTTGTAAGCTGGTATTTTTTCGCCATCCTTTTTTATCACTTCCCTGGATACCTCCTGGTCATAGTGTTTGATGATCACGCCCACTTTACCATCATTTGTCACGAGTTGATCATCGATCGCCACAAATTTATCTTTATAGGGTAATTCCACTGTTTTTTCCCAAAGCTTTTTCATGTTATTGTCAAGCACGCGGATAAAATATTTTTCATTTTGGTCCTTTTTGTACGCGCTGGTTCCAAACATCAGCACCTTGCTGGAATCCTGTGACAGTTCATAGCCAACGGCGGATTGCGAGGATTTTTTCACCGCGTCAAAAGTGCCCATATTGATCGCCTTACCTTCAGGATTGAGCGTGGAGATATTCAATTGCTGGCAATAATAGTTAGTGGTCTTTGAGTCCTTGTCGTACTGGCTGGTGAACATAAACAATTTGCCTTTTATGCTCAAAAGATCATTGAATTCTATTCCTTCCTCATCCGCTTCGATCACCCTTTCGGCTTGTTCGGTAAGCTTATCATTATAACGGGTAAGTACAGGTGTGATGGTGGTGTTTCTTCCCAAAAAACCTTTTGTCTTGATATCCAGGCAAAGCTTGACCATATCCGATCCACCGCCTTTTACAAAAGAACGGAACGTTAGTTCCTTTTTACTTTCTTCCCCCCAGTTAATAGTTACTTTCTGACCAATCAGCCTGGTCATGGGCAGTAACAGGGCGGCCCACACGATCAGTTGTTTCATATTAGAGTTAATTTTTGCGCGAAAATAGATATATTTGCCGCTTTTTAACTCTGAAACAAAATGACCAGGAAAATTTTATTCACATTCTTCTTTATCACAGGCTGTCTTTCATTCTTACATGCACAGGATAAAAAAAACCGGAAGGACAGTACGGTTGTGGTAATTTTCAACGAGAACAAGACGTCCGGCAAAACGGGCAAACATAAAAAAAGCGGCGAAGAGAACATCATCAAGATCGCCCCACTTGGATTGATCAGTGGTACCTATCCTTTATTATATGAAAGAGTGGTGAGCGACTTTTTTACCGTACAGGCGGGTGGAGGATTAACTGGAAAGAACTTCTTCAGGAGCGCCGTACAGAAATCAGGCAACAGTATTACTATTGACTATCCATGGCCATCCAATAGCAACTTAACCGATTATACGGAAGGCCTATTTGACTGGAACGTAAGAAAGGGGTCCATTGGCTATATGTTTACTATTCAACCCAGGCTTTATTTCGAAAGTGAAGCGCCTTCCGGAGGTTTCCTGGGAGTGTCCTATGACTATTACCATTACGCATTCACCAGCCCGGCACTTATCACAGGTTCCAGCGGACCGGAACAAAAGGGAGCACCAAAAAGCGAATACGAAAACGTAAGCGATATCATGGTGCATTATGGTTACCAGAATGTATACGACAGGTTAACACTTGAATATACCGCAGCTGTTGGCCTGCGGAATGTAAAGGGATCAAAGTATGTAGCCAGTTATGATGGCACCAGCGTGGGACCAGAAGGTTTCGCTTCCTATAAACAAAATGTATTCAACTTTGGTATTGGTTTCAAGGTTGGTTATCATTTTTAAAAACTCTTCAACACTATTTTATTAAGGACTTGATGGCAGGCCTTTGTGCTGTTTGTTTGAGGCGCATACCCGTGCCCGGAAAACACTATTTATTTTATTCGTGCCCACTATCAATGCGTTGTTAATAAGAAAGCAAATAAATGAATACTTCTGGCAGGGTAATTGAGTATTATTATCGACGCTTGCCAAGCCAAATTAACTAACAATCCGCTCGCTTCAATTTTTGAAAAGAAAACAATATTTCCATTCTTCATGGATTTTATTATTAAATTGATATAGGATAATCTTGATTCCTCACCATAAAAATTGCAATATGAAAAAACTGTTTCAATTGAGTACTGTGGCATTGATCCTGTCCGGTACAATTATCAGCTGTCAAAAATCTACTACAACAACGGATGCCAAAGCATTGACCCAAGATGAAAAATCAATGGTGGCGAAAGCCGGTTTCAACAGCAATTGGGCAGAAAGGACCGCCGACGGCGGTTACCTGATCGAAGGAGATATACTTTTGACCAAAGACCAACTCAGGGAAATGGCCGGTGCAACCCCATCCAATAACATCATTGTTGCCGATGAAGAGCATTACAGCACTTATAACCTGGTAAGCACACCCAGCACCGGCCAAAGAACAATCACTGTGCGGATGACCTCCGGATTCCCATCTTATTATTCAACTGCACTTGATAACGCACTGGCCAGGTATAATAGTTATAATTTGAAGATCAGGTTCCAAAAAGTGAGTTCGGGTGGTGATATTGTAATTACTGCCAAAGACCTCGGTACATCCGGTGGTGGTTGTATTCTGGGCCAGTCCTCAGGATTTCCAACCAATTCAGGTAACCCGGCTTCAGGCTTTACCTTAAGCAATAGCAGTTGTGCTACTGCCTATATCAATTCAGTTGATAAGGCGGATGAAGTGATCGCTCATGAATTAGGACACACCATCGGCTTCAGGCATACGGATTATAAGAACAGGTCAAGTTGCGGACCGGGTCCGGGCGAATCGGCCGGAAGTATCGGTGCAGTTCATATTCCAGGTACACCCACTACTGTTAAAGGGAATTATAATTCATGGATGATGGCCTGCACTAACGGCAGTCCTTCCTTCAGCAATGACGACCGTACTGCATTGGAGTATGTTTATTAATATTATCTCAATCTCAGATCCCTTCCTTCTGTCATAAGGAAGGGATTTTTTTTCCTGCATGTTGATCTAATATGAGCAGATCATTTTTTTACTGCGGTAAGATCGTTCTGTACATCATCCTGCCATTGCTACTTTTTGCGATGCAGAAAGCCAGTGCCCAGAAAAATGTGCAAAATCACGAAGACAGCCTGTTCAATAGATTTGCAGATACTGCTGTACATGGATATAATAAGGAAAGACCATACTATATAGCTGCCTGGGAACGCACAACGGTGTTCCCGGTTCAGATCGTCCGGAAGTTGGGCGAACGGATCGCCATTATTGCAGTTGATAATGATGCGGCATTTGATCTATGTGCAAAGCAAATGCATGTGGTTGCAGCCAGGAATGATTGGAAATTCTCACCTGTAACCGAAAGTAAAATTGGAAAAAATGAAACTAAGGTTTCCAGGTTCATTGTTGCAGCACAGGACCTGGATCAACTGCTGACGGTTTTAAAAGCTGTTGGCGGGAAACTAACTATTCTTTCCACCGACAAGCTTTCCAACTCTGTCGTTATTCAATGCAAAGCCGGGCTGGTGATGGATTACCTGCTGTCGCAAAAAGAAGTGATATTCATTGATGTCGCGACGACAGCTTTTGCTGAAACAGGTGTCATCGGGTACAACCGGAGCTTTGATGGTATCAATGCGGTTGATTATTCCATCCCGGGTGCTAATGGAAAAAATATTGTTGCCGGGGTCAAGGAACAGAAAATGGAGGAGAATGACCTTGATCTCTGGAAAAGGGTGCTGCCTTCTGCAATTGCGGCAAACCATGTCACCAGCCACGCCACGGTGATCGCTTCCCTGCTGGGTGGTTCCGGCAATAGTTTTTATGATGGAAGAGGTATTGCATGGGGATGTAAATTCTTTCCCAGTTCGTTTGATAATCTCTTTGCAGATGATCCCTCCCTATTAGCTTCCAATAAAGTAACTGTTCAAAATCATTCGTATGGGACTGTCATCCAGCAATTCTATGGAGCGGAGGCGGTAAGTTATGATGCCCTCGCCTGGCAACGTAAAGAGTTCATCCCGGTGTTTTCAGCCGGCAACCAGGGAACGGCTGCCGCCACCGAAGGCAGGTATGCTAACCTTCCCGGTTATGCGAATTTGACGGGCAACTTCAAAATGGCCAAAAATGTAATTTCCGTCGGCGCCGTGAACCCGGATGGGACCATACCTCCTGAAAGTTCTTCAGGGCCGGTATATGACGGCAGACTGGCTCCCCAAATTATGGCGCTTGGCCCCGGAGGTACTTCGGATGCGGCAGCGATCGTGAGCGGTACCATTGCCGTGATGCAGCAAGTGTATGCAGACAGCAACAGCCAGGTTTTACCTGCGGCATCACTTGTTAAAGCCATATTATATAACAGCGCTAAAGATATTTATCATACCGGCATTGATCATAAAACAGGATATGGTTTACTGGACAGTTATGGAGCAATAAGGGCCATCCAGCAAAAGAAATATGATGGCGGTTCTGTATCACAAGGGGCTGTATGGACAAAAAACCTTGTTGTGCCGGCAAATACCGCTATGCTGAAAGTAACGCTGGCATGGACGGATACGACGGGTTCCGTTAATAATGACAAAGCCCTGGTAAACGATCTTGATCTTGAACTGGAAGAAACAGGAAGTGGTAGCATTTACAAGCCCTGGGTATTGAATGTTTCAGCTGTTGCGGATTCATTGTCAAAATTACCTTCCAGGCAACGCGATTCGTTGAATACAGCTGAACAAGTGAGTATCTGGTTGCCCGTTGCAGGAACCTATCAAATAAAGGTTGCAGGGCGGTCAGTGTCAACAGGTATTTTGCCTTTTCATATTGCTTATAACCAGGATACTCTTAACAGCTTCACATTCACCAGCCCCCAACATGCATCTGATATAAACATTGAGGAAAACCAAATACTCCGGGTTTCATGGAAAACCTTTGTGGCAGATACCAATCAAACCGGGGATCTCTTTATCAGCTATGACCTCGGTGCGAACTGGCAACTGCTGCAGCGATCCATTAAACTTACTGAGGGTGAATACAACTGGCTGGTAAAAGATACCAGTTCAACAGCGACGCTCAAAATGGAAACAGGCTTTGGCTCCTTCTTATCGAAAGATTTTATCATCAGCCGGATAACCAGGCCCGTCGTTGATTTTGTTTGTGCTGATTCATTCCGCTTATCATGGAACAGGCATGTGTATGCAAGTGGCTACAGGGTATATTCCCTGTCTGACGATCCCTACCTGCAACCGGTACTAACGGTCAACGATACCTTTGTTGTATTGCAAAGAACCACTTTCCCTTCACGGGTATATGCAGTGGAACCGGTATTGAACAACGGGCTTCCGGCTGCCCGCAGTATCGCCCAGGATATTGAATTGCAGGGCGTGCATTGCTTTTATAAAACGCTTAATTACAATTTGCTCGATTATAACAGGGTAGTGCTGCTATTGGAATTAAGTGTGCAGGGCTATGCCGACAGCGTATTCTTTGAAAGGGTATCCGGGGCAGGTCAATTGTTGCAAACCTATGGCAGCATCGCGGTAACGACCGAGCTGGTTTACCGGCTGCAGGTGAATGAGCTTGCTGCAGGAGTGACTTATTTCAGGGCCGGGATAAAATTGAGAAATGGAGCAACAGTGTACACTGACATCATTCCACTATTGATCACTGGTAAGCGGGCCATATTATTTTATCCTAACCCGGCAAGGAGGACAGCGCAATTAAACTTCGTTCTGCAACAGGGAATTCCCGCTGGCAGCCGGTTACAGGTATTTGACCTTAGCGGAAGACTTTTGCGAACCTATTCTCCTTTGTCCGGCCAGATCAACATCGGTCCATTTGCTCCTGCGGTTTTGATCTATAAATTACTGGATACCGGCAATAAGATCCTTGAAACCGGGAAACTGGTCATTCAATAAGCAGTCTGAGTTTTATTCTTTTCACATTTACTCTGTTTGCTAAACGGGGTAGGGTTCATGACGAAGATCATGCATGCCTGTAACGGGCATCATTAATAAAAAGGCCGTCCTGGAAGAGATTTGTTCCCACAAATTATCACACACCAAAAATTTCGACGGTATATGAAAGCGATTACGCATTACAGTAACCAGTTAAACAATGCAGGAGCATTGCAGGGAAATTATGTACAGGCCCCGGCTCTTTGGACACGCTTTATAGCATGGGCAGCAGCACAGGAAGAAAACAGGTTTTTATGGGTTGCGCTCAGCCTGTTCGGTCATGGAACAGTCTTTACAATAATCACCTTTATGATCGTTCTTTTTACAGGCGGGCAATTTTTCCTGCTGGGACTGACCTGTTTTACGATGGCCCTTGTTCTGATTGTAAACCTGGCTGCACTACCTACAAAGTATACCATACCGGCCTTCTTTTTAAGCCTGCTGATCGACTTCGCCATAATCGCGACAGCTTTATTGACGTGGTTCAACTAGCCGTCTTCTCTAACCAGGTTAACCCTTAAAAAATCAGCTCCCGATGAACGATAAGCTTAAGTTGACATGCCGCCTGTTGTGCGCTCTGAAAGAATCACGAACTGCGCAGGAGGATTTTGAAACCAGCTGCTGGAAAAGATCAATGGCCTTTATCCAGGAGGAACTCATGCACCTGGATAACAGGCTGTCTGATATTTTGAATAACAAGCGTAAATTGATGGCTCCTGAAAAGGTTAGTTATTTCCGGCACTCATTTTTGAAATCTGACGAGCGTGCACGCATCCTTCAGCATGAGCTGACCGAGGTTGCGCTGCTGCCATTAAAAAGCTGTTGCAGGAGCATGGCATCGATCACCCTTGCAGATAAAATGGAACGGTTGCGATCGGAAATTGCGGAGTTGGAATCAGGTATGTCCAAACTAAAGCAGGAATTCAACCGGGCTTTGACGATCCATGTGATGCATCAGAAACTGTTGCGTCAATGAATAATATTTTAGTGGTGGGTTTAACTAACTGCCTTTTAGCGCCGCTAGCACCTGGGCCATCTCGGGCCTTTTGGAATTACCCGCGAGGGTAAATAACTGTTGAAAATAAAAAGATGATTTTTGACTGTTGCCTGATTTCTGCGCAGCAAGACCAGCACCATACAGTGCATTAAAGCGGTTGGGATGTGTTTGGAGCGTTTTTTCATATGCTGCCAATGCCCGGACGGGATCATTCATTGCAAGTAACATATCTCCCAGGAATTCCCTTGCCGGGATCACTTCACCCGGCGTGACAGGATGTTTTTCAGTTTGATCTTCCATGTCTGTACTTTGTTGCATCAGCAACAATGCTTCTGCAGGTTTATTTTCACTGAGCCGCATCCATGCGCCTGCTGTCTTTATTTGTATTTCAACCTGTCCTGCCTTGTAACTATCTTTTTGGCTAACCAAAGTATCATGCAGTTGCTGAAGGATCGCCATTTCTTCTTTTGCCCGGTCGATGTCGTTCGTATGAATAGATCCCATCAAAATAGCAAAGTGAAGTATGGCCTGCTGCCACGGAAAATTTTTCCATGGAAAATTCGCAGGCATTATTTTCAAGGAAGCTGCTGCCTGCCACAATTTATTTTCGAGTACATAACGTGAAGGGATAGCTGCAAATGCATAGGCAACTTTAAAGTTGATTGGGTAGACATTTTTAATCGTTTGAAGATATTCGTATTGTTGTTTGGCAGAGTCGTTTTCTCCTTTTTGCAGGTAGGCATATTCAAGATAGTCGAGGCCATGTAACTCTTCGTCCCAGTGCCCCTTTATGCCTGCCGCTTCAGCGTAGCATCTGGCAGAAGATACGGAAGCCTGGTTAGAGCGGATACATTCATCCCACAGACCAAGCCTTGTGAATATATGCGAGGGCATATGCAGGGCATGTGCGGAAGAAGGCGCAACAGAAGCATACGATCTTGCTGCCACCAGGCCTTGTTCTGCCAATGCCGGGTAATCGTATGTATGTATCAGGTAGTGAGCAATGCCCGGATGTTTTGGATTGTTGGCATAAAGCGCAGTCAGGATAGCTCCTGCTTTTTTTTGACGCGTGAAAGATTTGTCACCGGGACTTGCTGCGGCATCCAGCGACAGCGCATAGAATATGGCCGCTTCTTTGTCTGCAGGAAACTCTTTGTAAACTTTTTCCATTTGCTCTTCAAACCGCAGGCATCGTGTGTAATGATCTGTTTTTTCCCAGTCCCTGTAAAATGCCGCGATCGCGTCTATATATGCTCTTTCTCTTTTCGTAGTTTCGATTGCTTGTGCGAGAGTAACCGCCTTTAAACCTTTTTTCAATTCTGGTTCAGTAGGTGGTGTCCAGAGTGGATGAAAATTACTCATAGCTACTCCCCAGTATGCCATGGCACAACCGGGCTGCTGTTCGATAATCTTTGCAAAGACCTTTTCTGCTTCATCATATTCAAACGAATGCAGCAATTTGACGCCTAACTCAAAATCCTTCTTTTCGGCTTCATCACAGCTAATGTCGAAATCAACCGAACCGAATTGTTCACCGGGACCGCAAAAAACAAGCGGTCCTTTTTTAAAAGTTACGTCTGGAAAAGGATCCTTCCTGTTATTGCTGCAGTTCATGCAGACGACAAGGAATAAAAAAAGAAGAAACACTGCAAGTATCTTTTTCATTGGTCTTATTTGAATTAAGAAATTGCTGTGTTAAGGCCAGTAGGAAACAAGGATTGTTACCGGATAGATTATGAAATTAATAAAGAAGAATTGAAAAAGCAAGGTTTTATTCTATCCATCCCTCTGCCTTCAGGAACCATTTCAATTCTTCGTCAGCCACAGACATCGCTCGAAGCCAAATGCCCACTTTCTCCCGGTGCCAATACATTCCCTTTAAATCACCGGGCTTTGTGAAGGCATACCGGTACAGCACAGCACGAATGTATCTGGGCGGATGATCAGGGAAAGGGTTATTTGCAAATAAACTCAATGTCATTGCATTGTTATGCAACAATTTCCAAACCAGGTTCTTCGTCCAGGGATAATCGTCAGCTGTTGACATGGCAGCGAACCACATCTGCCAGTCGAGCCGCAATTGGTAAGGAGCTATTTGGGGCGGACTCTTATCCAATTCAACCGGCAATCCCTTGTACGTATATGCCTTCCAGTTAGCGCTGTCACCCGGGTTGTCATCCATTGTTCCTTCAAATACAACATTCAGCCTTTCACGACCTACCGTGCCAAAAGCGCCATACGTATTTACAATATTCCATGGTTGGAATGACCGGTTCATGATCTGCTGTGGCGACAACAGGTTCAATGCAGGCCGTATGCTGAGCAGGGCGATGAGAGATGTTGCTATCCAGGCAGTCGTGATCATCTGCTGGGAGGGTAGAGCCTCTTCAGCCGCGGCAGCTGCTCTTTTCACGATCATGCCGGGCAACAGCTTTCCCCAAAAACGATCATCAAAACAGGCGAGCGCAGGGATAATGGTAAGCCAGTTCAAAAAAGAGAGATTGCCGCTCAGGATGATATTCAATTGGAACAATATGATGACCACTCCAGCAATATTTCTCCCGATCCGCGGCCAGAATACAAACCACGGCGCCACCAGTTCTGCCAGGAAATTAAACCATACGCCGATCGTCAGAATTCCACGTGGCAAAAAATGAAACCACCTGCTCAGAGGGCCAGGTATGGGTTGCGTTTCGAAATGATAATAAAGTGCAGTGCCGTTGAGCCAGTTCACATCCCAGCGCACTTTGATCAGTCCTGCGCCAAGCATAATGCGAAATGCGAGCCACCTGAACAAAATGATGATCGGCACCGGGGGCGGATGCTTTGGGAAAGGGCGGGGATCGAGGAAGGGACAAAGAAAGATAGCAAGAAAGCCTGTTTCGGTAAGCTGTATCTCCCAGCCATATCCATACCATTCCTGCCCGATATGAACAAAGGATAAATAAAGGAACCAGAGTATAGAAAGCATGGGAACATTCGCAAAACCAGCTATAACAAGCAATGATAAAATAAACCCGGTCCATGCACACGTTAAAAAAGCTGCATCGGAATTTGTGAACCAAAAAAGGGAAGGCAGCTCCAAAAAACAGGCTTCAGTGGAACCCAGGGACTGGTGGGCCTGTTTCATGAAAATGGTGGCGGGGGTTAGACCATTGGCGCCGAAAAGAGGAATGGCCTGGTTGATCAGCACTAAAAACGCAACGGTATACATGATCCCCAGCAGGCGAAGGATCATAAACCGGGTAAGCCAGTAAGTTGGCTTGTTTACAGTTGTATGTACAGATGATATAGCCTCACTCATCCTGAGATTTTTTTCCCGTACCGTGTATAAAGTTCGACATTTCTTAACTTTTAATTCTCAACTTTCAACTTTCAACTCTCATTGTAACTTTACATTAAAAGAAAGACATGGAACTAGGCATCAGCATGTTTGGCGACGTGCATACTAACAGTAACGGGGAGCCGCAACCGGCAGGAGAAAGATTGCGGGAATTGATTGAAGAAATAAAACTAATGGATGAGGTGGGCCTCGACTTTTTTGGCATAGGAGAGCATCACCGGCCGGATTATGCAGTGTCCACTCCTGAGATCGTCCTGGCTGCTGCATCCACTGTTACTAAAAATATTAAGCTGGGAAGCGCAGTGTCTGTCCTGAGCTCCTCAGATCCGGTGAAACTGTATCAAAGTTTTGCCACGCTCGATCTTATTTCCGGCGGAAGGGCGGAGCTGGTGGCAGGGAGAGGCAGCTTTACAGAATCATTCCCGTTGTTTGGATACAACCTTTCCGACTACGATGCACTCTTTGAAGAGAAGCTTGACCTCTTGTTGCAGATAGATAAGAAAGAACGTATTACATGGAAAGGCAGGTTCAGGCCGGCGTTGAATGATCAACAGGTGTTACCCCGTGCTGTCAATGATCAGCTGGATATATGGATCGCTGTGGGTGGTACACCCGAATCGGTGCTCAGGGCTGCTAAAGCCGGGCTGCCCGTTATTTTCGCTATCATCGGCGGCAATCCTGCCCAGTTCAAACCGCTATTCGACTATTACAGGAAAGTGTATGCGCATTTTGGTCATGATATGAATAAGCTGCAGGCAGGGGTGCACATGCATTCATTTTTTGGTGACAACAGCCAACAAACTGCTGATGAATATTACCCCGTATATTCCGGCCAGATGGACAGGATCGGCCGTTCCCGCGGCTGGCCACCTTACCAGCGGCAACAATTTGATTTTGGAAGAAGCAGCCAGGGGGCGCTTATTATCGGCGATGCTGCTGAAGGGGTCGATAAGATCCTCCAAATGCAGGAGTTATTTGGTTTAACACGTTTTTCTGCACATATGGATGTAGGAGGCCCTTCACACAGATCCTTAATGCGATCAATTGAGATCTTCGGCACCCGGATAGCTCCAAAGCTGAGGGCGGCTTTGAAGAAGTAAAAAAGTGTACCGGTAAATAGAATAATTTCTGCCTTTTCTTTTTAAAAATATAACATGAAAAAAATCATCAACATTATTTGTTGCCATTTGTTGTTGTGGCGTAGCGGCAATGGCGCGGAAAGGCATGTCTCCAAAGGCCCAAAAAACCTGGAATCAAACGATGCCATTAGGAAAATGTACGCGGCGGAAGTTTTGATAAAATGGGATTACATTTCCACGGATGCTGTGGATCATGGCGGGGGAAACAGTGCTATTAAGAGGCTGGCAGATATTGTAAAGGAAATGATGCCCGACATGAAATATGAAGTCGTTAATGAACTGCCAGATGATGACCAGGTGTTTCCTGGACAAAGGTATCGGGCACGATGGCAGGAAAAAATATGACAATGAACAGCCCGGATGTTTCCAAATTTGTTGATGGCAAAGCGGTAGAGCATTGGGTGTTTATGGATCCAGGGGAGCTGTCACAAATGATGATGCCGCCACCTCCGCGAAGCCTGACGGCATGAAAAGACCCAGTAAAATTTTCCGGATTTATTCAATGAATATGGCTCGTTACCCGCGGGCCATATTTCTAGTATGACTTTTGATAAATAATAACAGTTTCATAACCTGGTCGGCGGTACGACGGCCTCACCGAAACTGGTGTTTAAACCATAATTTTTTACCTTTACAAAAAATTCTATGAAATCAAAATATTTACTGATCGGAATGGCTGCAGCTGCAGCGGGCATAGTATCTTTCCAGCACAGTGGGATCCGAAGCTTGGAATTCACGTGACTTGAAGTCGCGG
>JADMIO010792698.1_pt1 | contig 101109 bp, 86 predicted proteins | sample 8958161 | NCBI WGS metagenome assembly JADMIO01 (sample SAMN16585339, study PRJNA669376) | soil metagenome | isolation source: Crop rotation soil | place: USA: Cullars Rotation, Alabama | collected 2011 | reverse complement strand
GCGACAACTTGTCCACGTGGAATTCTAAGCTTAGGATCCCAATGTGCTGGAAAGGATCCATCTAGCGCCCCGGCGTGACCGTGATGCGGCTCTTGAGCTTCAGGAACGTTTTTTCGCCGATGCCGCGGACGTTCATGATCTCTTCGATCTTTTTAAAACCGTTTTGCTTGGCGCGGTACTGGACGATCAGCTCAGCGGTCTTGGGGCCGATTCCAGGCAACGTGGCGATCTGCGCCGCACTTGCGGTGTTGAGATTGACGACCGCGTTCGAAGCAGTGGGCTTCGAAGGTGCCTGCGCCAACAGCGGCGATATGCCACCGAGCACCAGCATTCCAACGAGAATGAAACTCCGTCGATTCATGGCGTCCTCCTGAAAGCTGCGCGGATGTGCGCGCGCCCTTCTATGAGCAATCACGGGACCGCTCGAAGGCCGAAGGAATCGTTTCGGGAACTCGTTGACGCGGTGTGGTTTCCGCGAGTGTGCGCGTGGCCTCAGCTCAGGACCGGCGATCGCCGGCGATGGAATGTCGCCTTGGGTTTACAGGATGTGCGCTAATGGAGGGAAAGTGACAACTGATGGCGCGCACGCCGCGGCGAGCCGCTGCTATGTTGAAAGGCCCTGGTTAAGCACTGTGTGCGGCCCGGTGGAGAGGTCGGGCACCGGTTTCCGTTCCAGGCCCAGGGCCGCGGACTGCGATCGCAAAATCAGAACCGGATGGACCGCCCCCGTTGAGGTCACGTCAACTGATTGAAGAATTTCGGCTTGGCTCGAGCGAGCCAACGAGGGTTCACGATCGCCGAATGGTGTGTGAGGAATGATGACAACTCGCGGCGCGCGCGGTGCCCTTCGATCACACCCAGAGGCGATAGGCAACTTCAAGGTTGCGGAGCGGTTGGATCAGGCCTGATTTTGCGAATTCGCAACCTGGAGGTTGCATTCGGCAACCTTGAGGTTGCGAATTATGGAAAAGAACGCGATTCCGAGAGCAATCGCAACCTCGAGGTTGCCTATCGATTTCTGGAGTGCACGAGATGCCCCGCCCCGGGCAACGGACAACAGACAAACAGACAACACTACTTCGAACGGCCGCGATCGCCGCCCGTCGTCACCGCGGCCGCCGAGTGTTCGCCAGGCTTCATGACGTTCCACTCCGTCTCGCACTGGCGGCAGCGCATGTGCAATTGAACCGAACTCATGAAGGTTTTGACGTGATACGCCCGGCCGACGCCGTCGCATTTAGGGCAGCGAGACACCACGGCCTGAGTAAAGGAGCTGGGGGACTTCTTCACGCGCTGAGTGTGCCCTGTCCGTCGGGCCGCGTCAAGCCTACCGGCTGCGTCAGCCTAGCGGCTGCGAACGTAGATATCCTTCCCCGTCGCGTTGTTCGGCCCGGCAGAATACCCGTGCTGAACCACCAGATGCATCTCGACGACCATCTCGTTGCCGTCCGGCATCAGTATGCGAGTCTCTTTCGTCGTCACCGCCTGGCCCTGCACATAACGCTCGACTTCGGTCACGAGCGTCGTGCCATCCCAGCGTGTCTTCGCGGTCCCGCCGGGAATGATGACTTCCGACCCGTCGAGCCTGTGCGTAACAGTGGTGGAACCTTCCACGCGTTTGGTTTCAATACGCAACTCGTTGGCGGTCTGCGTAATCACGAGCGTGACCGGGCCGATCGGCTCGCGCTGCGCAGCCGACTCGCTGCGTGAGGCATCCATCTTCCATGTGCCCGAAAAATCTGGCTTGCCTTGCGCGTGTGCGGAAATGAGAGGGACGAAGGTCGCGATGAGAACGGCGAGTCGCAGATGTTTCATAACCGCCTCCCCGATAAGCCATCTCGGAGAATAGCACTCTTTTCCTGCTATACTCCGCTAATTCCACAAACCATTTCGGACCTTCAAACAAGGCTCGCCGCCGAGCACTACGTCGCGGATCGCGGTCTCGCCGTTTCACTTTTTCTAGCGCTTCGGCTGAAGCGGCCGCTTTTCCTCGAAGGCGAGGCCGGCGTCGGCAAGACCGCGCTCGCCGCCGCCGCCGCGGCCGCCCTCGACGCCGATCTGATTCGTCTGCAATGCTACGAGGGGCTCGACGTCGGCCATGCGCTCTACGAATGGGACTACGCGCGTCAGCTCCTCGAGCTGCGAATTCTCGATGCGACCCACACGCTCGATCGCGAAACAGCGAGGCGTCAACTCTATAGCGAAGCGTTTCTCATCAAGCGACCGCTGCTTCAGGCGATCGATCCGCGTCGCACCCGCCCGGCGGTGTTGCTGATCGATGAAATCGATCGCGCGGATGAAGAATTCGAAGGATTCCTGCTCGAGCTCCTCGCCGAATTTCAGATCACGATTCCCGAGCTCGGAACAGTGCGCGCGACCGAACCTCCGCTCGTCATTCTCACATCCAATCGCACACGCGAAGTGCACGATGCGCTGAAGCGGCGGTGCTTGTATCAGTGGATCGAGTACCCGTCGTTCGAAAAAGAGCTCGCGATTGTCCACGAGCGCGCGCCCGGCGCGTCGGCGCGGCTCGCCACGCAAGTGACCGCCATGGTGCAGGAGTTGCGATCGGCGGATTTATACAAAGTGCCGGGCGTGTCGGAAACGATCGACTGGGTCACCGCGCTCGTCGCCCTCGACAAGGATGCGCTCGATGCCGAGGCGGTCGATCAGACGCTTGGCGTCGTCCTCAAGGCGAAAGAAGATCTGGAAGCCGTGCGCGGACATCGGGTGACGGAGTTGCTCGATCGAGCAGCTGCGCGACATGCTGCTCGATAATCTCCTCATCTTCGGCCGCGTGCTGCGTTCGGCCGGCATCGACGTGCATCCGGGGCGTCTGCTCGACGTGATCGAAGCTCTCGGACATGTGAACCTCGGCGAGCGCGACGAGGTGTATCACACATGCCGGGCGCTGCTCGTGCATCGGCAGGAACAGATTGCCATCTTCGATCGCGCGTTCGACGCGTTCTGGCGCGAGCACAACGGAAGAGGCGCCCGAACGACCCGCGACCGGCAGGCGGAAACATCGCGCGCCTCGACGATCGCGCTCGAGGAAGTGCTGGCGCCTGCGGCCGACGACACCGATACCCAAGATCACGCCGAGACGACCGAGCAGTGGCTGAAGACGTGGAGCGAAGGCGGCGGACTGGCCGACAAAGACTTCGCGGCATTTACGACCGAGGAAATCAACCACGCGCGTGTCGCGCTCTCTCGCCTCGTCTGGAATCCGGGCGAGCGGCGGACACGGCGATGGGTGCGAGGACACGGCCCGCGCATTGATCTTCGACGCGCGATCGCTGAAAGCCTTCGAACGGGTGGCGACATCGTCAAACTGCCTCGAAGGGCGCGGCGGGTGCGCCCTCGACCACTGGTGCTGCTCTGCGATGTGAGCGGTTCGATGGAACGCTACTCGCGCATGCTGTTGCACTTCGCGCACGCGGTCACGTCGCGTCATCACAGGGTTGAAGCGTTCCTCTTTTCCACCCAGCTCACGCGAATCACGAGGCAACTGCGCCTGCCGCGGCCAGATGCCGCCCTGGCGGCCGTCTCGCGATCCGTCCCCGATTGGTCCGGAGGCACGCGAATCGGCGGAGCCGTCCGCGAATTTCATCAGCGCTGGGGCCGCCGGGTGCTCAACGGAGGTCCCGTAGTGTTGCTGATTTCCGATGGCTGGGATCGCGGCGATCCGGACGAACTGCGGAGCCAGATCGCGCGGCTTCAACGAAGCTGCCATCGGCTGGTCTGGTTGAATCCGCTCATCGGCACGACCGACTACGCGCCGTTGACGCGCGGGCTGCAGGCGGCGCTGCCGTTCGTCGACGATTTTCTTCCCGCGCGAACGCTAACCAATCTCGCCGACCTCGCCATACACTTGAACGCCCTCGCCTGATCGGCCAGAGAAGGAGACCATGGACATTTCCGGTTCGTACACGTTCAATGCCCCGCCCGATCGTGTGTGGGCATTACTGATGGATCCCCAGATCCTTTCAAGCTGCATTCCCGGATGCGACAAGTTCGAAGCGGCCGGCGAAGATCGCTATAACGTCACGCTAACGGTCGGCCTCGCCGCGATCACCGGCACCTACGACGGCACCGTCGTCCTCACCGAGAAACTTCCTTACCAGTCTTACCGTCTTGTAGTGGAAGGCCAGGGACGGCCGGGATTCGTCAAGGGGCGTTCCGCCGTGGCCCTGCGTCCCGAAGGACAAGCGACAGCGGTGGACGTGTCTGCATCGGTGCAGACGGGCGGGGCCATCGCGAGGGTTGGCCAACGATTAATTGGCGGCGTGGCGAAGATGATGCTCGACCGATTCTTCGCGTGCCTGCAATCGAAACTGAAGCAGGAGTCTACATAATGATGATGAGATCCGGCGTCGCGATCGCACTGGCGGCACTTCTCTTGACCGGCTGCCACATGGATTCCGGACCTGCGGCCGAAACTCGTCACGAAACAAAAGCCATCGAGCTCGACAAGGCAGAGACCGCACGCGTCGCCATCCGCATGGGCGCAGGAGAGCTGCACGTGAACAGCGGCACGCCGAAACTGCTCGAAGCCGATTTCGCCTACAACGTTCCCGAATGGAAGCCGGTCGTCGACTACCGTGCCGCAGGGTCCGGTGGCGACCTCACGATTTCACAGCCCAACACCTCGGGCAGTTTCCGTCGCACGGTGAACAAGTGGGACCTGAAATTGAACGGTCAACTGCCATTGGATGTGACCACGACCCTTGGCGCGGGAGACGCGACTCTGGAGTTCGGCCAAATGAATCTCAATAGCGTGGACGTGAGTATGGGCGCGGGCGAGTTGAAACTGGATCTGCGCGGCGAGCCCAAGCGCGATTACAACGTGCACGTCAGCGGCGGTGTCGGCGAAGCCACCGTGTACCTGCCCAAAGACGCCGCCATCTCTGCGAGGGCCAGCGGCGGCATTGGCGAGATTTCAGGCAGTGGCCTGGAAAAACGCGACGGCGTCTGGATGAACCCCGACCGCCCTCAAGGACCAGTGACCATTCACCTGGACATCAAGGGCGGCGTCGGCTCGATCCACCTCGTTCGGTGACGCAGTGATGCAGATCTAACTGGCTCGCGTCAGCGCCGCTGCGAGCGCGCGCTCGGTGAAGACCGGAATCATCGCGCGGCGATACTCCTCGCTGGCATGGATGTCGGAGTTGATATTGTCCAACGTCGCGCCGGCGTGCCGCACCGCGGCCTCGATGCTGCGCGGCGTCAGCTCCTTGCCTGCCAGCTGGTCCTCGACATCCTTCAGTCGCGTGGCGTGCGAGCTCGCCCCGGTGAGGCCGATGCGCGCCGACCGCACCGTTCGCCCGTTCATGTCCAGCGCCGCCGCCACGCCGACGATGGCGAAATGCGATGCGCGTTGATAGAGCTTCGCGTAAGCCGCTGCCTTCACTGCCTTGAATTGCACGGCGGTGATGATTTCGTCCGGAGCGAGATCGACGGTGAACAATCCGACAAAAAAATCCGACGCCTTCACAACGCGCGCGCCTTTCGAGCTTTTCAGCTGAATCTCGGCGTCGAGCGCCAGCATGACGGCTGGATAATCGGCCGACGGGTCGGCGTGCGCGAGGCTGCCGCCAAGCGTGCCTCGGTTGCGCACCTGTGGATCGCCGATCGAGGCAGCCGTTTCCGTAAGAGCGGGACATTCCTTCTGCAGTAACGCAGAACTGGCGACCTCGTGGTGAACGGTTGCGGCGCCGATCTCGATCTTGCCGTCTTTCTGTCGAATGCCTCGCAGTTCCGGAATGCGCGCAATGTCGATCAGCGCTTTGGGTTCGCTGAGCCGCAGCTTCATCAGCGGCACCAGGCTGTGGCCCCCGGCGAGCAGCTTGCCTTCCCCATTGCTCGCGCGTAGCTTCGCAAGCGCGTCGTCGAGCGACGTCGCGCGGCTGTATTCGAATTCAGTCGAGATCACGATCGGCCTCCCTGTGCCTGCTTCCCGTTGTTGATGATGCGCCAGAGTTTTTCTGGCCGCAGCATCATGTCGATGTGTTTCACGCCGAATTCACTGAGCGCATCGACGGCCGCGGCGACGATGCTCGGCGTCGATCCGAGCGTGCCCGCTTCCCCAACGCCTTTCGCGCCCAGCGGATTCACCGGCGTCGGCGTCACGGTGCCGACGAGCTCGAAGCGCGGGAAGTCGATCGCGCGCGGCAGCGCGTAATCCATGAACGAGCCGGTCATCAGCTGACCATCTTCGTTGTAAACCACTTCTTCGATCATGGCTTGACCGATGCCCTGCGCGAGGCCGCCGTGAATCTGCCCTTCCACGATCAACGGGTTGATAAGGTTTCCCGCGTCGTCGCATGCGACGAGCTTCAAGAGGGTTGGCTCGCCGGTCTTGCGGTCGATCTCGAGCATGGTGATGTGGCAGCCGAACGGATACGTGTTGTTGCTCGGCTCGAAAAATGCTTCATCGCTCAAGCCAGGTTCGAGTCCTTCCGGCAGCGGCACCGGAATGTAAGCAAAGCCAGCCACGGTGGCGAAGGATTTGGCCGACGCAGGCGATCCCTTTACGGAGATCGTTCCATTCTCGAAAACGAGATCTTCTTCGTGCGCTTCGAGCATCGCGGCGGCGAACTTCGCCATCTTGGCTTTCACCTTCGCGCCCGCCATGTGCAGCGCGGTTCCACCCACGGCTTGGGATCGGCTGCCGAAGGTGCCAATCCCCTGTTTCACGATCCCGGTGTCGCCGTGAAGAATCGTGACGTGCTCGAATGGCACCCCGAACTGATCGGCGAGCATCTGCGCGAACGTGGTTTCGTTGCCTTGACCGTGCGGCGATGCACCGGTTGTCGCGCTGATTCGTCCGTCGCGCTCGATGGTTACCTGCGAATGTTCCCATCCCCCCGTCGGCAGGGACGAAGACGGGCCGATGCCACAGACCTCGACATACATGGCGAGTCCGAGTCCGACCAACCGTCCCTGCGCGCGAGCGGCATCGCGTTCGGCTTTCAGTTGATCCCACTTCGCCGTCTTCAACGCCATGTCGAGCGCCTTCTCGTAATCGCCCGAATCGTAGATGGCGCCCATGTGCGTCGTGAATGGAAACTGCTTCGGCTGAATGAAGTTCTTGCGCCGCAACTCGGCCGGGTCCATCTTCAGTTCGCGCGCGAGCATGTCCATCGCCCGCTCCACGAAATAGGTCGCCTCGGGCCGGCCCGCGCCTCGATACGCATCGGTCGGTGTCTTGTTCGTGAAGACCTCAGTGAGCGTGGTGCGGATGGCGGGAATGTTGTACGTCGCGTTCGCCATCATCATCGTCAGCGTCGGAATCGCCGCTGTGAGAAGCATGTTGTAGGCGCCGATGTCGGCGATGAGACGAAGCTTCAAACCGAGCACAGTGCCGTCGCGCTTGGCCGCGAGATCGACATACCCGAGGATGTCGCGGCCGTGAATCGTGGCGACGAACGCTTCGGAACGATCTTCAATCCACTTCACGGGAATGCCGAGCTTCTTCGAGATCGCCGACGCGACGTATTCTTCTCCGTAGATGTTGATCTTGGCGCCGAACCCGCCGCCCACTTCGGGCGCGATCGCGCGCACCTGATCCTGCCCCAGGCCATTCAACGCGGCGATGAACGAACGCAGGATATGAGGGTTCTGCGTCGACGACCAGATCGTCATCGTGCCTTTGCCTGGCTCGAAGTGCGCGACCACGCCTCGCGACTCCATCGCGGAAGGCGCGAGACGGTGGTTCACCATACGCTGCGAGATGACGACTTCGGCTTTCGCAAACGCCTTGTCGATCGCCGAGTCGTCCACAGACGAACCGTCTGGACTGACGCCAGTACCGCTTGGCAGCAACGCTACCGCGAGGTTGTTCGGAAAGTCTGGATGAATCACCGTCGGCTTCCCCGTCATCGCCTGTTCGAGATCGACGACGGCCGGCAACGGGTCGTACGACACGACGATAGCGTCGGCCGCATCGCGCGCAACGTAACGATCTCGCGCCACGACCACAGCGACCGGCTCGCCGCCGTAGCGCACGATGTCGACCGCGACCGCGCGGTGTTCGGGCGACGGGAACGGTGTGCCAATCGGCATCGGCGGTAGAAAGTCGGCTATCTGAGCGCCAGTGAAAACGGCTTCGACGCCGTCCATCGCCTGCGCGGCACTCGTGTCGATCGAGCGGATACGACCGTGCGCGACATCGCTGCGCTTGAACGCGAGGTGCTGCATACCGACCAGCGCGACGTCATCAACGTAGGTCGCGCGGCCTTGAATCAAACGTGGATCCTCGCGTCGCTTGACGCGTTGACCCACTAGCTTCGGCAGAACAGGAGTCGCTGGCATGCTTACCTCTTCTTTGCGGCGTGCTGAATGGAATTGACGATATGTTGGTAGCCAGTGCAGCGGCAGAAGTTGCCCGAGATACCTTCACGGATCTCGCGTTCGGACGGATTGGGATTGTCCTTCAGCAGCGTCACGCCCGCCATGATCATCCCCGGCGTGCAGAAGCCGCACTGGAGGCCGTGCTCTTCCCAGAAACCTTCCTGGAGCGGATGCAGTTCGCCGTCACGTGCGAGCCCCTCGATCGTGGTGACCTCAGAGCCGTCGGCCTGAACGGCAAACACCGTACAGGATTTCGCGCTGCGGCCGTCGATAAGAACTGTGCAAGCGCCACACTGGCTGGTGTCGCACCCGATGTGCGTGCCCGTCAGCCTGAGGTGTTCGCGGAGATAGTGCACGAGAAGCAGGCGTGGATCGACGGTTCCTTTACGAATCTTGCCGTTGACCGTCATCGAAACTTGGGCCATGGGTCTCCTTGTTGTCGTGGGAGAAACGGGCCATAGCCTACCCCAAAAAACCCGCGCGTGGGAGTATCATCGCGCCGGGAGGTCGAGCGATGTCCACGCCGAAGGTTGCCGCAACCGTGATTCTTCTCGGATTGGTCACCGGCATGCCCGTGACGACCGGGCAGCAAGCGTCGGCGCCGGCTGGCGCAGCCGCCAGAGGCGCCGCTGCGGCGACGGCTTTTCTCGCGACTCTCGATCAAGGTCAGCGCGCCAAGGTGGTATTGCCGCTGACGGCCAAAACGAGAACCGTGTGGTCGAACCTTCCGAGTGGGATCACCATGCAGGTCGGCGCCACCGAACGCAATGGACTGAAGTTCGGTGACATGACGGCAGCGCAGCAGCGCGCCGCGCTCGCAGTCGTCGCGGCGGTGTTGAGCCGTCCCGGGTATCAGAAGGTGCTGAACATCGTGAATGCGGATCAGCGCCTGGAAGAAACGAGCGCGCCAACGAGGGCCGCCACTAGCCGGACGCGCTTCGGGCGCGCGGAATACTATCTCGCCATTCTCGGCACGCCATCGCCTACTGGCCGCTGGATATTGCAGTTTGGTGGACATCACCTCGCGATAAACGTGAGCGTCGTCGGACGCGATACGGTGTTGACGCCAACCCACACTGGGGCACAGCCTGCGACGTTCACGCTGAACGGCGAGACGATCCGACCGCTCGGCAAAGAGAATGACAAAGCGTTTGCGTTGATGAACGCGCTCGACGCGGCGCAGCAGAAACAGGCGCTGTTGAGCTATCAGATTCGGAATCTCGTACTCGGGCCCGGTGAGGACGGCAAGATGATCCAACCCGAGGGCATCAAAGCGTCGACGTTGAATGCGAGCCAGCAAACGATGCTCGCCGATTTGATCGCCGAATGGGTGACGATTCTCAATGAAGATGCCGCGGCCGCGAAGATGAAGGACGTGCGGGCCAATCTCGGCGAGACGTATTTTGCGTGGGCGGGGTCCACGACAAATGGCAGTCCTGCGTACTTCCGCGTGCAGGGACCGACCGTGCTCATCGAGTACGCCCCGCAAGGCAACAACCCCGCGACCAGCACAGATCACATTCATACGATCTACCGCGATCCCACGAACGATTACGGTTCGGGGGTTCGCGATCAGCGATGAGATTCTTTCTGCTCGCGATCGGCGTGTTGCTCGCGTGGCCTTCGTCGGCCGAACCGCATCGGTTGGACGAATACCTGCAGGCCACACGCTTGGCGTTCACGCGAGACGGCGTTGTCGTGGAGCTCGATCTCACGCCGGGCGTGTCGGTGGCGCCGCAGATCTTCGCGATGGTCGACGGCGACGGCGATACGCGCGTGTCGCCGGCCGAGATTGAAACGTACGGGCGCCGCGTGCTCCACGATCTGTCCCTTCAGATCGACGGCGAACAGTATCCGTTGACACTTCGCAGCGCCGAATCGCCGTCGTGGGACGAGATTCGTGAAGGCGTAGGCACGTTCCGCCTTGAAGCGTTCACGAATGCGCCGTTGGCGAAGCGCGGCAGGCATCACATCGTTTACGAGAATTCGCACGAAGCGACAAGCGGTGTTTATCTGGTGAATGCGCTCCTGCCGTCTTCAAACGAGGTCATTCTGGGAGCTAGCAGGCGCGACGGCTTGCAACGGCGCATGGATCTCGACGTGGAGGTTACGACGTCTTTCGCTTCGGCGAACTGGGTGATACTCTCGGCCGCCGCGACGGCGATCGTGCTGTGGGCGCGGCGCCTAAGACCCAATTCCGGGAGCTGAGGAGGAGTCATGCCGACATCATCGGGGAAAGACGACAGCCCGAAGGTCGCGCGTGAAGACTGGCCTCACACGAAAATCCTCCTCACGCAGGCCGCCAAGCTTTCAAAGGAAGATCGGCGCCGGTTCATCGCGGCCGCGTGCGCCAACCGCCCCGAACTTCGCGACGAGCTTCTGTCCATCCTCGAAAGTTACGACACGGCATCGCGGGTATGCGAGGCGCGTCCGCCGAATGTCGTCCCCCCGGTCCGAAAAAAATTAGATCCCATTCTTCATCCAGATTCGACGTACGGTCCGTACCGCGTACTGAAGCAACTTGGCGCGGGCGGCATGGGTCAGGTATTTCTCGCGTTAGACGAGCGGCTCAATCGAAAAGTCGCGGTGAAGAGCCTCGCCGGCAAATGGCTGGAATCTCCAATAGCGCGACAGCGTCTTATGCGCGAGGCGCGATCCGCGGCCGCTCTTACCCACCCGCACATTGCCACGCTGTACGACGTGCTGGAAGCAGATGGTCAATTGCTGCTGGTGATGGAATACGTCGAAGGGCGGTCCGCCAACGCGCGGCTTGAGGAAGGCCCGATTCCCATCGGTCACGCGCTTCGTCTCGCGATCCAGATGTCGGATGCCGTCTGCTACGCGCACGACCGTGGAATCATCCACTGCGACATCAAGCCCGCCAACGTGCAGATTGCGGTCGACGGCAACGCGAAGGTGCTCGACTTCGGGCTGGCACGCGCGAGATACGACGTGGGCGATGCCGACGAGGTGGCGCTCGCCGAACAAGGAAAACTTGTTGGCACTGTTGGCTACATGGCGCCCGAGCGCCTGATCGAAGGCACACTCAACGCGTCCGGCGATATCTACAGTCTGGGCGTCGTCATCTTCGAGATGGTCACGGGGCAGCGCTTCTTTGACGGACGGGATCTGCCGGCCTTTCTTCTCACGGTCCTCGGAAGTCAGGTGCCGAAACCTTCCGCCGCCGTCTCGTGGGTGCCGACCGCGCTCGATGAAGTCGTCGAGCGCGCACTGGCCAAGAAACCGTCGCAACGATACCAGTCCGCCCGCGAGCTCAGCCGCGATTTGCAGAATGTCCTGGCTCTTGTCGAGGGATCGGGCTCTGGCGTGGTGTTTCCGCCGCCGGGCCCCGTTGTTCAACGTGACGCGCGGACGCGTTTCCTTCTGCAAGGGCTCGTGGCCGTAGTGCTCATGCTCGCCGTTATCACGCTCGCCGGGTTTGTGACGACGGCGGTGTACAACGTTCGCATTGGGAGCAGCGATTTCGTGCAGGAGTCGGCGTTATCGTGGCCGTACTGGGGACTGCGATCGATGGTGACGCCGGTAGGCGTGAGCGCAATCGCAGGCGTGGGATTGGCGTTAATCATCAGCGCATGCCGTATGCTGTGCCGCGGACTCGCCGTCATTTGTGGACCGGTTCGCCGAATGCAAGCATTGCTGCGCGCGCGGTTCGCGTTCTGGTCGGAAGGGCTCCGGAGCATGCCGATTGCGACCATCGCGGCACCGGTGCTCTTTGCCAACCTCGCTGCCGTGGCGCTGTTGCTGTGGCGATATTCCGAACTGCTGCAGGGCCTGCAGAACTTCATCCAGCGTTCTCCCGAGCATCTCGGTGCGCTTTCTCCAGGCAACTCCATTCAGCAGAACATGTATCGCCGCGACTTCTCGCTCATCGTGTTCGCGTTTGGGTTCGCGTGGTACCAATTGATCAGGCTGTGGCTCGGCCGGCGCGAGCGTGAAGGAGGTCTTCTGCTTGCCGGGGGTTTGGCGCTCAGCGTGTTGAGCATCTGCCTGTTGGCCGCGCCATGGCGGATTCTTCGTCACAATACGAGCGAACGCGTCTCGTACTCGTCGGACGCATGCTATCTCGTGGAACAGCGGGGCGACGAGGGTGTACTGTTCTGCCCGCTCGGACCGCAACCGTGGAACCGGATTGTGAAACTGAACGACCCGGCGCTGACGCGCGAACACAAGTTCGGCAATATCTTTGAAAATTTCGGGACGGCTCACTGACACCTTTTGTGAGGTCACTTATGACACGAAGCCTACGTCTCTCCGGTCTTCTGCTCGTCCTTGTGTTGGGAGCCGCCGTCCCTGCGCACGCTGGTCTGATTGACGTCCTCGAAGAGCTCAGCGGACCCGGGCCGTTCGGCCGGATTATTCCCCGCAATGTCCTGTTCTCTGGGTTCTGTCATTCGGTGGCCGACAAAGACAACCGAAACATCAGTTACGTTCCGACGCGGCGAATCGGCATACCCGAACCGGAGCAGATAAATGTGGTGGTGGCCCCCGCGCAATCTGTTAAATCGGCCCAGGGCGTGCAGTCGATCCAGTCTACACAGGGTGCGCAGGCTCAACTTACGCGCCTTCCTTCGCACATGCCATGTTTTTTCTTAGACGCTCGCAGCGTCGTGACAGTGCCGGACGACAATTTCCCCAGACGATCGAGCGCGTTTGTCGTCGACTCCGGCGTTACCTTTCCCATCACGCGGCCGCTCGAGATCGGCGTTGGCGCCGGGTTTGTCCGATTTCACACCGGCGACATTTCCCGGTATCGATTCACGTTCACGCCCATGCGTTTCGTGGTGAAACCGCTTCTTCTCGTCCCAAAATGGCGAAAAAGCACGAAGCTCGACTTCCTGAAGTACTACATCAAGGAAACGATCATCGTGGGCCGTCTTCGAGGCGAGGATTTTGGCGTCTCGAATGATGTGTTCGACAACAAGACGTGGAAAGACTACGTGACGTCGGGAGGTTTTATTATCGATGTCTTCGAGCTACTGGACTAACCTCGATCACACCTCGAGCTCGTACCACGGATCGAGCATCTGATGTTTGATCAGAATTTCGTGGATGTTGTAGGGATGCGTCGGCGTCTGCGTCAGCTCGTTGCGCAACACCTGGAACACATGCGCGAGCCCACCCGCATCGTCGATATCGACGTCGGCCACCCACTCGGCGCCCTTTGAGAAAAACGTCAGCTGGAGGTTCCCGTAGTTATCGGGAGTCTTCCAGCTGCCGGCATGTTCGAATCCATTCGGCGGATGGTGCATGCCTTCGGGCACGTCAAAGAACAGCCCAGCCTGCGCGCTGTTTTTCGTTTCTTCGCGCAGCGCTTGCGGCACGGCGGCATGAAACCGGTCGCCGCGCAGCTCGATCAGCCTGTCGAGGTAGCTGCTCACCATTCTGCCGTTCGTTAACGCCGTAGACGACGACTTCGCCAGGATGTTCAGCAACCCTGCCTTACGAATATCGTCGATCTCGTTGTAGAGCGCCTCGCCCGACAAGCCCGGAAACCCCAGCAGGTTTTGCGTGTCGCTCAGCAGCCGGCGGCCGTCCGCGCCCAGCATCGGGAACGTGGGAGCGATCACCCCCGTCACTTTGGCCGGATCCACGGCGAACGTCATCGTCAGATCCGTCGTGCCGGCTCCCACCATCACGAACACGCCAGCCGCGCGATATGAGGGCGGATCGACCTGCACCGAGTACACATCATTATTAAGGTTGGTGATGCGCAGGGCCTTCCCCGCCTGAGTACGCACTTTCGTGGTGACGCTCGTGGATTGGCGACGGAGCATGACGTCGGCGGATTCTTTCAAGAGCCGGCCGTTGACGTCGACGAGTCGAAGTTTTAGTGATGGCATTGGTTGACGCCGTTCTCAGTCAATGTCTTCCACAAGTTGCGCCGCAATGTACTCAGCCAGTGCCGCAATGGTGCGCGACGGATTCAACCCAATCGCCTTTGGGATAATCGAGCCGTCCGCCACGTACAGTCCGGGATGTCCGAACACCTGCCCTTTGTGATTCACAACGCCGTTGGCGGCCGTCGTGCCCATATTGCACCCGCCAAGCGGATGCGGGGTGATGAGATCCCGGCCGATTGTCCACGTGAGCGGCGTCAGCGGCAGGCCCTCCGTGAGAAGCGCCAGCTTCCGATGGATCGACGCCACCGCGTTTATCGTTTCTTCCGACGAAGTGATGTCCCAATCGAGATGGAGCTTGCCATTCTGCAGCGACAACCGGCCGTCGGCGGCATCGCGCGCTTGTGCAAACCACGGCATCACGGAGTCGAGAAAGTTCCCTTGAGCCAGCAGCGGCAGCACCGTCGCCACCAATCGCTGCACGCGCGGATCCAGATGCGGCTCGGCGGCGAGTTGCTCGAGGAAATCGCGGCCGAGATCGGGCAGCCCGCCGTCCTCGATAAACATGGGACGGCCCATGTACTCGCCGTCCAGCAGATCGATCGCGGCGGTAATCGTGGGCCCGCGCGACGGTTTCACGTGGCGAAACGGATGCAGTCCCGGGGTGAGGAAATCGCCGTTGCTGCTCCATCCCCAACCAAGGCGATCGCTGATGTTCGGCAGCGTCCCAGCGGCGCGGCATCGGAGCAGGATGTCGGTCGATCCGAGCGAGCCCGCGGCGAGGACGACGACGCGAGCGGTGAGATGCCCGGGCCGCAGCTGTTTGCCGACGATTTCGTCGAATGCGACGTCGTACCCATCGGTCACCGGCGTAATGCCGCGGACGATATGCAGCGGCCGAATCTCCGCGCCATTGCGTTCGGCGACGGCGAGATAGTTCAAATCAAGCGTGTTGCGCGCGTTCACATCGCATCCGATGTCGCAGTTGCCGAGGTGCACGCACGTGCCTTGCTCGACGCCGTGCTCGTTCAACTCGCGTCGCGAGTGAGCGGCGGTGTATCGATCGGGCGCGTCCGCCGGCCATGCCGCGTCGAACCGCACCGCGAGATCGAGAGGGCGAAAGCGGTTGGCATAGCCAGCTTTCACAGCCGCATCGCGCAACAATTTCGTTCGTTCGGGAAGTTGATTCGCCGGCACACGCTGGACGCCGAGCATTTGACCGGCGACGTCGTAGTGCGGCTTCAAAACCTCGAAGCGGATTTCGGGCGGCCACCCGGCGTTGAACGTGTCGGGTTTGGCTTCGACCGACACATTCGCATAGACGAGCGAACCACCTCCCACGCCGGCGCCCTGCACCACCGACATGTTCGGGAATACGCGGAAGTCGAACCAGCCGTGGCGCGCGCCGGGATGCTGGTCGTCCCACATCCACGGGCCGTCGAGCGTTCGCGGAAAATCGGCAACCGACCAGCGGCGTCCCCGCTCGAGCACGACGACACGGCAGCCGGCAGTAGCAAGACGGCACGCGGTGACCGCGCCACCGAATCCACTTCCGACAATCAACGCGTCGCAGTCGGCAGCCACGACGTCATCCAATCGCGCCGGGGCCGGCGAACTGACGCCCGTACACGTCCCAGAGCTTTCCGAGGAAGAGCTGGCCGAAGCGGCTCATCGCTTGAATGCGGGCCGCGACGGACGGGCCCTCGACCTTGAACGTCGTGAGCTGCTGCAGGAAATCGAAAAACTCGATGCGAATAATGCCGCGGCCGATCTCCACGGCCCCCGCTTCGCCGGCCGCGTCGATACGGCCTTCAAAGAGCGTTGTGTGTAGGGTCGTCGTCGCCGACCATACGTCGCTATGTGGAGCGGTGGCTTCGATGCGCTTTACACCGACGAGCGTGCATTCGGTCCCGTTGGCGCGCCGGCAGAATGCGCGATACCGCATCTCTTTGTGGGTGGGATCGATTGTTTGTACGAACAAGTTGAATCGACCTGTTTCGACTGTCGCGCGGCTGCCGACGAGCGGGCTCTCGATGAAACCCTGCAACGCGGCCTCGTGCTGCGGGTTCGTGACGAAAGTATTTACATCCGCGACATCGATAGTAAAGTGCGCGCGAAGCGGCTGATCGGCGACCTGGCCCTTCATCTCTTCTGTGAACTGCAACCGCTCGACCGGTACCGGCGGTGTTGGCGGAATGTCCGGCCCGCGGTTTGGGAGCGCCACTCCGCGAGCGTCACACCACTGGCGCGCCGCCTGCACGCCAAGGTTCACCGCCTCGGCCATCCGATCGCGAGACAAGTTGATCAGATAGTGCAGCGGCACTTCCGCCTGGAGAAGCTTCAGCTCGATGCGCCGTCCGAACTCGCCCGCCTGCCCCGCGGCAATTTGCTCGTTGTTTTTCTCGATGCGCCGCCACATCGCGAAGAAGTTCGCGTCGGCCGTTGTCTCGATGATTTGAAAATACTGATTCACGAAGCCGGGACGCCATTCATCCTTCGTGCTCACCGTCCAGATCGCCCAGATTTCGTCGGCGCCGCGCCGGATCGCTTCTTCGACGTTCGCGTCGCACACGTAAACGGCGTCGATGTAGGTGTCGCCGTCGATCACGACCGGGGGAAACCACATCGGCAGCGAAACCGCCGAGATCAATTTGTCTTCGTCGATGCGATCCTGGGCAACGACTTCAAGTCTCTTTTTTGAAAAATTGAACAACGTAAAGGTGCCCTGCCGTGCCGACGCGTTGATCTGCGTCCAATCGATGCCCCATCCTGGGAGGACGCGCGTGCGGAAGCTGTCATACGTGAACAGAGACGGCGCTTGCCCGATGCGCCAGGAGTCTTCGGTGTTGAGGGTGACAGGCAGGAATGGATCCAGGGTGCGCCAGTTGTCTGCGATCCGCGTCCCAGACATTCCCTGGCAGTACATGGCCAGGTTGAAGCAGCCACCGCTTGCGCCGTCGGCGTGATCGAACACGATGCCTGCTTCATCGAGCCACACTTGAAGCACACCTGCTTGGAACGCGACCTTCAGGCCGCCTCCGGCGAGAATCAGCGATCGCATCTTCTCACCGCCAGGCTATAACGGACGCGAGGCCGCGAGCACGATGGTCTTCTTGGCTGCGCGGTCTTCAATCGTCAGCGAGCCCTTCTCGAGCCGCACATCGTCGACCTTCCGGAACCCATCAGGTACGCGCGTGTAAAACATCAGGAAGCTCGACGCGATTTTCGATTTCGCAGGGAGCATGCGAAACACGGGCGTATCGAACAGCGGCCCGGACTTCAGCACATCGGCCCTCGGCAAGTCGAATGGCTGCGTGGCGAATTCAAGGCCGCGCACCATTCTGCGTTCGGCCGGGTACGACAACCATGTCTGGACCCACGGGTACTCCTCTCGCCGGAACACCCATCCAATCAACAGGTTCTTTTCGAGATGAAGTGCGGTGGCAAACACGAGCCGTCGCGATGGATCGAGAAGAGACGTCACGTGCTCGAGCTCTCCGGGTATCAGCGGAGCGGATCGCATGTCGAGCATCTTGCCATCGCGGGTCGGTGCCATGGGCCACGTGAAATCGACGAGCGGCGCAAGCTGACGAATGGTGCCGGCCGGCGGTGGCGGATACATCTTCGTTTTCGCCTTCTGGACCGGCATGTCGACGGCAACCTTTCCCGGCTCCAGGAATGGCGCGCCGATGGTCGCATGCTCGCCCCAGAACACAGGGCGATCGAACGACAGCAGGTTCTCTAACTCGCTGTCGACCCACACGACGTTCTCTCCGGCGACCACCTTATAGGTGCGCGTGAGAATTTCCTGCGCCAGCGGAAGTCGAACGGAAAATTTCGCAGTCGCGCCCCCGGCCTGCGTGTCGAACGAGTCGAGCGTCCAGGGCAGTGCTTGCGCTTCTCCGTGCATCGGCAACCCGGCGGCCCGCTCTTCTTGCGACACCGGACCGAATCCGTCTACGCATACGAAATGTCCGCGCGAGAAGCTGGTCGGCGCGTTCAGCCCATTGTCGCGCGCAAGCCGAATCGGATTCCAAAGCGGGTTGGCGGTTTCCGAATCGCCAAGGAACCCGAGTTGAATCATGGCGCCGCCTTCGGGAAGCACCGTCAACAGAATCTTGTCGTTGACGAGCTTTACGGCGGGTCGCCCTTCGAAGGTAACGTTTTGCTGGGCGACGGCAACACCGGCGAGACAAAAAATAAACGCGAGGCGAATGATGGCGCGCATGCGCGAGAGTATATATGCTGTTGCGCGTCTATCACCCGCGGTTTGCACAATGCGCAATCCTGAAGCAGAGATCCGAGAGATTATCGACCGCGAAACGCTCGCGTGGGATACTCAAAACGTCGACCTGCTGCTCACCGTCCTACATCACGACATGGTGTGGCCGTGGCCGCCCGATGCAGACGCGCACGACCCCATCGACTGGGTGCTTCCTCTCGGGCGTTTCGACCACGAGCGATGGCGTCTTGGATGGCAGACGCTCTTCGATACGCACCGGCTGATTCACAATCGGAGAACGATCCGGCGCATCGTTATCTCGACAGAGGCCGACGGCGCATTCGCCGTCGTGGACGTCGACACGCTTTGGCAGCGAAGCGACGGCACCGAGCAGCACTGGAAAGGTCGCGCGTGCAAAATCTACACGCGCATCTCCGCCGAGTGGAAGATGATCGCGCAGATGGGCTTGCTGAAGTATTAAAACTCGTACAGCCGCGCGGGATTGTCCACGAGGATCGCCGTGCGCGTCGCGGCATCCGGCACCCAGACCGGCAGTAGATTTAACACGAGGGCGTCGTCGATATCGTGGTTCGGTGAAAGATCGGTGGGCTTGCCTCCGGGCGTCGATCCAGGATGCGGCCAGCTCGAGCCCCACAACACGCGCTGCGGATTGGCTGTCACAAGAGCCCGCGCTAGAGGAATCGCATCCGCATAGGCCGGCGCATTCGTCGACACGGAATCGGCCGCGCCGGAAATTTTCACATACGCCTTCCCTGCTTTGACGAGACCGACGAGTGCGGCAAATCCCGGCTGATCGACACCCGCCGATCCGCGCGCCCCGCCGAAGTGATCGATCACGATCGGAACCGGCGATGCCAGCAACTGAGGAGCGATCGCCTCGATCACACGCAGCGATGTGTTGAACTGCACGTGCCATCCTCGCGCCTTCGCGCGATTTGCTGCTGCCTGAAACGCGCGAAGTGCCGCCGCGGGATCGGTGATCCCGACCTGCGCCAGATTGAGACGCAGCCCCTTGATGCCGGCCTTCGCCATGCTGTCGAGCGCCGCGTCGCTAGTCTTCTCGTCGATCACCGCAACGCCGCGCGCACGCGGACCGAGCTCGCGCATGGCGTCGAGCGTGCAGGTGTTGTCTGTGCCGTACACGCTCGCTTGCACGATAACGACACGATCGAGATGCAGTGCCGCGAGCATCTGCCGGAGCTCTGGAACCGTTGCCGTATCGGGCGTGTAAGTCCGGCCTTCAAAGAATGGATAGCGCTGCCGATCGCCGAAGACGTGGACATGACAATCGCACGCGCCAGCCGGCACCCGGAAATTCACCTTTGATGCGGGCTGTGGCCCTTTCGCGAAGAGCATCAACCCGCCCAGGAGAAAGTCGCGGCGTGATGTCACCGGCTGCACGCGGCGCTCGCGTCCTCCCATTTGTTGTCGGTGAGTTGGCGGACGTCGGAACCATCGGCGCGCATCGCGAAAATCTCGCCGTAAGGTTGCGGCACGCTGTCGTAGAGCGCCATCTCGTCCTTGAACCCCATCCGCCCGCTGCTGAAGACAATCCACTCGCCGCCGGCGCACCATGCAGAGTGCGCGTCGTTGCCAGGCACGTGTGTCAGCCTGCGCAGTCCGGTGCCGTCGGGCCGAATCGTATACAACTCGAAATCGCCGCCATCGCGATCGCTCGTGAACATGATCGCGTCTCCCTTCGGAGACCACTGTGGAAAATTATCGTAGGAAGAACCATCGGTCAGTGGAACGATCTTGCGCGTCGCAACGTCCATCGAGACGAGCTGCCGGCCGCGTTTGAACACGAGCCGCGCGCCGTCGGGCGACCAGCTCGGAAAGCCGTTGTTCATTTCGTCGTCGACGAGTAATCGAAAATCCGACCCATCGGGTTTTACGAGCGCGATTTGTCCTGAAGGAGGGCCGGCGGCGCGGAAATACCGGCCGACCGATAACGCAATCTCATTGCCTCCGGGCGCCCACACACCGCTGAACGCGCTGAATCCCTCGCGGCGAAAGAGCGTGCGCTTGTTCGCGCCTTGGGCGGTCATGATTTCGATGCTCGTATTGCTGGGACTCGACGAGTCGAGACCGGTTCCTCCCGATCTGGATGCGCCGTATTGACTGTAGAGCAGCTGCGTTCCGTCGGGCGAAAACGAAGGGAAAGGTTCGCTCAGCAGCAGCTCGAAATCGGCGTTCGCGCTGAATGTGGGCACCAGATGCTCGGTGCCGCCCAGCCGGCTCATTCGCTGAAACACCACGCGCGAGCGATCCGGCGACCAGCTCGCATTGCGCACGGCTCCGCGCACTACGGTGGCGATGAGACCACTGGGAGAGAGGATTCTCAAACCCGCCGTGTCGTCGTTTGCGCGCTTGATGTAGCTGATCTGTCCGCCGGGCAGAAAGTGTGGGGACAGTTTCGTTTCGTTCGAAGCGGTGCGTTGCATCCGCGCACCGCTCGCGACTTCAATGGAGACAATTTCGGTTCGCGTGTTGTTGCCGCCTTTTGACAGATACGCCCCGACCTCGTCGGTTTCGTAGAACACCACGTGCGTGCCGTCGGCCGACCACGAAGGGCTTCCGGCGACGCCGTCTTTCCGCGTGAGACGCCGAAGGCCTTGTCCGTCTCGACCCACGACGTAGACGCCGGTTGACTGCAGATGCTCCCAGCGTCCGGGGAACGTGCCTGGTTGAGCATCACGATCCGACGTGAACGCGATCCACCGGCCATCGGGAGACCAGCTCGGACGGAAATTGCCGGAACGATTCGCCGTGAGGTTCGTTGTCTTCTTCGAGCCGACATCCATCAGCCAGATATTCGCCGTGCCGCCCGCACGCGTCGACACGAACGCCAGCGTTTTCCCATCGGGAGACAAGGTGCCTTGATCGTCGAACGCCGGGTCATCGACGAGTGGCTCGAGTGCGGTGCCGTCCGGGTGAATGCGGTAGATGTCCGACTGACCGCCGCGCTCGCCGGTAAACACCACCCATTGACCATCAGCCGAATACGATGGCGAGTATTCCAGCCCGGGTGTCGGCAAGAGCGCCCGCTCGTTCTTCCCATCGGCATCGGCGATGTACACGGTCATCGCCGGTGTTTGATAGCGGTTGAAAAGGACTTGATGTCTGGCCGTCGCCGGCGGTGCGGCGGAGCTGCTGAGACTTGTCATGCCGAGCGCGCACGCAATAACGGCGGCGACGAGCGAACGCATAGAGTCTCCTTATAAATGGGGAGGCGCCGATCCTACCGATGAACAGTATTGGTGGCTAGTGAAAAAAGCTATATCGGCCGGCGCCGGACCTTTTGTCTTCCTGAACGCCGCTTTTTCGTGGTGCGCGCAGGCATCTCACTCCAGAGCGAAGGCGGTGTGGCTTTTGCTGGTCGTCTCGGTTAGGAAACCACCAACCTTTCAGACACCCTATCGGAGGCGAGCGTGAAACGGATTGCCCTATGTGTTGGAATCGTGACGGTCGCATTGTTGGCTTCTGCCAATCGTGCAGCGGCCGCGCCCATTTTCTGGACCGACTGGACCGGTGAGGATTTGTGTCCAGGAGAATGTTTTACTGCTGTCGGCACCATTACCACGCCGACGACTACTGTTGGCGTGACATATACGAATGCGCGAGGAGTTGGATTCTATCAACCGGCCGGCGGAACCGATTACTACACGCCGCGAACACCGGTCACAGATTCTCCCTATACGAGCGCGCAGGTCGACAACCCGCCGACCGATACCGATATCATCGCGCTGCAGTTCGCGGGGAATCAAACGCTCACATTCAGCGAGGCGATCGCCAATCCGGTATTTTCGTTCGTCAGTCTGAATGGGAACGGCTACGCCTTCCTGAATCAGGATTTCAACATTCTCAGCCTTGGTGGCGTCGACGGGAATAGCTGCGGCTTTTGGGGGTGTGGCGGAGCGCACAAGGAAGTCGTCGATATTGGTAGTGGAAATGTCGAGTACCGTTTAATCGCGGACAGTGTTTCGGCCGAACCGCACGGGACGCTTCAATTCACCGGCCAATTCAGCGAGCTCACCTGGCGAAGTCTCACCGACGAATATTGGAACGGGTTTACCGTTGGCGTGCAGGGAACCGCGCAGGAAGTGTTTCCAGACAATCCCGTCCCGGAACCGGGCACGATGCTGTTGCTCGGCACGGGTCTGACGGGTCTGTACGCGAGATATCGGCGAAGGGCATAAGCGGATAAGCGAGGGTCTTTCGCAGACAATCGCCGGCCAGACCCCTCATGTGGGCTGTCCGGCGATTTTTTTTTACGTAGTTGTCCTGTACCACTCGACGGTGCGGCGCAGCCCTTCCTCGAACGACACAATCGGTTGATAGCCGAGCAACTGCTTCGCGCGCGAAATATCGGCCTGCGAGTCCTTCACGTCGCCGGCGCGCGCCGGACCAAAGACCGCAGATACGTTGCTCCCAATTAATTTTCGAAGCGTGTCGAACAACGCGTTCAGCGAGATCCGCCCGCCCGTTGCCACGTTCACGACAGAGCCGGAAACGCCGTTGGCGGTGCACGCGCGCAGCACACCATCAACGACATTCGCGATGTAGGTGAAGTCGCGCGTCTGCTCTCCGTCGCCATGAATCGTGGGCGACCGATTTTCGAGAAGTGCTTTGGCGAAGAGCGAGATCACACCCGAATACGCCGACGACGGATCCTGTCGCGGACCGAAGACATTGAAATACCGCGTGGTGACGGTCTCGAGTCCGTACAGCTGCGTGAAGAGCTGCATGTACTGCTCACCGACGAGCTTTTGTAACGCATACGGCGAGAGCGGATTGTTCGGCATGTCCTCTCGCTTGGGCTGAACCGCCGTATTGCCGTAGGCCGACGACGAGCCCGCGTAGACGACACGCTTCACCTTCGCGTCGCGGGCGGCCACCAGCACGTTCAGCGTGGCGTCGATATTTGCGCGATTCGATGTGATCGGATCCTCGACCGACCGCGGCACCGACGGAATGGCCGCCTGATGCAGCACGTAATCCATTCCCGCGACTGCGGTTTTTGCGACCGACAGATCGGCAAGATCGCCTTCGACGAGCTCAGCTTTAGAAAGAGTTGCGAGATTGTGGCGCTTCCCGGTGATGAAGCTATCGGCAATCCGGACGCGCTCGCCGCGCCGGATCAGCTCTTCTGCGAGGTGTGAGCCGATGAAGCCGGCTCCACCAGTGACGAGGTAGGAGGACATGAATTTAAAAGCGCCGCAGCCGTCCGTAAGCCGAATTCTGTTCTCTTGCGAGAGACGATCATTCCTCTAGCTCCGCCATTGCTGGCGGAATCAAGCGACCTACCCGGAAGCTTCGGACGGGCCGTCCTCTCGTCGGCCTTCGCGCCTTACGGCGCTTCGGCGAACATCGCTTCCCTATTTGGTCTTGCTCCGTGCGGGGTTTTGCCTGCCATCTGCCTTACAGCAGACGCGGTGCGCTCTTACCGCACCTTTTCACCCTTACCCGCCTTCGCCCTACGGGCTACGGCGCGGCAGGCCCTCACGAGCTTGCCTGCCGAAGCTCGCGTGAAGCGAGCGAGGCGGGCGGTGTCTTTTCTGTGCCACTAATCCTTCAAGTTACCCTGACCGGGCGTTACCCGGCGCACTGCCCTGCGGAGTTCGGACTTTCCTCCCCTCGACCTGGATCGAGCGGCGATCATCTGGACGGCTGCGGCGTCACACATAGTGTGCCACGAACTAAGACGGTAATAGTTGCTACTTTATGAGACAGCGGGTGCACGCCTTTGCTCAACTTCCGCCCAAGCGCACGAACATCAGCTTGCGCGAGACCAGCGTTTAAGTCTCTGTACTTCAATAATTAGCGCCCTACGACGGCCGCACGCTCACCCATTGGTTGTTTTTGGTACGAAATAAGCAAGGTCGTCTCGCCAGAGGGACAACGATGGCCGTCAAAGCGCTCACAGAAGAACGCAAGGAACAGCAAACCGCGAGTTCTCACGAGATTAAGGCCGCGAACTCCTCCGAGTTCCGCGCGTCGGTGATCATGGAATCTGGCGTTGCGACGCCGGCAGAATTGGCGATGCTTCAGGCGCAAGCCGGTGACGCCATTGCATCGGGCTGCCGTCCCGTGTTGCCTCGCCGCCCTGGCCGTAACTAGGCTAACTTTCCCCTCAGATTTCCATCACGAGCGGCCGGTCCTCGTCGTAAGGTCCGGCTGCGGCGCCGCAAGAAAGATATTCTGCGCCACTTGAAACATCCCCCGTGCGCTCAGCGCGACCAATGCCAGGATGGCGCGCGGATCGAACGTGCCGAACGTCTGGGTCTTCCGGTAAAAACGATACGCACCGTAGTGGAACATCCAGATCCGGCGTAACGATTTCTTTCGTCCGGCCCGGTTCTGCTCGTGATGCACGACCGACGCTTGCGGAATGCAGATCGCCTTCCAACCCTGCTGGCGTACCCGGAAGCACCAATCCGAATCGACCCAATATCCCGCGTAGCCTTCGTCCCAGGGTCCGACCGACGCAAACATCGATCGTCGGAAGAGCATGCAGGCGGCAGACACCTGCTCGACTTCGTACGGATCCCTAGCCGTCAACGCATCAACTTGGAGATAACGGCGCGAGAACCGATTCCGCGGGAACAGCCGTGTCAGCACGCTTTGGCGTCCGAAGAGCCCGTTGATCGGATTCGGGAATCGCCGCGCGCTCGGCTGAATCGTTCCGTCGCTGTTATACGTGCGGGGCGCGACGAGGCCAACCGAGGAGTCGCGCTCGACGACCGCGAGCATCGACGAGATGGCATCCGCCGAGAGCTCCGTGTCGGAATCCAGCAGGAGGACGTAGCGCCCGCGGGCAAGAGGCACGCCCTGATTGAACGCCCGCGTGTGTCCGGCATTCTCGGCATTACGAACGACCCGCACGTCCGGAAAAAGCGCTTCGATATTCTGCGGCGTGCCGTCGCGCGAGGCGTTGTCGACGACGAGGACTTCGAAGCCGTGCGATTCAGAGCGGAAGAGTGATTCGAGGCAGCGCCGAGTGTCTCGCCAACCGTTCCACGTCACGATCAGGACGGTGAGCGATGGCGCCGGCTGGTCGTTCATGACGGAGCGTAGGCCGACGTGTTCTCAACGTGCGGATGTGTGCGCCGCGCAACCGAATCTGCAGCCTTGAATCCGCTCATGATCGCTTCGTCGCTCCAAAAATACGTCCACAGGCCGTAACGACCACACGGGACAATGTCCTGACTCTTCAACCACTGGTGAATCACGCGAAGGGCTTCCCGTCGGTTGTGATCGTAGATGCAGTAGGCGTACTTGATATCTCTTGTCGCGGTCGTCAGGAGCACATCGGTCGGCCGCAAGATACCTACCCGGACCAGATCATCGGTCACACGCTGCACTATCGTGGTTCGATCGACCGGGTTTTCTTTCGAGTAGGCGACCTCCGCCGAGATGGACGACGCGCCAGCCGGCGCAACGCCGGGACTGAAGCTGTGCGGAAAACTAATGCGGAAGAAACTGATATCGGGCTCCGGAAAGTGCACCCAATGGCGGTCCGACACTTCCGAGCGAGCGATGCCGATATTCACCACCAAAATACTGTTCGTGCGCAGTCGGCGCGCGGCCGCGCGCACCTGTTCCGGTGCGTGCGCACACAAACGGATCAACTCTGGCAGCGGCACCGAGCTGATGAGCGTGTCGTAGTCGACGCTCACGCCGTTGTCAAAATGTACGCGGTGCTCGTTGGTGTCGACGCTGGATGCACGATGCCCCACGTGCACTTCTTTCATGCGCGCGGCGAGCCGTTCCGCGATGGTTCCGTATCCACCATCTTCGGCCGGATACCGAAAGATCGCATTGGTCCCGATTTTCGTGTTCTTCTCCCAAATTGCCCCGCGCAGCACTTGCCACGTAGTGGGTTGAGGTACCCGATTGTTGGTCCAGTCGAATGTCATGTCTCGAGGATGGACCGTCCAGAACTTTTCGCTGTAAGGGATCAGGAAGCGTTCGGCGAAACCCTTTCCTACGGATCGAATAATCCATTCTTCGTAATTGGTGGGCTCGGGCGCGGCGCCCCGCCGAAGGAATCCCCACACGCATTGCGTCCGCAATCGCAGCGGAAGCGCCGCGGTATTCACCTGAAAAGGATATTCGGTGTATTGGCCTTGGTAGTAGATCGATGCGCGACGTTTGTGCTGCTTCATCTCGACGCCGATGTCGTCGAGGAGCGATAAAACTTTTGGATTGTGCGTCTGCAGAACGTGGATGCCACGATCGAAGGTAAACCCGTCGGCCTTATCGGAGGCCGCTACTCCGCCGACGCGAGCCTCGGCTTCATAAACCGGCGCACCGCTCACGTACGATGCCGCGATGCCGGCGAGGCCGCCGCCTAAAACCACAACGTGATCACGCATATGCAGTAACCGGATTAGGTGTTCGTCCGGTCGCCACATCATCGTCGATCAACTGTCGGAGATAGGCGCCGTAAAGATTTGAAGTCATGGTGCTTGCCGTACGGAGGACATCGTCGGCGGTAATGTACCCCGCACGATACGCCACTTCTTCCGGGCACGCCACCTTCAATCCCTGCCGTTCTTCGATGGCCTGAATGAAAGTCGACGCTTGAAGCAGCGCTTCGTGACTGCCGGTGTCGAGCCAGGCAATGCCGCGTCCCATTACTTCGACGCGCAGTTGGCCAAACCGGAGGTACGTCATGTTCAAATCGGTAATTTCGAGTTCGCCACGGGCCGACGGCTTCAGTGCCAGGGCCAGGTCCACCACATGGTTGTCGTAGAAATAGAGCCCGGGAACGGCGTAGGCCGACCGGGGGTGCGCCGGCTTCTCTTCGAGGCTAATCGCTCGTCCCGACGCGTCGAATTCGACCACGCCGTATCGTTGCGGGTCGCGGACGCGGTAGGCAAAGACGGTTGCGCCCGTTTCCTGGGTTGCGGCTCGTTGGAGGTACTCCGGCAAACCGTGGCCGAAAAAAATATTGTCGCCGAGCGCAAGGGCGCAGCGGTCGGCGCCTATGAATCCTCGTCCCAGGATGAACGCATGCGCCAGCCCTTCGGGCCGCTGCTGAACGGCGTACGAAATATTAACGCCCAACGATCGCCCATCGCCGAGCAAGCGCACGAAGTTTTCTTGATCGTGAGGGGTGGTGACCAGGAGAATCTCGCGGATTCCCGCCATCATCAACGTTGATAACGGATAGTAAATCATGGGCTTGTCGTAGACCGGCATCAGCTGCTTGCTTACGGCCATCGTGAGCGGATACAACCGGGTTCCCGATCCTCCAGCGAGGATGATGCCCTTCTTCACATGCTTCGACACTGCGTTGTGCTGGTCCATTCCGAATGCCCCCTGACGAATGAATGCTGTGACGCTGGATAGCCGGGCGTGGCGCGTCGGCGCCTAGCGAGCAACGACCGTGCCGGGCCTATCCTGCAGGCGACTCCCCGCTACGGCGTGGAATCAAAAAGAAGAAGTCCTGCGGAATCGAGACAAAAAACTTGGTGAGGGAAGAAATTTAGGCGTATATCCTGTAGCATTATCGGCGCTCGATTGTCACTCAAACTGATTCGAATGTACCTGTTGGCGTCGCGTACTCCGCAGCCGAAACTGCCCAGACTCTTCCTCAACCGATCATCGGCGTGAGCTTTGCAGGATTGCTGGCGGTCGCGTGCGACCGGATGGGTTGGCCCTCTCGAATTCTAGCTTGAAGCGGCGATTGGTACAAAAACGTAGCGCAGCGTATGCTCTGCATCTATTTTTGGAGACTACGTTGATTGTTGACAAAGCTGTGTCTGGATGCCTTAATCAGTTTCCATTCTTGCGACCGCAAGGGGTGCTCCTCTTTTCGGTTAGCGCACTTTCATTAAGCAGAGGCCGAGAGCGGCCATCATACGGGGATCTTTATGGCACGATCGGTTGATGCATTCAAGATTGCCAATCCTAAGTTCTTGCTCATGTATTCGGCGCTTCAGTTTGGCCCGGAAGAACAGGCCAAGCCCGACGGGTCGCTGAGTCTCCCTTACATTGCCGGAGCCCTCAGGCGCGCTGCCTACGACGTCCAAATTTATGACGTGTCGGTCGGCGACGCCGACGATCTGCTGGAAGAAACCTTCTTCCGTACGACGTTTCTACCGAGCGGACTGATTCGCTGCGGGGCGTCGCCCCAGCGTATCGCCGAAAAAATCGCCGACTTCGACGTGATCGGAATCTCGTCGATCTTCACGACGCAGACGACGATGGTGCTCGACCTCGTGAAGTTCATCCGCGAGGTCGCTCCTGAAAAACTGATCCTCGCCGGCGGCGTCAATGCGAGAAACATGCGCGACCGTTTTTTCAACGCCGGCGTGGACGTCATCCTGCTGTCGGAGGCGGAAAACACAATCGTCGATATCGCCCACGCGGTGCGCGCCAAGGGTCGTCTATCGGAAGTGGCGGGGATTGCGTTCAGGGACGGCAACAACAAGGAAATCATCAACAAGACGGGGCCTGTCGTTACCAACCTCGACGAGTTGCCGGTCCCGGCCTGGGATCTTTTGCCTCTCGACAAGTACTGGACGCTGTCGCGTCCGCACGGTGGAGAATTCCCACCGGGCCAACGGATTCAATACGCGGCGCTCCAGACCTCCCGGGGCTGCCCGTTCAAATGCCATTACTGTCACATTTCGAAGGAAGACGACGACCATGTCGCTGGACCACTGGGGACGTTGCGTCTGAAGTCAATCGATCGCGTCATGCTCGAATTGCAGACGCTGAAAGACCTCGGCGTGAAGTACGTGTACTTCGAAGACGACAGCCTCTTTGCCAAGAAGAAACGGGCGTACACGTTGTTCCAGGGCGTCGCGGAAATGGGCCTCGACCTGTCCGATGTGAACGGCATCAACGTGTGCCATCTGCAGAAGAACGTCAATGGCAACCTCGAGATGGACATGGAGTTCCTCGAGGTGATCGCAGAGGCGGGCTTTCACATGCTCCACCTGCCCTTCGAGTCGGCGAGCCCGCGCATGCTCGAGAAGTATTCGACGTCGAAATGGAACCCGGAGAAAACCGATATCGAGAAAATGATCCGCGCCTGCCTCAGCGTCGGCATCAAGACCGCCGGCAACTACATGATCGGATACCCGGACGAAACGCTGGAAGAGATCTTCAGCACGATCATGATGGCCAAGCGACATGTGCATCAGGGTATGAATCACGCGCAGATGTTCGCCGTGGTGCCGTTCCCGGGAACGATGCTCTACGACCAGGTGGTGGCCAGCGGTCAGCTCGATCCGAATTTCAATACCGATCAGATGAAGTGGACGAAATCTATTCTGAAGGGGCTAGCAGTACCGGCCGACACTCTCGAGCATATCCGCCAGCTCGCTTGGCTGACGGTCAACCGCACCGAGTTCGTCGACTACAAGATCAAGATGCGCGTCGCGAAGCCGGACGACCGTCCAGAAGCCGATATGCTCGCGCCGGTTCATTCCACCAAGTTGGCCGTTATTTAGCTGTGATCGTCGGCGATCGTTTCAGGAGGAGCAATGATTTTAGTAACCGGATCGGAAGGAATGGTGGGCAGTCATCTCAGCGATGTATACCGGGACGATGAATTGTTCCGAACGGATATGGTCGGGAGCGGAACGGCCGCTCAGCTCGACGTCCGAGATCGCGATCAGGTGATGAAGATGATCGACAGGGTGCGCCCGGACATGGTGCTGCATCTCGCCGCAGAAACCGACGTCGATCGTTGCGAGCGCGAAGTGGACCACGCATACCGCAGCAACATGGTCGGGACGCTGAACATCGCCCTCGCATGCCAGGCGTATAATATCGAGCTCGTGTATGTGAGTACCGCCGGCGTGTTCGACGGCGCGAACCCGGAACCTTACACGGAATTCGACGCCGCGAATCCGTTGACGGTCTACGCGAAGTCGAAATACGAGGGCGAGAAGATCGTCACGTCGTTGCTGAGCCGGTACTACATCGCGCGCGCCGGATGGATGTTCGGCGGCCGCGCGCGCGACAAGAAGTTCGTGGGCCGGATCGTGCAACTGTGCCAGACGCAGCCCGAAATTCTGGCGGTCAGCGACAAGGTTGGCAATCCGACCTATGCGAGCGATATGCTTGGGATGATCAAGGCGCTAAGCACCACGGGTTTGTACGGCCTCTATCATGTGGTGAACGGGCCGTCGTGTACGCGGTACGATGTCGCCGTCGAGGTCGCGAAGTTTCTCGACAGCCCCATCACCGTGAAACCGGTCGGGTCGGCGCTGTTCCCGGCATCGGCGCCGCGATCGCGCTCGGAAGCTGTGCGCGCGTACAAGCTGGATTTGCTGGGCATTAATCAAATGCGCGATTGGCGAACGGCGCTGAACGATTACCTCAGCAGCTGGGTGTTGCGTCCCGCTAAACAAGTGGAATCGCAGGAAGAGGCACTTCAGGCACGGGCATGATTCGACTAGGCGCCATCGCAGATGCACCGGCCGCGTTGGCCGCGGCCAAGCCAGCCCCGAAAGAACTCACCGTGGCGGATGTCCCGGCCACAGCGGGATCGGCCCGCTCGGCACCGCACACGATGATGGAGGAGGCGTTTCGCACCTTGCGGAGCAAGCTGCTCCTCCGCGCCCCGAGCGATGTGCGCACGTTCCTGTTCGCCAGTGCTCGGCCAGGCGAGGGAAAGAGTACCATCGCGGCCAACCTGGCGTGTTCGTTGGCGGGAGTTCAGAAACGCGTCCTCTTAATCGATGCGGACTTACGTCGGCCTGCCGCGCATCGGCTGTTTCAGGTGTCGAACACGCGTGGGCTTACCGACGTGCTCCGCGGCACATGCGCTGGTGCCGACGCCTGGCAGTTGTCTGGCCGGGGGCCGTTTGTGTTGCCGTGTGGACCGCTACCGGACGACCCGCAGGCGCTTTTTGAAACCGGACATTTCGCGAAGCTGATGGCCGACGCGCGCCGCCAATTCGATGTCGTGCTTGTCGACTCCGCGCCGCTGCTCGCCGTCGCCGACACGACGCTGATGGTCCCGCATATCGATGCCGCGGTGTTCGTCGTTCGATACGGCGGCGTCACCGAAGGCGAAGCGGCCCTGGCGCTTGAACGCTTGCACGGCGCGGGGGGGAAAGTGGTTGGGTGCGTCTTGAGCCAGGTCGCCGCATCCGACGACGGGTTCCACTCCTACGCGAGCGATTACGTGAAGTCGGACGCGAGGGCTGCGTCCAGGCGCGATCCATCATGAGATCGATCCTGGCCGGTCGCACGTCGTACGCGGTTGCCGCCCTGTTCGCTATTCTCCTGGCGTGTGTAGTGTCTTACATGCTGAATCGAATGGGCTTCTGATCCGCTCTGCGCGCCGAAGGTTATGTCCTCGAACATCGAAGAATCGTTCAACATTCGCCCGTACCTCGCGGTCGTCGCCCGTCAGAAATTCCTGATTCTGACATTCTGCCTGACGGCGGCGCTGGCGTCGCTGGCGCTCACCTACGTGCTGTCGGAGAAGTATCTCGCCTACTGCACGATGTTGTATCAGCCGAACGACACGGTCACGTTTCGCCCGAAAGAAACATCGGCGCTCGGGTTTCCGACGCCCATTGTCTCGCTCGAATCGATCGGCAACACCCTCGACGAGGTCTTGAAGAGCGACGCCGTCCTCGAGAGCGTCGTCCGGCAATTGAAGCTCGATACCAAGCAGAGCCGGCCCGATCGCAATTGGTTCGCGTACGCGTTCCGCGCGACGAAGGACACGCTCAAGGACTACGGCGGCAAGGGGTGGCAGTTGTTGCGGTATGGGCGCGTCCTTCCCAAAGACCCGTTCGCCGACGCGGTCGCGAGCCTGCGAAAAAACCTGAACATCCGCCGCACCGCCAAGGCGTACACGTTCCGGATAGAAGCGCTCGACACCGATCCGCGTATCGCGACCGCTATCGTCGATGCGGCGGCCGAGACTCTCTCGACGACGCTGCATGGCGAGCAAATCCGTCTCGCACGCGAGACGCGGGAAAGCCTGGCCGTGCGCCTTCAGCAGAACGAAGGGGAAATCGCGGAGCTGCGCGGTTTGCTCGACGCCTTCAAGTCCGAGACGCGCGTGTCGTCGCTGTCGGAAGAACTGTCGTTGAAGCTAAAAACTGTCGCGAGTTTTCAGGAAGAGTTTTCGCGCGCGCAGAACGAGCTCCAGGCATTGCAACGAAAGCGCACCGAGCTGCAGATGCAGCTGCAGAGCCAGGAGAAATCGGTGAAGTACGACTCGACGAGCACGGAAAATCCGGTCGTCGAAGACATGAAGCTGCAGCTCGCCAGGCTTGAAGTGGAGCGATCCGGACTCCTGGGCAAATTCACCGAAGATCATCAAGATGTGAAAGCAGTGGACGCCAGAATCGCTCAGGTCCGGCGGAAGCTGCAGAGCGAAAGCCAGAACGTCGTCCGATCCGAGTCGATCCGATCGAACGATATTTATCAAAAGCTTTTGAGTGAGCGCCTCACTGTCGACGCCGATATTTCCGCGCTCACGGCGCGCATCAAGGCGTACAGCAGCTCGATCGGGCAGGAGACGGGCATGGCGCGCGATCTCACGTCCAACGAGCAGCGCATGGCCGATCTGGCGCTTCGACTGGCTGCGGCCGAGCGCTCGTATGCGTTAATCACGGAAGCGTTCGAGGAAGCCAAAATCGCCGAGTCGCGCGCGGCGAGCGAGGTCGCGATTCTGCATAAGGCCGCCCTGCCGAACGCGCCGGTGCGGCCGATCAAGATTTACCACGTCGGACTGTCGGCCGGCCTGAGTTTGGTCATCGCGATTGGCTTGACTTTCCTGTTCAATTTCTTCGACACGTCGATCCGCGGCATCGACCAGGTCGAGCGCGTGCTGAAAATTCCTGTGCTCGCCACCATCCAGGCAGTGCCAGAGCACGAGCGAGGTGACGGCCTCTTCGTCGACCGCGCATCGTAGCCGATGCTTACTTACACGCGTCTGCGGCAGTCGTTCCGCGCGCTCGCCGCGGTAATCGCCTGCGTGGCCGTTTTCGGCGCCGGGCGAACCTTCAGTCAATCTTCGAAACTGTCGGCGCGCACGGGCACGCTCGTCACGCCTCGCAATTTCCCGAATCAGACGGCCGAGGATCTGGCCGACATGTTCCGGCTGAACGCCGAGCTCGGCAGCATTGCCGTGCTTCGCTTGAACTGGAACGATGCGAATCGCTGGGAAGCGGCGCGCACCTTGATGAGGCTTGCCGATCAACAAGGCCTCACCTCGATTCTCGAGCTCAGCCCCTTCAAAGCCAACCTGCTGAAAGGCGCGAGCCTCGATCCTCCCAAAGAAGTGGCGAGTGCCGCGCGGGGACGCGTGTCGCTGGCCAATCAAGCGGTGGCGCAGCCGTTCATCGCGGCGGCCCTCGAGTTCGCGCAGTTGAAGCCCGCCTACCTGGCGATCGCGACCGACGTGAATCTGGCGGAGCTGTCAGATCCGGCGGAGGTGACCGCGCTCGGAGAGATCTATCGCACGCTCTACCCGAGGATTAAGGAAATCTCGCCAGACACGAAGATCTTCGTCACCTTCCAATGGGAGGCCATGCAGAGCCGCGAGGTTGCAACCAACCGGCGGCTCGTCGACAGCTTCCGCCCTCGGCTGGATGTGATGGCGATGACGTCCGACGCCCGGAAATTGTTCGAAAAGACGGGTCCTCGCGGAGTGCCTGCCGATTACTACTCGAACATTTCGCGCTACAGCGATGGTCGCGAGATTTTTGTCGAGACCCAATGGCCTTCCGAAGGCGGTTCAGGCGACTCGGACCAGCTGACGTTCATCCAGGCCCTGCCACGTCTGATGGCCTCCCTTCGGCCATCCATTGTTGCGTGGACGTTCCTGCACGATGTGAGAGTCCTCAGGGTCTTCACGGTAAGGGCGGGCCTGATTCGACCCGACGGGCAGCAGAAGCCGTCATTCGCCGCGTTTCGCGCCATCACCCAGGACAGGGTTTCGGCTCGCGCGGAAACAGCGACGCCCGCTCAGACCAACGCCCCGCGGTCGGCACCCGCCGCGGCGAGCCGCGAGCCTGCGCATTTCGGAATTTACACGGCGAGGCTGAATGGCACCGATGTGAGAACCATCGCGACGAGTGCCGATCGGGAGATGACTCACCCGCGCATCTCGCCCGACGGCAAGCGCATTACCTTCACCCGGTACAACAATCGCGGACGAGACGGGAAGGCGACCGAAGACGGAGGCTACGAGAACACCGAGATCATGGTGATGAACCTGGACGGAACTGGACTCGAGACGGTCGTGCCACCAAAGCGGGGCGTCGTTGCGGCCAACGGATGCTGGACCCCCGACAGCAAGGCGCTGATCTATATCTCGACCGATGGAGGTCACGCTATCCGCCAGATCGATCTCGCAACCCGACGAATTACGCGCGTTCCCATCCCCGCAGACTTGAAACTGCCGACCGACCCCCATTGGGAGCGACAGAAAGTGGTCTTTCCGGTGAAAGCGCCCGCCGGCGCCGACGCCCTCTGGATCATGAACGCCGACGGGACAGGAGCGCGTCAGGTGACACACCCGGCGCGGAAGAACGGCGATCGCTCGCCTGGTCTCTATGGTGATTTCGATCCGAAGCTATCGCCCGATGAGTCGAGAGTCGCGTTCATGCGAATCGATGGCGGCGACTCCTGGCGGGTCATGGTGTTGAACCTGGGAACCGGCGAAGAGCGCCTTCTCTCCCCTGCAGGCGTCATCGAAGGACTCCCGACTTGGTCCAGTGATGGAAGACTGCTGTTGTTTCGGCATATCGACCGCGCCAAGCTCGCAGAAACCGGATTGTGGACCATGAGGCCGGATGGAACGGAGCGGCGGATCGTGCCGCTGCCGCGAGGATACCTGTACAACCACGGCAGTTTTTTTCCTGGCGACGGTTCGTTGCCGTCATCCCGAATTATCTACACCGGAACTCAGATGCCGGGTCTGTGAAGTGACCGCAGAGCAATGTTCCTGAGTGTAGAAATCAGCAGTTACAACCGGTGGTCGACACTCGGACTGGTGCTGGAGCGATTATCTCAACAGACCTACCCGATGGACCGGTTCGAAGTCGTCGTCGCAGATGATTCGTCCAATGACGGGACGTTTGAATCTATTCAGGAATTCGCGTCTCAGGCCCCGTTTTCTTTACGGGTGGTCAAGAACGATCACGGCGGCGCCGCAGCCACGCACAACAACGGTATTCGTCATGCGGTTGGCGACATCGTGTTGATGATTGCCGACGACGTGATTCCGACCGAACGGTTGTTGGAGCACCACGCGCGATTGCACGAAACCTATCCCGACCCCGCCGTCGGTGTCGTCGGTAGGCTCGAACAATCAGCAACGATGCCGCAAACGGTCTTTCAACAGGCGTGGGACCGGCACCTCAATGCCAGATTTCCGCGTAACCGAATCGAGGTCGACTACACGGACTTCTGGGTGAACAACGTGTCTTTCAAGCGATCCTTCATGCTGCAACACGGCATGTTCCCCGTCTGGCCGCCGGCCTCGCACGAGGACGTCGAGCTGGGCTACCGTCTGCAGAAGAGCGGAATGCGTCTCCTCTTCTGTGACGAGGCGCTCGCCTTTCACCATCATCCGGAAACCGTTGATTCGGTGATCCGGCGCTCGTACGCGCAGGGATATCACTGGGCGCTCTTCGAGGCTCACGTGCCGGAACTGTGGGTGCGCGCGCGCACCGGTCATTTCGCCAGCGGCGATGGGTTTGGTGTGCGACTTGCGTTCTTCGCTCGCCTTGCGGCGCGCACGGCGCTCTTCAATTCGTTTACCGTGCCACATCTCGCGGTGCCGTTGATCAAACAATCCGAGAGGTCTTCCTGGCTCAAACCATTCGTGCCTCAATCGGTCGGTAAGGTTGCTTCGTATTATTTCCGTAAAGGCGTCGTCGATCGAGAGCGAGGCCTTCCCTACCGGCCGCCGCACCCAGGGGATCGGGAATGACGGCGCAGTCCGCGGGCACCAGCCAGCGCACGGTGAACCGCGCCCACGTCACGCTTGCCGGAAGCATGTTCGGTGGCGCGCTGGCGGTCGGCACCGAAATCCTCTGCGCGCGCTATCTCGGCACACGCCTCTACGGAATTTATGCGCTGGCGCTCATCCTGGCGCGCGCGGGCGAGACGATTTCGATTTGGGGGCTGCAAGTGGCGACGCTGCGGTACCTGTCGATCTACCTCGACCGGAAGGAGCGAGGGTACGTGCTAGGAACGATCGGCGCCGCGCTGCTGCTGCCGCTGGCGGTCGGTTCCGGTCTGGCGATCGCTCTCTGGACGTTCGCGTCGCGGATCGCCCATGGGCTTTTTGGGAACGGCGACGCCGCTCCGTTCATTCGAGCCATGGCGTTGTCGATTCCGCTGTTGGGCCTGACCGAGGTGATGGGGATCGTCACTCGCGCATTTGGCAAACACGGATACTACGTTTTCATACGCAACCTCGTGCCTCCGATCGCATTCTTCTCCCTGGTGGCACTCATCACGCTACTGAAGGCCAACCCGCTGTTGATCGCCGCGGCGTTTGCCGTGGCCTATCTGCTCGGCGCGGTAGTCGGCGTCGTGTGCGTGCTGAAGGCCGGCGGTCGCGACTTGTTCATGGAACACCCCGTGTTTCCTTTCCGAGCCCTCTACGGCTACGCGTTGCCCATCCTTCTCAACACTCTGCTGTACCTGGCACTCAGTTGGACCAACGTCCTGATGCTCGGCGCACTGTCCAACGAAGAACAGGTCGGAATTTTCCGTGCCTGCTTTCAGTTCGTCATGCCGTTCACGATGGTCGTGGTCGCCTTCAATGCGTCGGTCGGCCATCTCTACCCGTTGCTCTCGACACCAGAGAGGCGCGAAGAGTTATCGCTGCTGTCCAGCAAAACGACTCGGTGGATGTTCGCGTTGGCCCTCGGAGGTTTCCTGGTCATCGCTCTCAACCGCCACGATCTGTTGCTCTTGATGGGGCCGGCATTCCGGAGCGGCGCTGATGCGCTCCTCGTGCTGGCTCTGGGTCAAGCTGTCATGGTCTACGGAAGCGATGCGGGATTTCTCCTGATGCTCAGCGGGCGACAGAAGGTCGAGTTCGTCAATGCGCTGGTGGGCGCCGTTCTGAATATCGCGCTCTGCGTGGCATGGATTCCGGCGTACGGCAGCGTAGGCGCTGCCGCGGCGAGCAGCGTCGCGGTCGTCGTGATCAGCGGGCTTCGCTTCGTTGAAGTCCGCAGAATAATGGGGATCCACCCATCAGGCCGTTCGTCGCTCGACATTACAGCGGTCGCGATCCTGACGGCGTTGGCTGTTTGGTCGGCTGCTTCCTATTTCCACATGGGCGAGGGCTCTGGTGCCGTCTACCTAATAGCGCGCATCCTGTCTGTCTTCGGCATATTTGGTGTCGGTGTCCTCGCGTTGGAGGCAAGACGATACACAGGCACGGACAGCGAATCGTTCGGCCCTTCGGCGCTGGTTCTGATCAGGGGAATTTTCCGTGGATAACGATCCGTCACAGCAGCACACTTCTCAACCATCGATCAGCGCCGTCGTCACGACCTACCGGCGGGCGGCGATTCTTCGTCGGGTCCTCGACCACCTCGCACAACAGGATCTTCCACCAGAGTCCTACGAGGTGGTTGTGTCCGACGATGGATCGCCGGACGATACGGCGGACGTTGTCGCGGAGTTTTCGGCTCGCGTGCCGTTTCCCGTGCGTTATGTTCGTCATGCAAACACGAGCATCGGGCACGCGGAGAATCGCGGGATCGAGGCGGCTCGCGCCCCGATCGTGTTGCTGCTCGCGGACGATATCTTTCTGACGCCTCACGGGCTGCGCACGCATCTGGAATTTCATCGCGCGCACCCCGCGCGTGAAATCGTCGTTCTCGGGCAGACGCGGCAGTCGCCAGATTTGAATCAGACGGCCTTCCTGCGGAAATGGGATCCATTCCGGTTCGAGGAATTGGCCGAACTCAAAGAACTCCCGCCGTACCGGTTCGGCGCGATGAATCTCTCGTTCAAGCGCGACTTTGTCGTCGAGCACGGCATGTTTCTCGAACACCGGGGGCGCGGCGGCGCAGCGTGTATGGAGGACCTCGAGCTTGGTTATCGCCTTCAACCACACGGCATGCGACTGTACTACTCGAAAGAAGCGCTCGCCCATCATTACCATCTCACGACGCTCGATAACGCGATCGTCCGCTGGTATGAACGCGGCTTGAACTACGGCGAGTTCCGTCGCTTCGCGACCAACCCTGAACTGACCGTGTACTTCCATGTGCTCACGCTCGACACATTTCGCGAGTACGTCCAGGTTCTCCGCGGGCCCCACCCGTTTCGGGGTGCCGAAGGCAGCCTGACGTGGCACTTCGTGCGGCATGTCGGCCGGATGGTGACGCTCAACCGCGTCACGGCTCGATGGTTCTGGCGGCCGCTCTTCGATCTTGCCGAGAAACATGCCTGGGTGGAGTCGCTCCTCACCGCGAAGATGTATCGAGCGTTCCTGTACTATCACTTTCTTCGCGGCGTAAAGACCGCCCGTCGCCTTTATGGCTACTGACCGGCGCTATGACGGCTGCGTCGTGATTGTCACTGGCGCTTCCAGCGGGATCGGCGCCGCCACGGCGGCCGCGTTCGCCGACGAAGGGGCTCGCGTCGCACTGACCGCGCCGGCTGGCGAAATGCCCGCGCTCGAGGCGCTCGCCGCCGAGTTACATTCACGCGGACGCACGTGCGCGACTTTCCCGGTTGATGTGACGGATCGTGAACAGATTGCCGCCATGGTGGCGAGCGTGCTCGAGCGGTGGAAGCGAATCGACGTGCTGGTCAACAACGCGGGTGTTGGCTATCACGGACCTTTCGAAGCCATGTCACTCGATGCGTTCGAGAAAGTGCTGCAGATCAATTTACTCGGTGCCGTACGCTGCCTGGACTCTGTTGTGCCGGTGATGCGCAATCAACGCAGTGGCGAGATCGTCAACATCGCATCGGCCCATAGCCGGCGTGCGCACCCGCGCTACGCGGCGTACTCGGCGAGCAAGTACGCATTACGCGGGCTGTCGGACGTCTTGCGAATGGAGCTGGCGCCGTATGGTATTCACGTGCTGACGTACTGCCCGCCCTACACGGAATCGAAGTTCTTCGAGAACGTGCTTCACACTGTCGGGAACATCAAGCCGCAGCGTGCCGGCGTCACGCCCGCAACTGTCGCAACAGGAATCCTCGAGGCCGCACGGCGACGCAAGCGCGAGGTGATCGCGACGCCACGCGAACGAGTGCTCGACTGGGCCAACCGATGGGCCCCATCGCTCGTCGACCGACTGGTCGCACGGCGATACGAAAGCAAGCTCCGGCATCAGCTGTAGACACTGAAGCATCCATTGTCTCAACGCAACGCATTCCAGGATCAGGTCGTCGTTGTTACCGGAGCCTCGAGCGGCATCGGGCGAGCCGTGGCGCTCGCGTTCGGCGCCGCGAAGGCGCGAGTGGCACTCGTGGCGCGCTCGGCCGGCGTGCTCGAAACACTTGCGTCGGAGATGCGCGCAAAAGGCTGGGACGTAATCGCCGTGCGAGCCGACGTGACGGATCGGGCGCAGGTTGCGGCGATGGTCGACGCCGTTATCGCGCGGTGGGGCTTCATCGACATTCTCGTGAACAACGCCGGCATTGGCGCACACGCACCGTTCTGGGAAACACCCTACGACGATTTCGAACGCATCGTGCGAGTCAATCTGTTCGGCGTCGCTTCATGCACATCGGCGGTGCTGCCACATATGATCGGTCGGCGCTCGGGGAAAATCGTGAATGTTTCCTCGATGATCGGCAAGCGCGCCTATCCGGGCAATGCGGCCTATTGCGCCAGTAAGTTCGGGCTCGAAGGCCTGGCGGAGTCGCTGCGCGTGGAGGTTCGCCACCACGGTATCCACGTCATTCAGGTTTGCCCCGATCTCACCGATACCGCGTTCTTCGACCATCTCCTTCAGATCGGCGGCGGGGCACGGCCTCGCCGTCGTGGCGTGAGCCCCGACAAAGTAGCGGCTGTGTTGCTGAGGGCTACTCGGCGAGTTCAGCGCAGCACCGTGATAGGTGCTCGCGCAAAGATCCTCGTAATGCTCGACAAGCTTCTACCTGGCGTGCTCGACCGGCTGTTAGTCCGGCGCTTGCGAAGACGTCATTCGGCCGTCGGTCAGTAACCCGCCGCTCGCCGGAATGAATACACGAGCACTCCCCGGTAAAAAGATGGACGCATCAAGGCCGCAACGAGCGATTGCCGCTCGGCGAGCCGCATCAGCGGCATCCACACGTAAGGCACCGTCACTTTGTTGAACAGCAGCGCGCGACGCACGAAGCTAAATGCCAGCACCGCAATATTGCGTTCGGGCCCGATGAGATACTGGCGCCGCTCGGTCAACTCTCGACGGCGCCGGACAAGAGTCCCGAGACCGTAGGTGCGCTGCCGAATCAACAATTCCAAGTGAGGCATTCGATCGAACGCCTCGGGCCAATTCCGTCCTCGCTGACAGCTTCGGGCGATGGCGGTCTCTAGAGACTCCTCGTGGTGGTGGTAGCCCAAGGCCCCTTTCTCGTGGAAGAGCTGCAGTCCGTGTTGTGCAAGACGGTGTCCGAGTTCGACGTCTTCATGCGCGGCGGCTCCAGCGCTGCCACGCTCCTCCCGGAACATGCCGTGTTCGAGCATGAAGTCGCGCTTGAGCGACACGTTGCACGCCCAGAACAGCCAATATGGCAGCGCCTGATCCTGATCGAGCCGGCGCATCTCGAACGGATCCCAGTTCCGCTGGAAAACCGTCTGGGCGAGTTCCGGGGATTGGCAGACATTCCCCAGAATCGCAACCGTACGGCCGTCATGCCGCTCGTGAGCCGCGACGTGGGCCTCGAGCGCTCCGCGTGTCAGCAAAATGTCGTCGGCGATCAGCAGCAGGAGCCGCCCCTCGGCCTGACGAATCCCGCGGTTCTGCGTATACCCGGGACCGCGATTGTCATGCCGCAGATATGTGATCCGGCATGCATATTCAGCGCGGGCCTGCTCGACGACTTGGGTTGTATGGTCGGGCGATCCGTCGTCGATTACAATCACTTCGTACGATCGCGGATCGAGGGTTTGATCCGCCAGGTGGCGCAGAGTGTTACGCAGCACTTCCGCTCGCGCATAGGTTGCGAGCACGACACTCAGAATCATGTCGGCGCCCCTGCGAGTTGCCGATCGATTTCGCGTTGGATTCTCGGCAGAGCGGTGGCCAGTGCCATCATGATCCAGAACAACATGTAAACAAGCGTCTCCCGAAACTCAGGGTTCGTAATGCCGTCGATCACGTACGCGATCAGCGCGGCTAAGGCGGCGAGCGCCAGCAAATCGGTGGGTTCCCGTCGCGCGCGCACCACTCGCGCGAGCTGCCACATCGCCGCGAAAATCATGAGGTAGAAGGTGACAACGCCGAACAGGCCAGTGTCGGCGCCGAGCCATAACAGGACGTTGTGAACGGGCAGATCCATGGTTCCCGGCAGTTGGAAGCGCGGCAGGTTGACCATGTAATTTCCAATGCCCTGGCCCGTCCAAAAGTGCTCTCTCCACATCGCCCAGGCCACGGGAATCATGTCGTATCGTCCCGTCAGGTTTTGATGTCCTTCATAGGCGAAGCGCCGGGCGATAAATTCTGCGGCCCACGGGAGCGGAATAAGCGCCACGCCTGCGAGGCAGGCTGTTTTGAGTATCACGTGTTTCTCCCGCCACAGGATGAACACGAACCACACCAACCCAAACGTCAGCGCGCACGTCAACCACGCCGAACGGGAGAAGCTCACGAAGACTGCAACGGCGCCAGCCGTCAGAAGCGCCACGTATGCAAGCCGAGTGGAGAAACCAGCAACACGATTGGACAGGACAACGACGAGCGGAAACGGAAGAAGCATCGCGAGAAACAGACCGAATGCGTGCGAGTCGTAGCTCGTACCGCTCGCGCGGTTTACGTCTTCAATACCGGGCACGTTGTATTCCCAGTCCGTCCGGCCGCTGCCGGATGGGTCCAGAATGACTCCCTTCAGCAATCCCGTTTTGTACTGCACCGCGCCCAACGCGCTTTCGAACGCAATCGCGAGTGCGAACGCGACCATGATCAAAGGAAGGTGACGCGCGTGGAGCCGTCGAGAGAAATAGAAGTAGACAAGCGCGTACCTGAAGAGGTGAACGACCGCAAACACGCTTAGACTGGGCATTGCGGCGTTGTGAATCGACAGAATATTTGCCGCGATAAATAACAGGATCAGGAAATCGAGCTTTGCGAGCCGGGGAAGCGGTAGCGTCCGAGCCACAAAAATCTGCACGATCCAGACGACGTACATGCCAACAAGTAAGAGCTCGGTAAGGCCGACTCCTATCACGCCGCTCGCTGGCGCGAGGTTTCTCACGTCCTCGGAATATGCGTTCAGGAACAGCCATTTCTGAAGACTGGCAAACGGAAGCAACAGGAGATGGGAGGCAAGCAGAATATCGTCGAGTCGCCTGATAAGCACGAGCGACGCCGACACCATGCTTATTCCAATCACGACCACGACCAGCCAGCGGGTTTCAAGGTTCCAAAGAGGGACCAGTGCCAGGGCGAGGATCATGCCGCCCACCATGGCAACCGGGAGGCGGTAGTCTCGTGTAAATGTGGGAATCACTTGTCTTGAGGGACAACCGCCAAGAGGCCTCGATCTGCCCGTCGAAAAACATATCACAGGCACTCGCGGCTGGTATCATCATCCGGCGTGCCTACGGTGACGAGACCAGCGGCTCTCGAAACGTTGAAGACTTTTTTCAACCCTCGGGGCGACAAACGGAGCGAGGTGCGCCTGTTTCGCGCCGGTCTCATGGCGGTTGGCAGCCAGCTAAAGGAGCACAGCGATTGCATTAGGGCTGCGCGTCGTCCTCCCGTGCCCGAGAATCTCGATATGTCGACCATGGAACCCGCGCTCAGTCGCGCTCGGTACGTACAGACCGGCGCCGCAACATCTCATGTTCGCGGTGCCGTTGCCGTTGGTGTAGAAGACCGCGTGCATGCGGTCCCCGTTTCTGCGGATTTGATGCACTCGCGCACGCCGCTGCGAATGGTGTACCGCGCCGTTGAATGCGCGGTTGCGCTGGCGGTGCTGATCCTTGCCCTGCCGATCCTTTTGATCGAAGCCATTCTCATCAAGCTCGACTCCCCGGGACCGGTGCTGTTCTGGCAGAAGCGTATCGGACAAAGCGTAGTTCGGCGCGGCCACGAGTTGAGTCATCGCGCGGACCTCATTCCGCCGCCGGGCGGATTCGAGCCCGATGGCCTCTACCTGATTCCAGATACCGTTCACTTCGTGAAGTTTCGGACGATGTATGCCGACGCGCGCGAACGGTATCCTCACCTCTACCAGGTGAGTTTCCCCACGCACGACGCATTTCTGCAGAGTTATTACAAACGTGAAAACGATCCGCGCGTTACGCGAGTCGGTCGCTGGCTTCGCCGGACGACGGTGGACGAGTTGCCGAATTTGTTCCTGGTGCTCACGGGGCAGATGCGGCTCGTCGGACCGCGTCCGGAAGGTCCCTGGTTCCTCCCGTACTACACGCCCGAAGAGATGCTGAAGTTTGCTGTGAAGCCCGGTGTAACGGGTATGGCCCAGGCCAGCGGACGGGGACAGCTGCCCATCGGCGAACAAATCAAGCTCGACCTTGAGTACACTCGCCGCCGATCGGTCTGGCTGGATCTCGTGATTTTGTTTCGAACGCTCCTCGGCGTGCTCGGGCAGAAGGGCGCATTCTAACTAATGAAAACGATGAAGCTTTTGTGTGTGGGCGCGCTCGCCTTCGCGGCAAGCGTCGCTACCGGGTTCGCTCAGGGGGCCGCGCAGGCGCCGGCATCGGCGCAGCCGCAACCGTCGTACGTACTGCAGCGCGGCGACGAGATCACGGTGAAAGTGTTCAACAATCCCGATCTCCTCGACACCGTCATCGTGCGGCCAGACGGCATGATTTCGGTGCTGCTATTGGACGATGTGCAGGCTGCAGGCCTGACGGTAACCGAACTGGACACCAGATTAACCACAGGGTATGCCAAGTTTATTCGCGAGCCGCAGGTAACCGTTGTCGTCCGCGCATTTGCGAATTTGCGTGTGTATGTTGGGGGCGAAGTGGGCCAGCCCGGCCCTGTGTCCCTTCGCGGCAATGTAACCGCGCTCGAAGCCATTTTGCAGTCTGGCGGGTTCCGTCCGACCGCCAAGATGGACAGCGTGATCTTGCTGCGCAACGACGGCTCGGACCACGCCGTCGCTCGCAAATTGAACTTCGAGCAGCTGTTGAGCAAAAAGCAGGTCGACATCACGCTCGAGCCTTTCGACGTGCTGTACGTGCCGCTCTCTCGCATCGCGAAGGTCGACAAATTCATCGACCAGTACGTGCGCCAACTGCTCCCAATTTCATTGACCGGCGGCTTCAATTATATTTTCCGCGATCGCGTCGCGATCGTTGCCCCGTGAAGCGCGTCGCGAATGAAGTTCTCCTGGCAGCAGTACAAATATTGCCCTCGCTGCGGCACTCGATATTCGCTTTCTGATGGCGACGACGATATCGTCAGCCTGCGGTGCTCGGCCTGCGAGTACGAGTTCTACCAGAACTCTTCACCCGCATCGACCGCGGTAATTCCATCGAAGACGCGGCCTCACGAGATCATTCTCCTCACCCGCGCGACGACCCCCGGCAAAGGGCTCCTCGGATTGCCCGGAGGCTTCTTGAAGTATCGCGAGGCCCCGCACGATGGGGTGCGCCGGGAAGTCGCGGAGGAAATGCACGTGGGCATCGAGGTGGACCGTCTCTTTGATGCGTATCTGGTCGATTACGAATTTCGCGGGTCGCTCGTGAGCGTCGTCGAGTTGGTATTCCTCGCCAAACCGATGGATATCGAGGCGCAGGCCATCCGGACGAATGAAGCCAGCGCGGTTGCGTATTACGACGTCCGCGAGCTCCGCGACGCGCCGCACCGAATGGCGTTTCCAGAACAACAACGCGCGCTTTTGCGCTATCACGAATACCTGGGTTCAGAGGACCATGCCTTTCACCATTGAAAAACTCGCGATTCCCGAAGTCATCGTGATTGAACCGAAAGCGTTCGGCGACGCGAGAGGGTTCTTCATGGAAACGTACAAGTTGTCCGATTTCGCCGCCTTCGGCCTGGATGTGCCCTTCGTGCAGGAGAATCACTCGAAATCGCAGCGCGGCATTCTGCGTGGATTACATTTCCAGGTGGGCCCGTACGCGCAGGGCAAGCTGGTGCGCGCGATCAGCGGCGAAGTGTTCGACGTGGCCGTCGACATGCGCCCTGGTTCGCCGACGCGCGGGCGCTGGGTGTCGGCCGTGCTGTCTGCGGAGAACCGGAAGCTGATTTACGTTCCGCCGTGGTGTGCGCACGGGTTCTGCGTGCTGAGCGACACGGCCGAGGTGATCTACAAGACCACAACCGAGTACGCCCCGGCGCATGAATCCGGCGTAATGTGGAACGATCCAGCCCTGGCTATCGACTGGCCGATTCGGGAGCCCTTCGTGTCGGAGCGGGATCAGCGATGGGCCGCGTTCTCGTAGCCCTCACCAGACTTTTGTCGCGGCATTCGCGGAATAGTCTCGGCATGCAAAATTGTGATTTATTCGAATACATCAGCAATCCTCGATTTTTAGGCCTGTTTGCGCTGGCAGCGCTCTTGCGAAAGTGCCCGGCGGATTCGTCAGACTGTTCCTAGATAACAACTTGTTAGTAGTGGAGGGTAACGTGGTGAAACGTTTCTTGGTTCTTGGTGTGCTCACGATCGGGTTGCTGACGGGTGCGTCAGCACAGGCAGCGCCAATTTTGGTAACGGACACGCCGACCGTTATTGGCACCGTCATCTTCAATTTCTCCGATCCCGGCGCGACGGTGTACGACATCAGAGGAACGGCCACTACCCAGGCGTTCGACGGTGCGACGCCTCTCGGTTCCGGTCTGCTGGCTGGCAGCGACGACCCTGCTCCGCAGAACAACGTCCTCTACACGAATCTCGTCACCGATTTGATGGGATTCAGCTTTGATTTCTCGACATCAATTTTCACGGACAATCTCTGGACCGTTGCGGTGACCGGATTCCCCATTCTCGGATCCGATCCGGCATTCGCCAGCTTCGTCGGTGCAGACCTGGCGCAATTGAGCCTCTTGTCGTCCGAGATCATCGGTGGAGAACAGCCCATCGGTCTTATCGCGAACTACTCGTTGAACTTCATTGTCGGGCCGGAGCAACAGCCCGCGGCCGTGCCCGAGCCGGCCACGCTCGGACTGGTCGGAACCGGTGTGGTGATGGCGATTCGTCGGCGTCGTAGCAAAGTAAGCGCGTAAGCAAGCGTCCCCCAGGGGGGAAGCTTCGGCTTCCCCCTCGCCCTCACTCCCCCAAACCCTTTAAAACCTTTCTTAGGAAGAGCCTAGTCTCTCTAGCGGCAGACTTCTTAAACGCCGTATAGCGACTTAAAGGTGTTTATGTGCCACTTTTCCTAGGGTTTTCCCAAATTGCACGGAATTTTCAACCAGGTGCAAATCTTGCTCTAAACGGTGCAGCTTTCACGACTATCCATCAGGAGTCTCAATGAAGAAGTTGATGTTGCGCGGAATTATTGTGTGTGCGGTTCTCTTAGCGATGAGCGGACGAGCGTCCGCCGCCAGCTTTACCCTGAACGACAGCGGGTGCTGCGGCGTTGGACCTTTCGGGACGGTCGTGCTCACTCAGATGGGCACTAATACGGTCGATATCCTTGTCGACCTCAGGGACGGCGTGGCGTTCGTCGACACCGGCTCGGCTGCCCCCGGGAACCATCCGGATTTTGCCTGGACGCTCTCGTCGTCCTTGGCCACGGCGGGGATTTCGGTCGCGATCGTGCAGGATGGCGGGGACGACTGGGCGTTCTACAACGTCCGATCGGCTCCCATCACGATGAGCGACGGCTTCGGCACGTATCAGTTTGCGCTCTACTGCAACGCTGGTCCTTCGTGCGGGCCCGGCGCGAGTCACCCGAACTTTGGTCCGTTGGAATTCAAGGTCACGATTCCTACCGGCCTCAGCGTTTCTGACTTTGTCGCGAACAGCGCGGGCACCTTCTTCGCGTCCGACATCATCAACGGTGGTCAGAGTGGGAACGGGAAAACCGGTCTCGTGAGGGCGACTGGCGAGCGGCAGATTACGGCCGTTCCCGAGCCCGCCACCCTGGTCCTCGTGGGTGCTGGATTGCTTGGCATCGCGAAGCGGTCGAAACGGAAGGCGCGTAAGGAAAACTAGCCGTCGGTCTCCTGGCGGATGGCGTACTGCTCCAGCTTCTTATAAAGGTTGCTGCGCGGGGTGCCGATCACCTCGGCCGTCTTCGAGATGTTCCAGCTGTTCTCGCGAAGCTTTTCTACAAGATAAGCGCGCTCCGCCGATTCCTTGAATTGGCGGAGCGTGCCTGCGTCTCCGCCGGACGGAGCCGCGCCCGACGCTGCCGCCAATGACGGGGCGCCGGCTGGCGTGGCGCCTGGGGCACGCGGAGGCATGCCTTTGTCGGACCGCACGTTCTCCGGCAGGTCGCCCACGTCGATCACATCGCGATCGCGGTCGATCATGATGATGAGCCGCTCCACCGTGTTCCGCAGCTCGCGGATGTTGCCCCGCCAACGATAGCGCCGCATCGCGTCCATCGCCGACGGCGTCAGCTGCTTCGGCCGTAAATTGTTTTCACGGCTCAGGACGTTGAGGAAATGTTTCACGAGCGCCGGGATGTCCTCGGGCCGCTCGCGCAGCGGCGGCACGTAGATCGGAATCACGTTCAACCGGAAATAGAGATCCTCGCGAAACTGACCCTGCTCGATCGCCTGCTCGAGATCTTTGTTCGTCGCGGCAATTACCCGCACGTCGACGGTCGCTGTTTTCGCCGAGCCAAGACGCTCGACTTCCCCCTCCTGAAGGACGCGCAGGACCTTGGCCTGCGTCTTCAGGCTCATGTCGCCCACTTCATCCAGGAAGATGGTTCCGCGGTCGGCCTGCTCGAACTTGCCCATCTGTCGCTCGGTGGCGCCCGTGAACGACCCTTTTTCGTGGCCGAAGAGCTCCGACTCGATGAGATCTTCAGGGATGGCCGCACAGTTCACTTGGATGAACCGCTCGCGGCCGCGTGCGCTGTCGCGGTGAATGGCGCGCGCCACAAGCTCCTTGCCGACGCCGCTCTCGCCGCGGATAAGCACCGTCGCGTTCGTCGGGGCCGCTCGATGAATGGCGTCTTCGACGACCCGCAGTGCCGGGCTTGTGCCGACAATTTGATATTTGCGATCAACCGTCTGCCGCAGCGTGCGGTTCTCGTCCTCGGTTGACCGTAGACGATCGCGCGTGCGCTGCAGCTCGAGCTCCTTCTCGATGGCCTGCTGCAGGGCCGCGCCCATCCCCTCGGAGCCTTTTTCTACAAACGCTGCGGCGCCTCGCGAGCGCGCTTCGAATCCCGAATGCGCGTCGTTCAACGCCGACAGCATAATCACCGGCACGTCCGGGTTCTGACGCTTAATCCGCTCGAGCGTTTCGAACCCGTCCATCCCGGGCATCTTGATGTCGAGGACGACGAGATCGACCGATTCGCGGGCGAGCCGGTCGAGACCATCCTGTCCCGATGCGGCGTCCATCACCTGATGCGAGCTGCCGTACTCCAGACGCTGCCGCACGCTGTCGCGGACAGCCTTGTCGTCGTCGATGATGAGAATTTTCGACTTCACGGCGCGTCGACGCGGACCGCGCGAATCGCGCGCGCTTCGACACCAGGCATGTACAGGTAGACGGCAAGCACGTCTCCGGGATGCGCGGCACGCGCAAGGCGGTTGTAGGATTCGACCGACGTCACCGGCCGGCGGTTGATTTCCATGACGACGTAGTCGCGCTGAATTCCCGCGTCCCACGCCGCGCTCAGCGGATCGACGCGCACCACGATCACGCCCGCAACGCTCTCTGGCAGACGCAAGCGCTTGATGGTGTCGCTATCCAAATCGCGAACGCCAAGGCCGAGCGGCATCCGAGTATTGGCGCGCGGCACGGCCGACGGTTGAACGCCGTCGGTAAGCGCCGCCTGCCGGCTCGGTCGCTCGCCGAGCCTTACCGTGAGGAGATGTTGGCGTCCATCGCGCAGCACCTGGAGGCGCGTAATCGTGCCCGGACCGCGCCGCGCCACCTCGCGAATGATTTCGTCGTTGTTTGCGACGCCGCGCCCGTCGATGGCGGTAATCAAGTCGTAGGGACGCAGACCCGCGCGCTCGCCTGGCGATCCGGCCGACACGTCCTGTACGATTGCGCCGCGCAGCGATCCGAGTTTGAGGGAGCGCTGCAGGTCGGGATCGACGTCGGTGAGGCCGACACCCATGTAGCCGCGCGAGACGCGGCCCTGCTCCTTCAGCTGCGGCAGAATCGCGCGCGCTTCGTTGATCGGGACCGCAAAGCCGATATTGCTCGCGCGCTGACTGATGGCGGAATTGATGCCGACGACTTCGCCGCGGCCATTAATGAGCGGGCCGCCGCTGTTGCCGAAATTAATCGCGGCGTCGGTCTGGATGTAGTTGTCGAGGCTGGTGTCGAACAGCTTGCGGCCAAGATAGCTGACAACGCCCACCGTTACCGTGTGTTCGTACGCGAGCGGGTTGCCGATTGCGCACACCCACTCCCCTACACGAAGAGAATCGGAATTGCCGAGCGGCGCGACTGGAAGATCGTTCGCATCGACTTTCACGAGCGCGATGTCGGTGTCTGGATCGATCCCGAGCACGCGAGCCGGCAAATTGCGGCCGTTCGAAAACTTCACCGTAATGCGCTCCGCACTCTGAATCACGTGATAGTTCGTCAGAATTACGCCGTTCCGCTCGACAACGAACCCGCTGCCCGACTGCGGCCGCAACGAGCCCGGGCTCTGACGATCGCTACCTTCGTCGAAGGGCGCCGCGTCCTGCCGCCGTCTTCGGTTCGCATCGGCCCGCGTCGTCGCCTCGATATTGACGACGGCCGGGTTGATGCGCTCGGCGACGTCCGCGAAATTCACCAACCCCGCAGCCTGCCGCGACACCGGCGGTGCCGGCGTCGTTTCTGAGGGTAAGGTGATCGTCTGAGGCTGCGAAATCGCCGGCGCGGGCGCGATCGAGCCGGCAACGACGAGCCCGATCATGAAGGCCATCGCGGCGGTCAGCGAAAGCGTAAGGTAGGCAAACGGGCGAGACATGAACCACCTTAATTATATGCCCAGCAGCGTCTTCAGGCCCCCTTCGTCAAGTATCGGAACGCCGAGCGTTTCCGCTTTGGCGAGTTTGCTGCCCGGATCGGCGCCCACGACAACGTAGTGTGTTTTCTTGCTCACCGAGCCCGTCACCTTTCCGCCACGAGATTGAATCGCGTCCGTCGCATCTTCGCGCGACATCGTGGGCAGCGTACCAGTGATCACAAATGTTTTGCCGCTCAGCGGCCCCGGCGCGCTCGCCGCTGTCAGCGGCGCGTCCATCTTCAACCCGGCCTTCTCGAGCTGCTTGATCAGCTTCCGATTCTGCGGCTCGTCGAGATACGAGCGCACAGCGGCTGCTACCACCGGACCGATATCGGAGACCGCTTGAAGCTGATCCTGAGAGGCGGCGATCAGCGCGTCCATGGATCCGAACGCGCCGGCGAGCGCCTGTGCGCCGCGCTCGCCCACGTGACGAATGCCGAGGCCGAAAATCAGGCGCCACAAGTCGCGTGTTTTGCTCCGTTCGATCTGCGCAATCAAATTGGCGGCCGATTTCTTTCCCATCCGCTCGACGTTGGCGAGCTTGTCTTCGGTAAGCGCATATACGTCGGCGTAACTGCCAATCAGTCCGTCGGCGATCAGCCGCGCGATCAGCGATTCGCCAAGCCCCTCGATATTCATCGCGTGCCGGGCGGCGAAATGCTCCAGGCCACGCTGCAGTTTCGCAGGGCACGACGTGTTCTCGCAGCGCCACACCGCCTCATCCTCTGCGCGCACCAATTCGCTTTCGCATCGGGGACATCGCTTCGGCATTTCCCACGGTGCCGAACGGTTCTTGCGATGAGGGTCGACCACGCGCACCACTTGCGGGATGATGTCGCCCGCCTTCTCCACGATTACCCGGTCGCCGTCGCGGATGTCCTTCCGAGCGACCTCGTTGGCATTGTGCAGTGTCGCCATCGACACGGTCGTCCCGGCGATGAAAACCGGCTCGAGCACGGCGAACGGCGTGACGGCGCCGGTGCGGCCCACGTTGATGTCGATCTTCGTGAGCGTCGTCTCTGCCTGCTCCGGAGGAAATTTGAATGCGATCGCCCAGCGCGGAAATTTCGACGTCGTTCCGAGCCGCGCGCGAAGCGCGATGTCGTCGAGCTTGATAACGACACCGTCGGTGTCGAATGGGAGCTCGCGTGTCGCCGACGATCGCTTTTCGCTCCAGCCTCGGCAGTAGTCGGCGACCTCGTCGATGCCCGTTAGCGCTTTCCAATGCGATTCGACCGGCAGTCCCCACTTCGCCAGCGCTTTCAGCAGCTCGGCGTGCGTGGCCGGCATGCTGTCGGTGCTGACGAGCTGATAGAGAAAGGCACGCAGCCCGCGCTTTCTGACCTGTTCAGGATCGATTTGCCGTATCGCGCCGGAGGCGGCATTGCGTGGATTGGCAAATCGCGGCTCGCCGGCGGCCTCGCGCTCCTGATTGGTCCGTTCGAACTCCTTGCGTGGCAGGTAAATCTCCCCACGAATTTCAATCGTGCCCTTCGGTCCGCCTTTCAGCGTGTGCGGAATGTCCTTAATGGTGCGCACGCTGGCTGTCACGTCTTCCCCCGTCGTGCCGTCGCCACGCGTGGCGGCTCGAACGAGCCGCCCGTCCCGGTACTGAAGAGCGATACCAAGGCCGTCGATTTTGAGCTCGGCCACATACGGCACAGGGCCTGCGATGTTGTCCAGGCCGCGGCGCAAACGCTCGTCGAATGCTCTCAGTTCGTCGTCGTTGTAGGCGTTATCGAGGCTCAACATCGGTTCGGCGTGCCGCACCGAGGCGAACGTTTCGGTTGCGCGGCCGCCGACTCGTTGCGTCGGCGAATCGACCGTTACGAGATCGGGATGGTCGCGTTCCAGCGCCTGCAGCTCTCGAATCAGCGCGTCGAACTCGGCGTCGGAAATTTCAGGACTTTGATCGACGTAGTAGAGATCTTCGTGACGCCGAATCAGTTGTCGAAGCTCGGTGATGCGGGTGGCAGGGTCCAAGGTAGCGTGATCGGCGCGTCCAGGCCCAAAGACTGCAGCCCGAAGCCTGAAGCCTTATCGGTCTCTTGAAAGTATGTAATCCGGCAGCGCCATCAGCGCGTCGCGTTCGCTCGACGGCGGGAACGCAAACAGCTGCTTCTTGGCCAGCGCCGCCTGCTCGTGCGCCTTGTCCATCGCGTAGTCGACAGACCGCGTTTCGTGCAAAAGGCGGCAGATTTCACGCCAACGTTCGGGCGTTACGTTGTGGTCGTGAACGACATTGGTGACCAGTGCCGTCGTCGCCGCGTCGGCGCGTTGCAGCAACCGAATCACCGGCAGGGTAACTTTCCCCTCGCGCAGGTCGCCTCCAACGGGCTTCCCGAGCGCGGTCTGATCTCCGGAGAAATCCAGCAGATCGTCGATCAGTTGAAATGCCATGCCGAGGCTGATGCCGTACTGCTCGAGCGCCAGCTCCTGATCGGGCGTCGCTTTGCCAATCATCCCGCCGATGCGCGCGCAGCCGCCAAAGAGGTACGCCGTCTTGCGCCGGACGATGTCGAGATGCTCTTCTTCGCTAAGAGCGACGTCGCCCTTCTTCGAAAGCTGGTAGAGCTCCCCTTCAATCATCCGCAGAGTGACATCGCACAGCTGGCGGACGATATCGAGCCGATCCGGCGTAAGCGCGAGTCCCATCGACTTGATGTAGAGAAAGTCGCCGAGCAAGACCGTGACGTCGCTTCCCCAGCGGGAGTGGACCGAAGGCTGGCCGCGGCGCCATTTCGAATCGTCGATGATGTCGTCGTGCACGAGCGTGGCGGTGTGGATGAACTCCACAACCGTCGCATACAGCACCGCGAGGTCGCCCGAATAACCTGTAAGGCGGGCAGCCATCAAAAGCAGTGCGGGGCGGATGCGCTTGCCTCCGCCGTTTTGGATGTACCGTCCTATTTTTGGAATGAGGCCGACCTGCGACTCGACGTGGCGATAGAACTCCGTCTCGACCTTTTCAAGGTCGGCACGGATCGGCTCGAACATCTGTACGAGCGTCGAGAGCGCTGGATCCTGCTCGACGGCATTCACATTCTTCAAAGCGTGATGATCAGACCATATTCCGTTACGGGGTGTCAACGAATAGGGGGTTGCACTGCAAACATTTACGGGCGAAACAGCGCTAAGAAATTGCCCGACACCTGCTCCCGTAGCCGCTCGAAAGCGACGCCTCGAACGCGCGCGAGCTCCTCGGCCACGCGCACGACCCACGCGGGTTCGTTGCGTTTGCCACGATGCGGCGTCGGCGCAAGATAGGGGCTGTCGGTCTCGCAGAGGAGCCGATCGTCGGGAACGAGCGGAACAATCTCGCGCAGCTCGGCGGCCTTGGGAAAGGTGACGATTCCCGCAAACGAGACGTGCAGCCCCAGCGCGAGCCCTTCCTCCGCCAACTTACGAGTGCCTGTAAAGCAATGCAGCACACCTCTCAGGTTCCCGCCGCTCTCCTCGCGAAGAATCGCCAGCGTGTCGTCTTCGGCTTCGCGCGTGTGAATGATGATCGGCAAATCGAGCTCGCGTGCGACTCGAATTTGCACTCTGAAGACTTCGTGCTGCACGTCTTTTGGCGCGAAGTCGTAGTGATGATCCAGGCCGATTTCGCCAATCGCGCGGATCGCTGGGTTAGACGCAACCGCAGCGCGCACGAGCGCATCAACTTCTCCACTGCGCTCGGCGTACGACCCGGCTTGATGCGGGTGCAACCCCACACTGAAGCGCAGCGCCGGCCACGCGCGAGACAAACCGATGGCGCGTTCTGCCTCGGTCGCGTTCTCTGCGGCGAGCACACACAGCGCGTGCGAGAGGCCGGCATCGATGGCGCGCCGAATCACGGCTTCTCGATCGACGTCGAATGCGTCGTCTGCAAGATGGCAGTGCGAGTCGATCACAGGAGCAACGGTAACCGAAAATTACGAAGTGTGCTCCGGCGATCGACGGCGATCCTGGATTGGTCGCGCGTACGGCTCGTCCCACGTGTGCCCGCACGACGAACAGCGATAACATCTCGGACGGCTGCTGACCAAGACCTGCACGGTGTTCTGTTGACACCGCGGGCATCGGAGCTCTGGTGTTTTAGTCATGGATGAGGGATGAAATCGCAAAGCAGATGCCGAATCGAAATTGCCAGAAAACCTACAATTTTCAAGGGGTTGACCCACACAGGTGACAAAAATGTCATTGGAATGTGGGACACCACTTGACATCGTCAGCCGGGCCGACCAAGATCGCACTCCGTCTCCCCCATGAATAGATCATCTATCAGGCTCGTTTCGGATGCGGACGCTCCTCTGCCTCTTCCAGAAGTGTTGCAAGAATTTGCAGCAGAGGCAGAGATCGGCAAAAAGCGCAAATTGTGGAAGGCGCCGAAACTTACGGTGCTTCACGCTATCGTTGCGGCGCTCGCGATTCTCTCGGTGACGGAATTCGTGCTGCTGGCGTCGAAGTACAGCCCCACGTCGGCCGAGCTACACCCGGTCGCCACACCTGCAGTCGAATTAGGAAAGCTCGTAATCGACTCGACGCCGCCCGGCGCGACGTTCGCGATCGACGGCGAGGAGCGCGGCACGACACCATCGGCACTGTCGTTGAAGCCAGGTAACTATGCGCTGTCGATTCATGTCGGCGACGTGCGCCGCACCTTTCCGCTCGTAGTACATCCCGGCAACAACAGCGAGCGTATCTATCTAAGCGAGGCCGGTATCGCCGCGACCAGCGTCGCGGTCGCTGCGCCCGGGGCATCCGCAGCCAGCGCGCCTGCGAGCGGGTGGCTCCGCGTCACTGCGCCGATCGATCTTCAGTTGTTCGAAAATGGTGTGTTGATTGGTTCCAGCGCCGACCGCATTGCGCTAAGCGCCGGGCGGCACGTGATCGACGCGGTGAGCACCGCGGTCGGTTACCGGACAACGAGCACGGTCGTGGTGCCGGCGGGATCGGTCGCTCCGTTGAAGCTGGAGTTGCCAAACGGCACGTTGAACGTGAATGCGACGCCCTGGGCGGAGATTGCGATTGATGGAAAGCCGTTCGGTCCGACGCCGATCGGAAATATCTCGCTGTCGCTCGGTTCACACGACGTGGTGTTTACGCACCCGCAGCTCGGAGAGCGGCGTCAGACGGTCCTCGTGACGTTGGACGGCACGACCCGCATCAGCGCAAATCTGCAGCAGCCGTAAGAAAAAGGGTCTGACCCCTTGTCTTAGCGCTTCGGGACAACGATCGCAATCGTCATCCGGTATCTCACAGGGTGGCCGTCGAGCGTTGCCGGCTCAAAGCGCCACGCCTTGGCTCCATCCATCAACAAGCGATCGAAGGCAGGATTGATGCCTTTGATCATTTTGTCCTCGAGAACCGACCCGTCCTCCGCGACCACGACTTCGAGAAGACCCTGGAGGGTCGTGAAGTTCAGCGCCGCCGGCCGCTGCCACGTGGGAATGGGACGGTAGATGGCGACGGGAACTTTTGCGGCAGCCGTCGACGAGTCGTAAACGCGAACACGAGTCGGAGGCGCCACCGTGGGAGCGACTGCCGCGGCGGCGGGCGCTTCGGCCGACTTCGGTGCCAACGCGTTTTCGGCAAGCGTAAGGAACCCGGCCGCCAACAATTTCAGATCGCCCATCATGGCGGCGCTCTCTTGCGGCGCGATATCGGCCATGGCGATCACATCCTTGAACAATCGCGACGCCTCGGCGAAATCGCCGCTCGCGTAGCGCGTTCGCGCGCGCTCGTAGGTTTGCTTCGACGCTTCAGGCAGCGTCCGCTTTCGCACGGATTGAAACATCGCCACGAGCTTCGGCGATGTGTCGTCGGCGCTCAGCGTGTAGAGGGGCCGCGTCAACGTCAGGCGTTCGAGGGCCTCTTCTGCGGCGGCCGGCCGTTCGAGCGCCAGCAGACATAACGCACGATATTTCTCGACCTCAGTCACTTCGGCGGTTCCGCTCACCTCGGTAAGGACGGACAACGCTTCGCTATAGGAAGCCGATTCGTACAGGCGTTTGGCCTGGGTGAGCGTGGTTTGTGCTGCCAGATCCTGCGCATTTCCGGACTCGGGAAATGCCGACAGCACGCCCAGCGCAAGGGCGAACAAAGTTATGTATTTCATGGTGAACGGCGAACTTTATCACATTTTCTCACGGTGATAGAAGAACAAGATCCGCGATGACAGGACGGTGATCGGACCCCTTTGTGCCGCCCACGACGCTCGACGTCACCGTGAAATGGCGGCTCACCAGAATGCGGTCCAGCCGGAGAAACGACTGCCCGTACAGCAGTGTGTGTCCGAAAGTGTATCCATAGCCACGGCCGGCAGCCGAGAAGGCATCCACCAGGCCAAGGTCTGTAAGGGTTCGAGTCGCCAGAGATGGCGGCGGCGAATTGAGATCGCCTGCCACGATCATCGGCTCGCGCACATTCCGCAGGTCGTCAGCGAGCGCGCGGGCCTGGGTCATGCGGTGCGACAGATTTTCCTTTATCAAGGGAACGCCGTCGGTCCAGAACCGCGGAGAGCGGTAACCGCTCAACGCGTCGCGTGGCGTCGCGAAGTGGGCGCTCGATACGACGATGTGCCGGCCGCCGACGTTCACGCGCGCGTGGAGGTAAGTGTGTTTTTCGCCACCGAACGAGATATCGCCTACGACCGAATCCACAACTGGTAGTTTGCTGGCGATCACGTACTGCCCGAACGACGCCACGTTCCAGTCGCGCAGAAAATCGTCGAGCGCGGTGCGGCCGTCGACGCGCGCATCCTGTAGACACAGAATGTCGGGATGCGCCTGCCGGATCTCGTCCAGCACGTCCAACAGCGGCGTGCGCTGCCAGAGCTGCACGTTGTAGGTCATCACCCGCAACGGCACGCCATCGGCGCTCTGCGGCAAACTCCAGCACAAGCCCATCAGTGGACCCGCGACGACGAACAGCGCTGCCAGTGGCAGCCATGCCCACCGGCGCGCGAACACGAGGCTCATCGGGAGCAAAATGACGGCGGGCACGCCCCAGATCCATTGGGGCACGAACATGTTCACGCCAGCCAGCCACCAGCGCTCGGGCCCGAGCATGTTCAGAAGTGCGATGAACGAAACGAGCGCTGTGTAAAGGCAGCAGGTGAAGACGAGCGCCCGCCTCACCATGCCTGGCTAGGCGCGCTGAAATTTCTCGTGCGAAGCAAGATGAGCCGACGCGATGCGCGGGTCGCTGTCGGGCAGGTGGCATTCATGTTTTCGCAGAAAACTGAGCAGCCGCTTGTGATCCGCCGGTACGTTGAACAACGTCGCGACCGCTTTGTAGTTGCCCGAGCTGTGCTGTAGTCCCTGGCGCACGAGCGCGCGCAGGTCGTGACGCGTGAGGTCGCGTGCCATGAATGGCTCGTAGACGACTTCCCAGAACGTACCGCCATCGCGGACCATGCGTTGGAACAGCTGTTCGACAATCGCGGCACGACTCTCGGTCGGCGTTGCGGCGCCGGCGACAGTGTCGGACGCCATCGACAGCACTTCGCGCGGGAGATCGGCGCAGGTAATCGCGTCTCGGTGCGCCTGCACGACGAGTCGCTCGACGACGTTGCGCAGCTGCCGCACGTTGCCGGGCCATGGCGCGGCGATGAGCTGCGCTTGCGCCTCGTCGGTGAAATGCGGCGGCGCCACGTGATACTGCTCGGCGAAGTAGTGACAGAAATAGTCGAGCAGCGGCGGAATGTCGTCGCGCCGGTCGCGCAGCGGCGGAATCTCGATGTGAATCACGTTCAACCGGTAAAACAAGTCGGAGCGGAATACGCTCGCCGCAATCTGGTCGAGAAGCCGCCGGTTGGTCGCGGCGATGATGCGCACATCGACGATGGTCGTTGTGCGCTCGGAGCCGACGCGCTGGATCTCTCCGCTTTCGAGAAAGCGCAGCAACAGCGCCTGCATCTGCATGCTCATCTCGCCGATCTCGTCCATGAAAATCGTTCCGCGATGCGCCTGCTCCAACCATCCCTGCTTATCGCGGTACGCGTCGGTGAAACTGCCGCGCTTATGGCCGAATAATTCCGACGCGAGGAGCGTGTCGGGAACGCCGGCGCAATTGATCGCGACAAGCGCCGCGCTGCTGCGCCGGCTTCCGCGATGAATCAGTTGCGCGACGACTTCTTTGCCGACGCCGCTTTCGCCCGTGATCAGGACTTTGGCATCCGACTTCGAGGCGCAGGCGATGTCTTCGAGAATGAGGCGGGTGGCGTTGCTGACCCCTATCAATTGCGGCACGGTAGGCATACGGTTCGACGGGACCGGATCGGCTCCTTGCCGATCGCGCAAGAACGACGGAATGCGCGAGAGAGATATTACAGAAATTTTCAGAAAAGTGATCAGCTGATTTACCCAATGTCTGCGTAACGGGAGATTTGTCGCAGCGTAACGCTCGCGTGTCGCACTTCGAAAAAGGCTGCTTTTCGAGGTGGACTTGTCGGAATTGGGGGGAATTTACGCGCGTCCAACAAATTTGTACAGCGTTGACGAAAAATTTGTACGCCGTAATACCGATGGCCTGCGTAATGCATGATTCTCGACCAGTCCCTTAGAGAGCTGATCATCATGGCGCGCCGGCAAATGGTGTTGGTCGTATACGCGGATCGTGTGGATCGCATGAGAACCGTGCGGCTGCTCGAAGCGGCGGGTTACTCCGTCGCGTCGGCCGCAAACTTCGAAGACGCGAAACAGCTGCTCGACAGCGAGGCGCCCGACCTTCTCATCACGGACCTTCGCCTCGGTCCCTATAACGGGCTGCACCTGGTCCTGCGCAGCAAAGCCGATCATCCGCAAATGGCGTCGCTCGTCACCAGCCGCTTCCCCGATCCCGTGCTCGAGGCCGAAGCACAGCGGGAACAGGCACGTTTTCTGGTGCGTCCGATCGCCGACGAGGCCTTGCTGGACGCCATTAGCAGCTCTATCGGTGGCCCGTCCCACGTCCTCGACGCCTCCTGACAGGCGCCCCCTCGATCTGTTAAAATAAATCAAGGTTAACCCCTTGATAGACAACTCGATAGACGACCTGGATGGGGTCACGCGGAGCGTCGTGGCGGACCTCCATACGCCCACGCCGGCGCTGTTTTGGCTGGACCTCGTCGTAAGCGCTGCGCTCGGCTGGGGAGCGTTTGCCGTCGCCGTCGCGTCCGCGCCGTGGTCGGCGGCCAGCCTCCTTGCGGCGCTCCTGGCAGGATTCGCGCTCTATCGAGGGGTCTGTTTTACGCACGAGCTGGCGCACCTGCGCCGTCGTGCGCTCCCCGGTTTCGAGACCGCGTGGAACTTGCTCTTTGGCGTACCGCTGATGCTGCCGTCGTTCACGTATCTCGGCGTTCATCAAAGCCATCACAGCCTCTCCACCTACGGCACCAAGGACGATCCCGAGTATCTGCCGTTCGCCAACTCGCGCCGCCTCATGATCGCCTTCGGCATTCAATCGAGCTTGTTGTTGCCGCTGCTGCTCGTTATTCGTTTTCTCGCGTTGGCGCCCATCGCGCTGCTCTCGCCGTCCTTCCATCGATGGCTGGAAACGCACGCGTCTTCATTTGCGATGAATCCGGAATACCGCCGGCAGGTGTCTCCCGAGATGCGGCAGAAAATGCGCCGGTGGGAGATCGCCGTGCTGATTGTCTGGAGCGTCGCGCTCCTGCTCGCGTCGCGCGGCGTCTTGCCGCTCCGCACGTTTCTTGTGTGGTTCGCGATTCTTGTGTTCGTAAGCACGCTGAATACCGTGCGCGTGCTCGGCGCGCACGAATACGAAACCGATGGCGCGGCACGCTCGCGTCACGGGCAACTGCTCGACTCGATCGACACGCCAGGCGGTCCCTGGACAGAGCTGTGGGCACCGGTCGGCCTGCGCTACCACGCGCTCCATCACTACTTCCCGGGAATTCCGTACCACAACCTTGGCATCGCGTACCGCCGCCTCGTCGCGAAACTCCCAGACGACTCGCCGTATCGAGACTCCACGAGCCCGAGCCTGCCGCGATCGCTGCAGGTGCTCTACCTGAAGGCGAAGCAGCGAAGCGCCTCGCTTGGTTCCGCCTTGCGCAATCCGGGTGCATGACGCACTTCGGGATTATCAGCCCCCCAGTTCCCGGTCACATCCACCCGTTTGCCGCGCTCGGGCGCGAGCTGCTGAGTCGCGGTCATCGCGTCACATATTTCCAGATGCTCGATCTGGAAGAAAAAATTCGATCCGAAGGCATCGATTTCGAACCGATCGGAGAACGCGATCATCCGCGCGGATCGTTGCCACAGTCGCTCGCGCGGCTCGGACAGCTGAAAGGTCTCGCGGCACTGCGTTTCACGATCGACGCGGTGGCGCGCACGAGCGTCATGGTGTGCCGCGACGCGCCCGACGCGATTCGCCGCGCGCGGATTGATGCGCTGCTCGTGGATCAGATGGAACCGGCCGGCGGCGCCGTGGCCGATCATCTGGGGCTTCCGTTCGTCACGATCTGCAACGCGCTGGCGATCAATCGCGATCCGATCGCGCCGCCGCCTTTTACAGATTGGACGTATCAGAATTCTCGGTGGGCGAGGATTCGGAACATGGTTGGGTATGTCGCGTCGGATTGGCTGACGCGCCCGATCGCAAAGGTGGTGGCGGATTATCGAACGCGCTGGAAGTTGCCGGCCCTGCGCTCGCCGGACGATTCTTTTTCAACACGTGCCCAGATTTGTCAGATGCCGCGCGCGTTCGATTTTCCACGCACCGCACTGCCCGACTGCTTCCACTATGTTGGACCGCTTCGCCGCGCGCCTTCGCAGCCGACGCCATTCCCGTGGGACCGTCTCGACGGCCGGCCGCTCGTGTACGCGTCGCTCGGTACGCTTCAGAACTCGCGTGAGCGGTTGTTTCGGTGCTTCGCCGAGGCGTGCGCCGGTCTCGACGTCCAGCTTGTGATCAGTCACGGCGGCGGATTGACCGCTCAACAAGCCGCAGACTTTCCGGGTCAGCCCCTCGTCGTGAGCTACGCGCCGCAGGAAGACGTGTTGCGCCGGGCACGACTCACCATTTCGCACGCGGGGCTGAACACCGTGCTCGATTCGCTGACGCACGGCGTGCCGCTCGTGACGATCCCGATCACTTACGAACAACCGGCAATCGCGAGACGCGTGGAGCGAGCCAACTGCGGACGATCGATTCGCCTGTCCCGCCTCGAGCCGGCAATTTTGCGGCGCGCGATTCTCGATCTCCTCGCCAGCGAGCCTCACAAAAAGTCTGCATTGCAGATGAGTGCCGAGATCGCCTCATCGGGCGGTGTCCGTGCGGCTACAACCCTCATCGAAAGCGCAGCGAAATGATACAAATTTCCTAAGATTTAGAGCGTTTCGAACACAGTTCAATTTTTCTAACAAAACATCGTGAGGTTCTTCGCACGTCGTCTTTAATCAACTTGCAGGAAGACTTTTTCGATTGTTTGTTTGTGATCATCAGAAACGGCCTCGTCCGCAAGCACCCTGCAATCAGTCGTTTGCGGAATCCCTTCAAAACACGTGCATCGCAACTTCGTCTGGGCATTGCTTGTGCTTAGTTCCAAGCGGAAACGCGGCTGGGGCGATTGCGCATTATTAAATGGGCATGGTAGACGCGGCTTACGGAGGATGAGGACATGGAAACAAATCGGACCACAGGGTTTAGGAAACTGATAGGAGCGGCGCTGGTGCTCGCCAGCATGGCGATGCTGCCGGCGTCGGCACAAGCCGACCCAGTCGTAGGTCGTCTCGGTTGGTCAGGCGTCGGCGTCTTGGCGTTCTCGACCGGGTCGGGTGCGCCCGGGACCAACTTCATCGATTGGTGCCCGCTGAACAGCGTGCGAACTGATCTGCCAGCCGGATGCGGCTTCCTGCCGACAGGCATTGGCAGCATCACCGTCACGACTGCCGATCCCGCGTTCGTCCTGGGCGGCGACGTCAATGGGACGGCAGGGACAATCAAGGACATGACTGACGGCGCCACGGCGCCTTACACGCATGTCGTGCCTGGGCCGAACAACGTGCCCAACTTCCTGGATTTCGTCGATCCATGGACGTACACGTTGACGTCGATCACCCCGCAGACGTGCGCCCCGACGGCGACCGAATTCTGCGCCGGGCTTTTCAAACTCTCGCAGATTGATGACACGACTGTCTCGGTGAACATCTCCGGCCGCGGGACGATTACGAAGGCGAATGGCGAGACGTCGGTGTTCACGATGTTGATCACGGGTCAGTTCATCAACGTGAACGGGATCACCATTGCTCAGGTCGTGGCGGGAGCCACGTCCCCATCGGGCATCTTCTCGTCATCGTGGTCTGGTGAATTGAATGCGGCCGCTGCCGCGGTTCCCGAACCGGCTTCGCTCCTCCTGTTTGGAACGGGTCTGGCCGGCGCGGCAGTTCGCGCCCGGAAAGCCCGCAAGCAGCGCAAGGGTTAAGCGTAACTTCGCGACAAACGGAAACGGCGCCAACGTATTGTTGGCGCCGTTTTTTTCTCCGCTGCCCGAGCGTTTCAGACGCCTCGCTCGAAGTGAGCTTTCACCGCCGACAGGAACCTGGCGGACGCCCGGCCATCCCAGATGCGATGATCGCCCGATAACGTGAGGCTCATCATCGGCCTTACCTGCGGCTGGTTGTCGACCGCCACTACGCGGTTCGAGATCTGCCCCGCCACAAGAACTCCGACAGCCGTGAAAGACGACGACAGTGCCCAGTCGAGCGGAACTGTTGAAACTTGAAACGTGCCCGCACCCTTACGCCGAAAGTTCAGGCTCGTAAACATCCCGCGCAGCAGCGCGCGTCGCAGGAAGCTGAACGGCACGAGGCGTCCCCACTTTCTCAAGACGCACAACATGTCGCGGTCTGCTTGTTGAATTTGCGGCACTCGCCGCGTGATTTCTTCCGCAATCTCGCCGACCGATTTCTTCTCCGCGCCCTCGATGACGAGCACGGGCGCGACAAACGTTTCTCCGCTCACCGATAGCCCAATGTCCACTCTCTCGGGGCGATGCCGCCGGACGCCGGCGACAACCTGATGCAGTTGCGGATTTGCCGCAAGCGCAAGCGCAGCTCCTTGTATCAACAGGTGCGTCGAGCTGGCATGGACACCCTTGTGGCGCCATTCCTCCAGATGCCGCAGCGCCTGCGTCATATCGACGGTGGTTTGAAGAACAGAAAACGGAGGGCGGACGACGCAGAGTGCGTCGCGCAGCCAGCGGTCGGCGTAATCGAGTGTCTCGTCCGCAGGGACGTTAACGAGCATGGGCTGCAACCACGCTCACTTTCAACGCCTGGTAATCGACTTTCCCGGCAGACGTGCGCGGGAGCCGGTCCTGAAAGATGAATCGATCGGGAACCATGTACGCGGGAATCTTGGTCGCGCAGTACGACTTCAGCTCGACGAGTGAAGGCGCAGCGTCCGCATGCGCGAGGAACGCGACGATCTCGACGCCGAGACGATCGTCCGCAACCGAGATCGCCGCCGCCTCTCGAATGCGCGAGTGCGAGTACAACGCCGACTCGATTTCGCCGAGCTCGATGCGGTACCCGCGCCGCTTCACCATGCGATCTTTTCGGCCGACATATGTGAACCCTTCGTTCGGATCCCATCGCACCACGTCGCCCGTGTTGTACCACTTGACGCCGTCGCGCTCGAGGAAGACAGCAGCCGTTTCTGCCGGCCGATTCCAATACCCGGTAAAGACCGATGGCCCGCTGATGTGAAGCAGCCCGTCTTCCCCGGCTCTTACCTCTCGTCCTTCGTCGTCGAGAACGAGCGCCCGGCAGTGCGAGCACGGAAATCCAATCGGGTATGGCGTTTCGCGATCCTCTGGAATGGTTGCGGGGATCCTCGCGTAGGTACAGGCGGTCGTAATCTCTGTCGGTCCGTACATGTTGAAGAACGTCGCGGCCGGCCACTGCCGCCGCAACTCGCGCAGATGCGTTGCCGGAAAAACCTCGCCGCCGAATGTGACGATCCGAAGGCTCGAGGCATCGTGCGCCGGCAGATTGCCGAATTGCAGCAGCATCATCAACGCGGATGGCGTCGAGCCCCACACAGTGAGCCGGCTGTCGGTAATGAACTGCGCCAGCTCCCGCGGGTGCTTCCACAACCGCTCGGACACGAGATGCAACGACGCGCCATGTTTGATCGTGAGATACAGGTCGAGCACCGAGTAATCGAAGTGGAACGGCGCGTAGTTGCTGACGCGATCGTGTGGCGTGGGCGCGAAGGCGCCCGAGCACCAATCGATGAAGCTGATCGCATTGGCGTGCGTGATCATCGCGCCTTTCGGCACGCCGGTGGAGCCCGACGTGAAGATGATGTACGCAAGATCGCTCGAATGTCGCGGCGTCTTCCGATTCACGCCGGTGTGTTGCAGCGCACGCGCGAACGGCACACTCCGCGTCTCCGTTGCCTCGCCGACCGAAATGACCGCGGAGAGCGCATCCCAGTCGTCAATGAGAGCTAAAGCGCGGCCGTCGACGATCAGCGCGCTGATCTGGCAATCGGCGAGAATCTGTCGGTTTCGATCTGTCGGCGCAAAGAGATCAAGCGGGACGTACGCGGCGCCGGCCTTCATGATGCCGAAGAGCGACACGATCGTGGGGATGCCTTTCGGCAACGCGACGGCTACGCGATCGCCGCGCTTGACGCCGCGCTCGCATAAAAATCCTGCAAGCGCATCGGCATCGCGGTTGAGGTTGGCGTACGTCGTTGTGCCGCCGTTTCCGTCGGCGATCGCCACACGGTCCGGATACTGCGTTGCGCTGATCTCCAGATATTCCGCGAGGTGACACGCCTTCACGGCACCGACACTCCCCCGCGCCGAGACCGTACTTGCTGCTTCATGAGAACCGAGCGGGTAATGTCTTCGAGCGAATCGAACCGCTCGATACTCGTGTCGTAGATGTCGAGCTCGATGTTGAACTGCTCCTCGAGAAACGTGACCAACCCGAGGACCGCCATCGAGTCGAGAATGCCGCTGGTAATAAGAGGTGTGGTGTCCCGGAGGTTCTCGGGCGATTCTCCGGGTAAATGCGTGGAGACAATGAAATCGCGGATCGCCGATTTGACATCGTCCATGGCTTTTTTCCTTACATCGAATGTCGGCTGAAGTCCCCGTATTCTTTAGGGTTATCGACCGTCGTACCTCCCTGGGGCGACAGTGCCGTTCGGATCCAACGCCGTCCTGATGGCCTGCACCACGGTTCCGTAAGCCCCCGCACCATTTGCGTAGTCCATCGACGCGACGTTCAGTCGATACGGCGGATATCCCCGTTCCAGGAGCCGGTCGGTAAGCGCGCGGTAGCAATCCATCGCCCGCGCGTCTTCGCCCGCCACCTCTCTGTCGTAGGTCAACGCGATCGTGCTGATCGTCATGCGTTCTGTAAGGAGAGAGACCGAGATAATCGGCTCGAAGCCGTAACTCAACGCCATCTCGATGGCCAGGTCGGTGACGAGCGTGACATCCTTGCCGGTATTCGGCGCCACCGGACTGCACCACAACAACCCACAGCGATCCGCGTCGGGATCTGGCGCAGCCGGCACCGGTGTTTTTTTGCGCCAATACGCGCTGCCGAGAAATCCCGCGGTCGGCTTGCCTTGCAGCACGTCCAACAGTTGCGGCACGAGTTGCAGTGCACGAGAGAGGTCGCGTCTTCCGGTAATCGATCGGTACGGCCGCTCGATTCGACGAAACAGATTCAGCCTTCGTTCGTCGAAGAACTGCACGCGATCGACATGTCCGCGCAGCGCGCGTCCGAGCGCCGCTTTCGCTTCTTTCACCTGGCCGCGCGTTCCATACAGCGCACCCGATCCACTCCACTGCGCGATCCGCAGCTCCCGCCGCAACGTCGCCATCGTCTTGGGGAGCAACGGCGTTTTGCCTGCGGTTGCCTCCCACGGGTACTGGCCGCTCCCGGAGATCACCTTGTAGTCGTTGCCGATGTGCATCACACCGCGCAGCAAGCCGTTCATCCGCAGCGGGCGCAACGCATCGACGATTGGGCCGACCGGCTTGTCGGCTTGAAACACGAACGCCTCGACGGATTCGGGCGCCGGCATCAGCCACACGGTCATCTTCGTCACGATGCCGAGATTCGACTGAGAAAACAGACCGTCGAGCGCGGGCCCAAGGCCCCAGCGGCTCAACGGACCGGATATCGCGCCGGGAAAACGACCGAATCCGGTCTCGATCGCGTCGCCGGTCGGCAGCACTACTCTGAAGCCGCACGCATGGCTGCAGTGATCGCCCATTGGCGTGTGGCCGAACCCTCGTTCGAGCGTGTTGCCGACGACGCTGCAGTCCGGACTCGAGCCGGTCGCGTCCATCCACAACCGCGAGTCTTTCGCCTGAAGGAAATCGTACAGCTGCCGCTGCGTGACTCCTGGTTCGAGGGTGACGTAGGCGAGCTCTTCGTTGAAATCGGTGATGCGGTTCAGGCGGCCGAGATCGAGCAGCACGGCGTCGCGCACCGGCACGCGCGATCCGTAACCCCAGTTTTTACCCGTGCTGATCGGATAGAGCGGAATGCGGAAACGGTTCGCCAGCCGTACGCACTGCTGGACGTCTTCGTGGGTGGACGGTCGCAGGACCGCGGCGGCGCGCGCGGTCGTCTGAAACGTCGCGACGTTCACCCCTTGTATGACTTGCGCGTCGCACGAGACCGCGTCCGCTCCGAGAGTCTCGCGCCATGCGGCCAGCGCGTCTGTGAGTGCGCTGCCGACTGTCACTTCCTCGTGCAAGGGTTTAGCGGGCCATGATCGGTTGATGAACCGGCGACGCGGCCCATCCACGCGGATCGTAGATCATTGTCGTCGACTCCACGGCCTTCACCACCGGGCGGGTGATCACGCGGACGCGCGACATGTTCTCGCGCAGACGTTCGACGAGCCCGTTGAAACGAGGATTTGGTTCCCTCGAGTCGAAGCGCAGAATCTCCATTTCACAGCGATATCGCGGATCGTAGTACGACGGCACGGCCACGCCGGCAAGTTCCAAAGCCGCGCCACCGAGACGCCGTAAAATCGAAGATGAGCAGTGGCGAACGGTCGCCGTCGTAATTCCGAGGCAACCTCCGCAAATGCGTCCGAGGCTGTAACCCGCAAGCGCGAGCGCGAGACCTTCCGACGTGCACCGGCTGTTTTTCGCAACCGCCCAGCCGCCGACTTCCACGTACCGCAAATTCTCCCGCCGAGCGCGATCGATCTCGGCTTGCACGCTCTTCCAGAGATGTTCCTTCGACTCGGGGTTGCGGGCCAGTGGCGAGACACGCACGCGGAGGTCTTCGACGCGCACCGAATTGTCGTGTTCGAGATACCAGGCGCAGCCGGTTACCCGCTGACGGTCGTCCACCATCAGAAGGTGCCAGCTTCGATCGTCTTCCTTGGTTTCGTGGAGTCCCTCAGACGTGAGCTCGTCGCGGCCGAGCGCTCCGTCCGCCAGGTAGATTCCGCCGCGCAGGCGCTGCATTTCACGAACGAGTTTCGTGTGGCGACGCGGATCGTTTGAAACGTTTTTAAAAAATCCAGGCACTGACGTCGTCGGCGCCAGGACGATTAGTCGTTGATCGAGCGATGTGATGGTTCTCTCAAGCAGCTTGAGCACAAGCTCCCCCTTCTGGCCGAACGTGCGCAAGAGGATTTTGCAGAGAGCTGCAATATCCGGGCGTACGTCCCGTGGCGACGCGAAAAAGATTCTCAGTTGACGGGTTACGCTGAGTCCGCGTAACGGAAATCGGCAGCTGGGGAGCTGCAGCAACGAACGACCTATGGTAAATAAACATGTCCGGACGAGCAAGCAGAAAAAGCCCTTTTTGGGTCCCGTTCAAGAATAAATTCCGAGGGTATGTCAGATACATGACACCGTTCAACGACTCCTGAGGCAAACGGGGGGCCAAAACAAATACACCCAAAAGTGCGCCAAATTCTCAAGCACTGCATGAAATGGCTCAACGGGAGGGCCCTGAGTACTACGGTTGGGATATCTCAATTACGAATTTCGGTTCGATCGAAAGCGGCCTGCAGTGCGTCACGGCGTCGCCTCGATCGAACCGATTTTTTTGCGAGTTATTGCACGTCGAAAATCACCGTTTTTACGCCTTCATTGTTGTCGGGATAATCGGTCGTGTTCGTGGCCGACCGCACGAGCACCGCGATCATCGACCGCTTGGCCACCAGAGGCATCCAGTCGTAGGTATTCTTCGTCGACCAGTTCTGCGTAACTGCCCACGTGACGCCGTTATCGGTCGTCAGCATCCATCGAAATTGCAGAGGCGCAACGCCGCCCGTCGCAGTCGCGGTCAGACGAACCGTCGTGCCGATCCGCAGAGGTGAGGGCAGGCTCGACGTGACCGAGGTGAGCACGAGCTTTGTCGGCGTCGTGCTGGGCGGCGGAGGCGGTGGCGGCACCGGCGCTGGCGGCGGTGGTGCTGTCACAGGCGCATCCACAATCGAGTACGAGAGGTTCCCCATCGCCATGGCATTTTGCGGCGCATCCACGGTCGACGTGCTGTCGCGAACCCACACATTGATGAAGTACTGCCCTCGCACCGTGGGCTGCCAGGCGAACATGTTGACAGCGCTCCAGTTCATCACCACGCTGCTAGTAAGGCCGTTCGACAAAAACCATTTGTACTGGTAGGGCGGAACGCCGCCGGTCGGCGAGGCGAAAAATGTGATCGGGGTTCCCACCAGTTGCGGCGAAGGCTTGCTGACGACGAAATTCGTCAGCGTCAGTGGCGTGGCCGGCGGCGTCGTGGTCGAGACTTCTGTGGAGAATGGACTGGTCAAGCCTGCGGTGTTGTAGGCGCGAACCGAGAAGAAGTAGGTCCGGTTCGCATCGAGTCCAGTCAATGAATACATGGTCCGATTGCCGGCATCGACCACCGTTGTGTAATTACCCGACGTCAACCCGTAGGCGACCTGATAGCCCGCGAGGTCGGTTTCTACGTTGGAATCCCACGCCAATGTCACATCGGCCGCATCGGCGCGAAAAGGCAGTAAAATAGCGAGTACAAACACACCTGTTCTGAGTAGGTTGTATAGAGTCATAGGTCCGGGACCGGCAATTCCCCTGCCGACGGCGATGGGGAGTCGACCTCGGCGAAAACGGCTAGTTTGTTGTGATTTGTGGCAACAGGGCGTTGCCAGAGTCGATCGTCGGCGCGATTTCCAGAAACGAAATTGCGATGCAGATTACAGTACGAGAACTGGTGACGCAAATAAAATTTCGGGCGCTCGTGCTCGCGATGGCGTGTCTGCTCGTCTCCGCGAATGCCGTCGCGCAGAATGGGACGAACGTCCTTGTTGTGGTCAACAAGTCGTCCAGCTCTGGCGATCAGATTGCGCGAGCCTACGCGCGCGCCCGCGCCGTCCCCGACGAAAATATCATTTCGATTGCGACAGACGATACCGAAGAAGTCGATCGCAGCCGCTATGAGAGAGAAATCGAAGGGCCGATCGGCGCCTGGATCGCGCGGCAGAATGCCCAAGATCGCATTCTCTATATCGTGCTGACCAAGGGCATTCCGATCCGCATTCGCGGCACCGCGGGGCAGACCGGCATGATGGCCAGCGTCGATTCAGAGCTGACGCTGCTCTACCAGAAGTTGCTCGGCATCACTGCCTCGCCTGCCGGGCGCGTTCCCAATCCGTATTTCCTGAATCAGAAGCCCATCAGCGATGCGAAGCCGTTCTCGCACGCATTCGCCGACATCTATCTCGTCAGCCGCCTCGACGGGTTTACCGTCGCCGACGCGCTCGCGTTAATCGAACGCGGCGCCAAACCTGCCCGGACCGGCGAGATCCTTCTCGATCAACGCGCCAGCCTGTTCGGCGAATCGAGCGGCGATCGCTGGCTCTCGACCGCCGCGAAAACTCTCGAGACGTCAGGTTTCGCGGCGGGCACGGTGCTGAATGCCGATGGCAACGTGATTACGGGCCGGCGTCAAGTGCTCGGCTACTACTCGTGGGGATCGAACGATGCCGCAATCAAGGCGCGCCGGCTCGATCTCGAGTTCGTTCCCGGAGCGCTCGCGGCTATGTTCGTTAGCACCGATGCGCGCACGTTCAAAGAGCCGCCGGCGACCTGGAGCATCGGCACGTGGTCCGACAAAAAAAGCTTTTATGAAGGATCGCCGCAGTCGCTTACAGGCGACTTGATTCGCGAAGGCGTGACCGGCGTCGCCGGCCACGTTGCCGAGCCGTATCTCGACGCGGCGATCAGGCCGCAGATTCTGTTTCCGGCGTATGTTTCGGGATTCAACCTGATCGAATCCTTCTATCTCGCGATGCCGTTCTTGAGCTGGCAGACCGTCGTGTTGGGCGATCCGCTCTGCGCGCCGTTCCCGCGCCAGGCCGGTGCTGGTGAAGTGCCCATTCCTACGATCGATCCCCGCACCGAACTGCCTGCGTATTTCTCTGCGAGACGCGTCGCGTCAATGACGCATGCCGGCGTTTCGGTGACGGCCGCCGAACTGGTAATTAAGGGAGAAGCACGGCTCGCTCGTCGAGATATGGCCGGTGCGCGCGAAGCGTTGGAAGCGGCCACCGCGGCCGACGCGCGCCTTACGCTCGTGCATCTGGCGCTCGCCGGAATCTACGAAGGCGCCGGCGATTACGACCGCGCGATCGCTCGCTATCGAGAAGTCCTCGAAACCGCCCCGCTCGATGTGCGGTCGCTGAACAACCTGGCGTATGCGCTGGCGGTGCGCAAGGGCGCCGCCGCAGAGGCGCTGCCGTTTGCCGAAAAGGCCTATGCCGCCTCGAAAGGCTTCCCATCGGTCGCCGACACACTGGGGTGGGTGCACTATCTCCTCGGGCATCATGGCGAGGCGGAGAAATATCTCACCGAAGCTGCAAGTCGCGACCCCAATACCCCGGAATTGCAGGTGCACCTGGCAGAGCTGTATGCCGATTCGAAGCGAACGGAGCTGGCGGTCGCCGCCTTACGCCGGGCTTTGACGCTCCAACCGGACATTCGGGAACGGCCCGATGTGGTGAAACTACGAAAGCAGCTGGGTGTGGACTAGGAAGAATAGGGCGACCTTAGTCACCCGGAAGGCAGACTTTAAACACCGGCCTCGGAAACAAGCGTCTCGTTTCCCAATAGATGCGATAATTTTGGTCTTCCAGCCCCTTTTCCGGGCGGCGAGGACTTTGCTCATAGCAGGGCGCTCATGTCTTTCAGACAAAAATTGACGGTGGCCCTGGCCCTTTTTGCGGCCAGCTTTGCCGTCCTCTACAGAAACGTCGCGATTCAGCTCGTCCGCAACTGGGCGACCGACGAGAACTATTCTCACGGGTTCCTCATCGTCCCGCTGGCCGCGTATCTTGTGTGGGAACGCCGCGAGCGGCTCAAGGCGCTGCCTTGGCGGCCCGCGTCAATCGCCGGACTCGTCGTCCTGGGAGGCAGTCTGCTGGTTCTTCTGGCGGGACTCCTGGGCGCCGAGCTGTTTCTGACCCGGGTGGCGATGATCGGAACGCTCGTAGGGTGCGTGCTTTTCGCGTTGGGCTGGGCGCACCTTCGTGTGCTCACCTTCCCTCTCGCGGTGCTGTTGTTGATGATTCCGATCCCGGCGATCCTCTTCAATCAGATCGTCTTTCCGCTACAGCTTCTGGCTTCGCGCGTCGGAGAATTTTCGCTCTCGGCTGCGGGGATCCCTGTGCTGCGCGAAGGCAACGTCATCATTCTCGCGAACACGACGCTCGAGGTCGCCGAGGCGTGCAGTGGCATCCGCTCGCTCGTCTCGCTGCTCACGATCGGCATCATTTACGGATACTTCACCGACAGCCGTACGTGGGTTCGCACGATCGTCGCGCTCAGCGCGATTCCTGTCGCGATTTTCGCAAACGGTTTGCGCGTGGCGGGCACGGGCATCGCGGCGCACTATTACGGTTCGGCCGCGGCGCAAGGGTTCTTCCACACATTTTCAGGCTGGTTCGTGTTCATCGCCGCCATGTTGATGTTGTTCGGCGTCATCCGGATGCTGCTCTGGATGTCCCCTGCGGCGCCGCCGATGCTGCCATCGCAATCAACGTCAACCGCATAGGAAAGGCATTACGTGATCGCTCGAATCGTCGTTTTAACTCTTTGTCTGTCGCTGAGCGCCGTGTTCATTGCCAAGGCGTCGAAGACCGAGCAGATTCCCTCGCGCGAGCCGCTCCGGAATCTTCCGATGACCATCGGCACCTGGCATGGATACGACGACGACCCGTTCGCACCCGAGATTCTCGCCGTGCTCGGCGTGGATGAATACACGAACCGATTTTACGTGGCGAACCGGGACTCGGTCGGGCTCTACATCGGCTACTACGAGAGCCAGCGGCAGGGCGATACCATCCACTCGCCGCTGAATTGTCTGCCGGGGTCCGGTTGGGAACCGTTGTCGAAGACTTACCTCGCGATCCCGGTCGGGCAGGATCAAAACATCACCGTCAACCGTTACGTGATCCAAAAGGGGCTGGACCGGCAGGTGGTGTTGTATTGGTATCAGAGCCATGGTCGCGTGATCGCGAACGAGTATCGGAGCAAGGTGCTGATGGTGTACGACGCCGTGCGATTGAACCGCACGGATGCGGCGCTGGTGAGAGTGGTTAGTCCGTTACGAAGTTCGGGGCCGGCCGCGGAAGCCGAAGCGAGCGATCGCGCCGTGGATTTCGTCAAGAGTATGTTTCCGCTGCTCGACAGGTATCTCCCGTCTTAGTCAGAGGAGTTTATGAAAACGACTTGGTATGCAGTTGTGGCGGCGCTCGCGTTGGTGGCGACAGGCGCCTGTTCGAAGGACCCCGAGGTCGCAAAACGCGAATACGTTCGAAGCGGCGATCAGTACGTCGCTCAGAAAAAATACAGAGAAGCGCTCATCGAATATCGCAACGCCGTGCAGCAGGATCCGCGCTTCGGCGAGGCGCGGCTGAAGCTCGCCGAGACGTACGACGAGCTTGGTGAGGGCAGAAACGCGTACGGCGAGTACATTCGAGCGGCCGACCTGTTGCCAAACGACGTGAACGCACAGTTGAAGGCCGCGCGCATGCTGTTGCTCGCTCGGCAGTACGAAGATGCGCAGTCTCGGGCCGACAAGGCGCTCGCCGTCGATCCGAAGAATGTCGAAGCGCTCGTCGCGAAAGGCAACGCCATGGCCGGTCTCCAGAACCTGGATGCCGCGATCGGCGAGATGGAAGAAGCGATCAAGCAGGATCCGAACCGGAGCGACAGCTACGCCAATCTGGGCGCGATTCAGCTGGCGCAAGGAAAACGTGCGGAAGCCGAGGCGTCCTTCAAGCGGGCAATCGAAACCGATCCGCGGTCGCTTACGGCACGCCTCGCCCTTGCCAACTTCTACTGGAACTCGGCGCAGGCGCCGGAGGTCGAGAAGGCGTTGCTCGATGCCCTCCAGCTCGATCCGAAGCATGCGACGACCAATCGTGCCCTGGCTGTTTTTTACGTCGCGACAAATCGAGCTCCGCAGGCAGAGTCGTATCTGAAGACGCTGGCGGCGAACTCGGCCTACAGCAAAGACACGTTGCTTCTCGTCGACTACTACATCGGGCTCAAACGCCAGGACGAGGCAAAGCGATTGCTCGTGGAGTTGGCAAAGAAACCGGATGCACTTACTCCTGCCAACATCCGCCTGGCCTCCTTGACCTTGGCAGCCGGCGATCGAGCGGGTGCGCACAAGCTTATCGACGAGGCCATCGCGAAACAGCCGCGCGACAGCGAAGCGCTCGTGGCCAAAGCGAACCTGTTGCTGGACGAGAAAAAATACGACGCCGCGCTCGCGCCGGCTCAAGAAGCGATCAAGGTGAATCCGCGCGCGGTGAACGCGCAATTCGCGCTCGGCAAGATTCAGGCAGGCCGCCAGGATCTTCCCGCGGCGATTGCCGCCTTCAACGAAGTGTTGAAGGTGAACCCTCAGTTGAATGCGGCGCGATACGAGCTCGCCAAGGCCCATCTGGCGAGCCGCAATGTCGACGAAGCCATCTCGCTCGCACAGGAAATCCTGAAGACGAATCCGAACGATCCGCAGATGACGCTCGTGCTGAACCGTGCCCAGCTGATGAAGGGCGATACGGTGAGCGCCGACGCGCGAACACGCAAGCTTGCGGCGTCGTACCCGAAATCGGCGACGGTCCAAACGCAGCTTGGCCAACTCTCGGCCATGAAAGGCGACGTCGTGACCGCGCGCCGGGCCTTCGAGCAAGCCCTCAGCATCGATCCGAACGCCATCGAAGCCCTCAACGGCCTTGTCGCCCTCGATTTCCAGGCGAGGAACATGGCCGCGGCGCGTGCGCGGATCGAGGCGCGGAATCCAGCGAGCTCGAACGATCCCCAGTTGCTGCTGCTGGCCGCCCGCGTTTACGCCACCGTCGGCGACGCTGCGGCCACCGAGCGATCGTTGCGGCGCGTGATCGACGTCGCCCCGGAACAGATTGACGCGTACGTGCTGCTCGGACATTTCTACGCGGCCCAGAAGAGGCTCGACGAGGCGCGGCGCGAATTCGAGACGCTCGCCGCCAAGCGTCCTACCACGGCAGTCGGCGCCCATACGCTGGTGGCGATGCTTCTGCAGGTGCAGGGCAAGAACGACGAGGCGCGCGCTACCTACGAGAAGGTGATCGGCCTCGATCCCCGGGCGCCTGTCGCGGCGAACAACCTCGCGTGGATCTACGCCGAGCAGGGTGGGAATTTAGACGTGGCGCTGCGCCTGGCGCAGACCGCCAAGAGCCAACTGACCGACAGGCCGGAAGTGAACGACACGCTTGGCTGGATCTATTACAAGAAAGGGCTGGCCGAGCTGGCGATTCCACCGCTGCGAGAAAGCGTGGAGAAATCTCCGAAGGAACCGTCGTATCAATACCACCTGGGGCTTGCTTACGTGAAGGCCGGCAAGACCGCGGACGCGCGCAAGGCGTTCGAGGCGGCGTTAGCGCTGAATCCGAAATTTGCCGGCGCCGACGACGCGCAACGGTTGCTCGCGACGCTGAAGAGTTAGAGATCGATCGCGCACGGTTGCTTGAGCCGTGCGGACTGGAGCATGCGGAGGCATCCGAGCGTGGCTCGGGTGCCGTCGTGGGCGTTTACGGCAGGCGGCACGCCTTTAAGGACAGCCGACAAAAACGCGTTCATCTGATCGACGTATCCCTTCTGCGGGAACCACGACGACGACCGTCGCTGCGTCTGACGCTGCGACGTGAAATGCTTGAAGTCTTCGGCGCTTACGCCGAGACCCGACGCGAACGCTTCCACACGCTCCCCTCCAGAGGTCTTGCTCCCTACGGTTGCATAGGTGAGGTTACCGATCGAGCCATCGGCGAACCGGAAACTCGCCACAAGGTTGTTCTCGCCGATCGGATCTTTCATTTGTGCCGGCAGACTCCAGGCGGCAACGGTGACCGGTTCGCTCTCCAGAAGCCAGTACATGAGATCCACGAAATGGCACGCTTCGCCGAGAATGGCGCCGCCAATTGCCGGATCCGCCATCCAGAACGAACCTGAGATTCCAGGAGAGTTCACGCGACACTGTATGACGGCCGGCGTGGAACGTCCGCGGAGCGCCTGCTTCATCTGCACGTACGCCGGCGCAAAGCGGCGGTTGAAGCCAACGAAGAGGACGTTGCCCGTCTCGCGAACCGCCACCTCCACGTCTCGGCACTCGTCTTCGGTCAGCGCCATCGGCTTCTCGACAAAGACATGTTTTCCCGCGCGGAGGGCGGCGACGGCGTCGCGAGCGTGATTCTGATTGCGGCTCGTGATGATGACAGCGGCGACTTCCGGATCCGCGAGCGTCTCGGCGTAATCGGATGAGCAATACGTCGCGCCAAACCGCTCCGCGTAGCTCTTTCCTCGGGCGCCCGAGTTCGACACGACGGCCCTGAGGTACACCTCAGGTGTTTTCTTCAACGCGGGCAGATGCGCCCACTTCGCGATGTTGCTGGCCCCCACTAACGCAATTCCCAGCCCCTTCTGGTGCCCGCTTGTCACCGGCACGCGCCTGACCGCGGCCGAGACGTCCTTCGCGGGCTGGGCCACGGCCTCGTCGGCCGCCGGATACCGCAGCAGCACGGCGAGGCTCGCCGATGCGGGGTTCATGATCGTCTGATACGCAGCGGGAGCATCGTCGAGAGCAAACCGATGCGTGATGAGCGGATCGAGATTCACCTTCCCCGCCGCGCACAATCGGAGGAACTCCTCCATGTTTCTGTTCTCGGTCCATCTCACGTAAGAAACCGGGTAGTCCTGTCCTTTCAATTCGTACGCCGGATCGTAGCTGCCGGGTCCGTAGGCCCGCGACATGAACAGCTGGATTTCTTTGAGATACATCGCTTGCCACGGCAGGTTGATCTCGACCGCGCCCACGATCACGATCCGGCCTCGATCGCGGCAGATGTCGAGCGCTTGTTGCGCGGGGGCAGCGCTTTTCGCGGCGGCGGCGACAATCACGACATCGGCACCGCGGCCGTTGGTCGCATTCATCACGTGTTCTCGAATGGCAGATCCAGCCGTCAGGTCCGCACCCAGCCGGCGCGCGAGATCGATGCGGTCGGCCTTCAGATCGACGCCGACCACGATCGCACCCTGCAGTTTTGCCAGCTGCGCAACCAGCTGCCCGACCAGGCCGAGACCAATTACGGCGACGACGTCGCCGATGCCGACATTCGAGATGCGCACCGCGTTCATCGCAATACTGCCAAGCGTGGCGAAGCACGCGTGCGACATGTCGAGCGTGTCAGGTACACGCGCAGCAAGATTACGCCCGACGAGCACCGTTTCGCCGTGGCCCGTCCCTTCGCCGCCGTATGCCACACGCTCGCCGACGCGCAGATCCTGGACGGATGGGTGGCGCTCGACGACCACGCCTGCGCCCGAATAGCCGAGCACCGCATACGCCTTCAGGCGCGCCTGCAACTCGTCGTATGTCCCTCGCGGGCTGGTGGCCTGCATCACATCCCAGATCTTGCGAAGATGCGACGGGTTCTCGGCGACCTCTTTCAGCACACCTTCAGAATGGATGCTTGCCGTTTCGGTGCCGCTGCTGATGAGCGAATAGTGGGGCCGGACGAGAACGTGGTGCGGAATGGTCACCGGCTCCGGCACTTCTGCGACGACGATCTCGGCGAATCCTTTACGGAGGACCTGTTTCATCGGTGTGTCGATCTCATGCTAATCATCGGCCGATTCGGCCGCCGGCTGCACGAAAGAACAGCGTAGTGTACTGTTTACAGGGGCAGATTCTGCCGAAAATCACTAGGGAATGCCGCACGTCCCGCTTTCGCTCGCCGTCCTCTTCTGGCTTGGCATCGGCCTCGTTCTGTATGCCTATGCCGTCTATCCCTTGCTCGTGTGGTGCCTGGCTGGAGTGTTCGGGCGGTCGAATCTTGCGCCTGAAGAGCACGAGCAGGACTTACCGGTCGTGTCCCTGTTGATTGCCGCACACAATGAAGAAGAGGTTATTGGCAGCCGGCTCGACAACGCGCTCGGCTCCGACTATCCACCGGCTAAGCTCGAGATTGTCGTGGCGTCGGATGGCAGCCACGATCGGACTGCCGAGATCACGCGCGAGTACAGCGGTCGAGGGGTCCGGCTTCTCGACTATCGGCAACGTCGTGGAAAAGCGGCCGTTCTGAATGCCGCCTTTCAAGAGGTGAACGGAAGCATTGTCGTCCTGTCTGATGCGAACACCAATACTGATCCTTCTGCGATCAGAAAACTCGTCCGCTGGTTTCGGCGGCCCGAGACCGGTGTTGTGTGCGGCCGCCTCGTGCTGACGGATCCACAGACGGGACGAAACGTGGACAGCATGTACTGGCGATACGAAACATTTCTCAAGAGGCAAGAAAGCGCGCTGGGTGGTTTGCTTGGCGCCAACGGAGGCATCTACGCCATCCGGCGTTCGTTGTTCGTCCCGATCGATCCGAATACCATCGTCGACGACTTCGTGCTGCCGCTCTCGATTAAATTGCAGACCAATTGTGCGATCGTGTACGACGCCGAGGCGATCGCGCACGAAGAAACGCCGCCGAGCTTCAAGTCGGAATTCGCGCGGCGCTGCCGAATCGGCGCGGGCGACTTCCAAAGCATTCCCGTTCTCTGGAAGCTCCTCGACCCCCGGCGTGGGTGGATCGCGTTTACATTCCTCTCGCACAAAGTGTTGCGGTGGCTGTGTCCGTTCTTTCTGGCGGGCGTGTTGTTGATCAACGCGTTTCTTCTCGAGTCCACGCTGTATCGCATCACGTTCGCGTTGCAGCTTGGCCTCTACGCATCCGCCGCACTTGGCAGCGTTTTGACCGGACGCGGTTTCTTCGGACGTTCCGTCCGGCTGACCACGCTGTTTACCACTGTGAACCTTGCATTGCTGATCGGGTTTTGGCGTTGGGCGTCTGGTCGGCAGCGCGGCACCTGGGAGCGCACGGCTCGCTAACGCGAGTCGATCATTTGCGGTGAAGGTTCTCCTCCTCGGCCCCTATCCCCCGCCTCATGGCGGCGTTCAGATCCATCTGGTCGCCCTTCGGGAGTTTCTCCGTCGCAGCGGCGTCGCGAGCGCTGTGATCGATATCACGCGTCACAAGAAAGTTGAGGCCGACGAAATCTATTACCCGAAGAATGCGGTCGCGTTGATCGCACTCCTTGGACGGCTGAAATACGACATCGTGCACCTGCATTTTGGAGGAGATCTGACGAGCCGGCTGCTAGCGCTGACCCTGGTGTGTCGCGCCATGCCGAGGCCAAAAAAGCTGGTGATGACGTTTCACTCCGGCGGTTATCCAACGTCGGAGGCTGGCAGAACGGCCCAGCCCGGGACGTTCCGCGGATTCGTTCTTCGACGACTCGACTGTGTGATCGGCGTGAATCAGGCGCTCGTCGACATGTTCCGTCGATTCGGGGTGACGGCCGACCGGGTGCGCCTGATACCTCCCCACTCGCCTGTGCAAGTCGAGCAGGTATCCTCGGCAGACAAATGGCCCGAGAAGTTGGCGACGTTTTTCGCGACGCACAGCCCCGTGTTGCTGACCGTCGGATTGCTCGAGCCGGAATACGATCTCCCTCTTCAAATTGAGATGTTGAACGAGCTTCGGCGAACATCGCCTCGAGCAGGTCTGGTCATCATAGGTTCGGGCAGTCTCGAGCAGAACATCCGGGAACGGATCGCGAGCAAGGCCTACGCGGATCACATACTGTTGTGTGGCGATGTGCCGCATGCGCTTACTCTCGAGGCCATTTCACGCAGTAGCGTGCTGATGCGAACCACGCATTACGACGGGGACTCGATTTCCGTGCGAGAAGCGCTAAGCCTTGGCACTCCGGTCCTGGCCACGGACAACGGCATGCGGCCGGCCGGCGTTCATTTGATTTCTGCTGCGAATCCGGCGTCGTTGAGCCGCGATGTGGAACGATGCCTCGCGCAGCGCTCGCAAGGCACCTCCCGGCTTACTCGCGCCGACGAGTCCGCGGACAAGAACCTTCAGGCTGTTCTCGACCTGTATCGATCACTCTAGCGATGGCTGCTACACCTGTTCTGCTGGTCGTGAGAGAGCTCGATCTGGGAGGGAGTGAACGGCAGCTGGCCGAAATTGCCAAGGCGCTCGATCGCACTCGCTTCGCGCCGCACGTTGGGTGCTTTCGCCCGAACGGCGTCCGAGCCGACGAGCTGAGGGCGGCCGGTATACGGATTGTCCATCTGAAGGTGCACTCGTTTCGGCATCCGTCGGTGCTGGGTGCGGCAAGAGCGCTCGGACATTACGTTCACCAGCACGGCATTCGTCTCGTACATTCGTTCGATGTGCCGGCAACGCTATTCACGGTTCCGGCCGCGCGGGCGCTCACCCGGGCCGTCGTCCTGTCGAGTCAGCGGGCCCACCGCGCGCTTACGCCGGGAATCCGCCGGCGGCTGCTTCAGGCGACCGATCGTGTCGTCGACGGGATCGTCGTGAATTGCGAAGCGATCGTCCGGGATCTTGTGGACGGTGAAGGCGTGCCGAGGCAACGGATTCACTTGTGTTACAACGGCGTCGATCTCGAGGAGTTCTACCCACCCGCGAAAGGTCGTTCTTCCCGCCCGCTAACCGTCGGTGTGGTTTGCGCGCTTCGCCCCGAAAAAAATCTGGAAACACTGCTGGATGCGTTTGCGCGAGTGCGAAGGCGCTGGCCACAGATCCGGCTTGCCATTGTCGGAAGTGGGCCGTGTCTCCCTGCTCTTACGGCCCGCGCATCGCAGCTAGGTATTCTCGCCGACTGTATTTTTGAACCGACGACGCGACAGGTTGCGGACAGACTGCGAACGATGGACATATTCGTATTGCCCTCGCGCTCCGAGGCGTTGTCGAACTCGCTGATGGAAGCGATGGCCTGCGGTTGCGCGGTGGCGGCGTCGCGCGTAGGCGGAAACGTAGAGCTCGTCGACCACCGCCGGACAGGGTTACTGTTCGAGAGCGGGAACGTCGAGGATCTTACGGGTGCACTCGAAGCGCTGGTGTCGGACGAAGGCCAGCGCGAACGGCTCGGTGCAGCCGCCGCCCACCTTATGAGGAAGCGCTTTTCGCTCGCGAAGTCGGCCGAGCGGATGGGCCAGATTTACTCGACGTTCCTCGATAAGGTCCCTGACTGACGGTTGCGCTCGAGAATCACTTCGAATTGTCTCGTGACCGTTTCCCATGAGAACCGCGACGACACGGACTCCCACGCGGCGGCGACAAGGCGCTCACGCTCAATTTCATGATCGAGCAGCGAGAGACATTCCGCCGCGAATGCTTCGGGCGTATCCGCGCGCCGAAAATGCGTGGGATGTGTAATGTCGAGTCCCTCGGCGCCGACAGTTGTCGATACGACGGGCACCTTGGCGGCAATCGCCTCGTAGATCTTCAGCCGCGTCCCGCCGCCAATGCGAAGCGGAACAATCGATACCGTAGAACCCCATAAATACGGGCGCACATCCTTCACGGTGCCCGTCACGGTGATGTTGGGATCCTTCGCCGCCAGACCGGTGATTTCCGGGCCAGGCAGCCGCCCGACGATGGCCAGCGAGCAATTCGGCCGCGTCCGGCGAATCAGCGGTAAGACTTCGCCGACGAAATAGCGGATGGCGTCGATATTCGGCAGCCAGTCCATCGAACCCACAAAAACAAGATCGGCGATTCGCTTCCTGTCGCCAGAAGGCGCGAAGAAGTCGAGGTCTACGCCGGTCGGCACATCCGATACGTTAGACACGTCGAACATGCGCCGCATCCGATCCGCGTCGGCCGGCGACACCGCGACAATGTGCTGCACTTGCCGGCACACGTGACGCTCCCACGCCAGCATGCGTCGAGCCTGGAGACCGAAGTAGAACCTGGCAAGCGGGTTCGAAGCCGTTGTGGCGTGTCTCTCCCAGATGATGCTCTCGACGTTGTGCTGGAACAGCACGATGCCTTTCAGGCTTGGGAAGTTCACGGCCGGCGTCAGGAAGTCGCAGACGACGCAGTCGAATCGTTCTTCGGCCATCACGTCGCCTATAGCACGTTGCATGTCGTGCGACCGGTAGCGGGCGATAGAGACAGGCTGGCGCGACCACAATCCTGCGATTAACTGCAGAATGAATCGAAACGACCGGCGCGGCGGCACGTCGTGTGGAATCGGATATGCGCGCGAACAGTACTCTCGGCTCCTCGCCAAGCCTTCTGGCTGCTTGGGATCCTCAAGCGCTACATAGTGAACATCGTGCCTGGTGTGGAGACGCCGGAGCATCTCGAGTGTGCGGATGTGCCCACCCTTGGTCGTCGGGTGAAGAAAGTCAGACTTGACCCACAGGATTTTCATCGTAGATGGTCGATTCGGAGCGGCCGGCGAGGAATACTTGTCCCCATATCTGAAGATTCAAGAGCCTCCAGATGCGATCTGTCGCGTCGACCTGCCCCGAGGCGTGCCGTTCGAGGAGCGCATCGAGCGCAGGTTTATCAACGTATTGTGCCAGCAACCCATTCGGGTCGCGGAGGGCTCGGAACACCTCCCCCGAGCGCGAACCCCGCAGCCAGGCGCGCATCGGGGTCGGAAAACCCATCTTCTTGCGATAGACGATGTCTTTCGGCAAGAGGTCCTCGACCGCCTGCTTCAGGATATGTTTGCCGGAACTGCCCTGAATTTTCAGACGGTCGGGAACGCTCGAAGCAAACTCCACGAATGGATGATCGAGGAACGGCACGCGGCTCTCGATTGACGCGGCCATGCTCATCTGGTCCTGCTTCATGAGCAGCTCGACGAGGTACGTTTTCTGGTCGGTGAACAACAGCTTGTTGAGCAAGGATCGCGACCCGCTCGCATTCCAGTAGTGAAGGATCGACCGATACGGTGCGTCGCGATCGCCTGGCGACCGAAGAAGCTGGGCCTGCTGGTCGGCCGAGAAGGCGGAGTAGAAATTGTCGATGTAGAGCGACTCGAGACCTGGTTCGCGGCCGAGCACCGTGTGTTGCAGCTTGCGGCGGATCGACGCATTCAGGAGCGTCGAACCATCGAGCGTCTTCCGAATCGCGCTGCGGACTGCCGGCGGCACGCCGCCGTAGACGCCCGCCATGCGCGCGTTCATCAGATGGTGACGGTATCGTTCATAGCCACCGAACAGCTCGTCGGCGCCTTCTCCGGTCAGCACGACCTTCACCTGTTTGGACGCGAGCTTCGACACGAAAAAGAGCGACACGCTCGACGGCCAGACGATCGGCTCGTCCTCATGCCATATCAAACGCGGCAGTGCGCCGAAAAATTCCTCGTCGCCGATGGTCACCTCGTGGTGATCGGTTCCAATCGTTTTCGCGACCTGCGAGGCATACGACAGCTCGCTGAAAGCGGCTTCTCGATAGCCGACCGAGAACGTTTTCAAACGCCCGCTCACCATTTTGGCGGCCAGCGCCGCGATAGCGCTGGAATCGACGCCGCCGCTCAGGAACATGCCGAGCGGCACGTCGCTCATCAGCCTCATGCGCACGGTTTCTTCCAGGCGAGCGCGGCATTCGGCAACCCACGACGCGTCATCCCGTCCCGCGTCGGGCGCCGGGGCCGGCACGTCCCAATACTTCGAGATCTCGAGGCCGTGTGGCGTCAGCGTGAGCCTGTGGCCGGGCATGAGCTTGCGAATGCCGGCAAACAGCGTGCGATCGTCGCTCGAGTATCCGAGCGCCAGGTGCTCGGGCAGCAAGGTCTCGTCGAAACGTGCCGAGATCGCGGGATGTCGCAGCAGCGCTTTGATCTCCGATGCGAAGGCAAAGAGCTGGCCGTCCCAGAAGTAGTAGAACGGCTTGATGCCGAGGCGGTCGCGCGCGCAGAACAATGTTCTGGTGAGCGAATTCCAGATCGCGAACGTAAACATGCCGCGAAACTTCTCCACGCAGGCCGGCCCATATTGCTCGTAGGCGTGCAGGATGGTCTCGGTATCACATTTGGTTCGATACTGATGGCCGCCGCGCTCGAGGTCGGGTCGAAGCTGGGCGTGGTTGAAAATCTCGCCGTTGAAAATGATGGAGAGCTCGCCGGTCTCGTTGAACATCGGCTGCTGGCCCGCCGAGACGTCGATGATGCTCAGGCGGCGATGGCCGAGGGCGGCGTAGGTGTCGCGATAGAACCCTTCGGCGTCGGGCCCACGATGATGGATGACGTCCGTCATCCGCCGGAGCACGCTCTCTGGGAGCGTGGACGGCGTTTTCGATACAAAGCCGACGATGCCGCACATGATCAGGGAAGAAACTTAGGCACGAGGTCCACCATTCGGAATGCCAATGACATGCATCTCTCCGGCAACGATCGTATCTGGAACGACAAACGGTTGGCCGTCTGGTGTAGACAGTCGGTACTCGTAGCTCTTCAGTAACGCTACGACCTCCCGAGCCGTCCCGCTTGAATGAACTTCGCAGCAAATCTTCGGCCGGTGCTCGCTTAGGAGCCGTCGAGCGCCTTCGAGCACCCTGAATTCTTCTCCCTCGACGTCGATCTTAATGAAATTAGGGGGCGGATGAGATTGAGCAAATAGATCGAGTGTAGTGCTCTCCAACATCATGACAGGCCATCGCGTTTCGGTTGGATTGATACCCGAACCATACGCCTGGTCGGTGATGCAGAAGCGCACCTCACGAACATCATCGCTCACAGGCGTTGGAATAACGGTCACATTCCGGAAATTATTTGCAGCGACCTGTCTGGCGATTTCTTCGGCAGCTTTCGGCGATGGTTCAAACGCAAAGACGTGCCGCGCTTTCCTTGCCATAAGAAGCGACAAATAACCGATGCTTGCCCCTAAGTCGTAACAGACGTCGCCCGGGCGCACGCAGCCGTCGATCGCCTTCTGTATTTCCTCTTCGTAATCACCACGGATATGCGCATGCGAAGTGTGTTTGCTGGGCGCCAGCTTCAGGCCCTGCATGGGCCCGCCCAGAATTTGCACCGTGTGGGCACCCAAGAGTCGGCCGTAGAGCGACAGCGCGACATTCTCGAGAAAGCGATTGTGATGAATGGCGGTCTTAATCGAACGCGGTGTGTACCGCGCGATTACGATTGGCAAGGATGAAAACCAGCTCATGCGGTCCTATGGATCATAGAACATTCCCGATAAGGGCCGGCTTGAACGTCCCGGCGTCGAAAATGCGACATTGTCAGATTGATCTCAGGGCGTTCGAGTGGAGGCTTACGGGCTGCAGTCCGCGAACTGGAGTTCTATCGTCGATTTTCTCCGGATGTAGCGCATGCAGCGACACACTATGGAGTGCCACCGTCAATCCAGCAAGAGTCGGGAAGTAGATTTGATAAGCAACGCTATCGAATAGCGCTGTTGCCGCGAAGCTTACCAATGAGAGGTGGAGCGCATATGCGAGCCGGGCCGTCTCGACTTGCTCGGCACCATCTCCTCCAAGCTTGTATAACCTCCGCGTAATCCTTAAACACGCTCCCAAAGCGCCGAGGTAAAAGACAAGGGCTGGAATACCGGCCTCGGCTGATATTTGTGTGTACATATTATGCGTGACTTGCCAGGCTGACCGCCGGCCTTCCCGTTCGGCAACATCCGCGGCGTAGGCATCAAAGACTCCTGGCCCGACGCCAAAGAGTGGATGCGTCGCCGTGTACCGAATGCTAAGTTTGAGCAACTCGAGCCGCTGCTCTCTCGACATCACTGCAGATTGTTCGACTGCATCACTGTCGGAGGAAGCTCCACCGAACAGCGTCAGGTACCTGGATCGCTGGTCGGCAGAAAGTGCGGGAATTACCAATACCCCAATTAGTAGTAGCGCCGCTACAAATTTGATCTTGTTCCACGTAGAAAACCGCCACCCCACGATGAGAATTAGAGATACAACGGCCGCCAAACCTCCACGCGATCCCGTCCTAGCGATCACGAGCACGCTTGCAACGAGCAACCCACAAAGTAGGAGCTTCCTGATAGCGCCGCGGGTCTGAGGCCAACCGATCAACCAAAGGAACGGCAAACCCATCAGAACAAATTGGGCCAGGCTGTTCGGATTCGACAGAACACCCTGCTCGATTGCCAATCGATCGCCTGCATTGACACCAAATATGAGACTGCGTAGGACGATCGTGCCGGTCGCGAATCCAACGCTGTAAATCGCACGCCGGCAGTGCTTCAATGACCGCGGTATCCCGGCCACGATCACAAACACGAGGAACGATTTCAACCAAATGTCCCAAAGCATCCCGACACTGCCGCCGCGCCAAAAACTGAATGGCACGGAAACCAATAGCCAGACGGTAAATGCCGACAACCAGAGTCCAACGCGGCTAAATAGAGCGCGCGGGACGCCGCCAGTCGCCGTCGCGACCGCCAAAGCGACGATTGAAATCACGAAAATAAGGGATTGATCAGCGAGCAACGTGTCCGTCAGGCGACTGTAACTAAGAAACAGGAACCCAAGCAGAAATGCCATTCCTATGGTTGCAAGGGGCCCATCCCCGACGGCGATACGTGAACTGATCGGCGGAAGGTCGCGAGGGCCCTTCGCCGCCATCTCATTTCCCATAGCGGTAATCGCGTTCCTGTCGTGGGCTAGGCGTTTGCCTCATGAGCTCTCGGGTCTAAACACCGGCCGAGCCAGACAAATTCAGAACCGGCCGACCGCTGCGCTTTAGCCGTTCCAGAAATGCTGGCGCCGGTTTTTGTGCCACGATCACGTGATCTGACCACGCGAGCATTTGGTCGAGATCGTAATCCAGCAGGCGCGCAATATGCGGAACGGCGTTAAGGATGAAATTACGGTTAGAACCGTAGATCTGATCGAGACGTATGTGCGGATCGAAGACTCGAACGTCGCGCCCTTTTCCGATTAGTTGTTCAAGGAGTGTTACGACCGGACTCTCCCGAAGGTCGTCGGTATTCTCCTTGAACGCTAATCCGAACACACCCAGGCGACCTTTCGGTAGGTCCAGCACACCCTGAATACCTCGAGACAGATGCTCGTCATTGCTACTCAGGACCGACTGGAGGAGCGGAAGGTTGAGATCTTGATGACGTGCGCGGTACACGAGCGCACGAAGATCCTTAGGTAAACACGATCCGCCGAAAGGCAAACCCGGCTTCAGGTATGCCGGCGAAATATTCAAAGTCGTATCTCGACAAAGCGTCTCCATCACTTCCCGTCCGTCAATTTGAAGGCTTTCGCATAACGTTCCGATTTCATTCGCGAATCCAATTTTGACGGCGTGGAAGGCATTGCATGCGTATTTAATCATTTCGGCCGTTCGGGTCGTCACAAAAGACGGCTCCACCGACAGCGACGAATAGAGTGATGCCACCATCGCCAGCGCAGCCGAGTCATCACCACCAAATACCAGCAGCGGTGGATTCCGAAAATCGTGGAGTGCGTTGCCTTCGCGCATAAATTCCGGATGGACAACGATAGCCGCTTTATTGCCGACATGAGGCGCCACCACCTCTTCGCAAGTCCCGGGAAACATCGTGCTTCGAACCGCCACCGTTAGTGGCTTGGTGCTCGTTCGGTTTTTTAATGACTCGCCGATCTCGAGAGAAGCACTACTCAGATACTCTGTTTTTAGATTGCCATCTCTCTGTGATGGTGTACCAACACAGATCATGGCAACGTCGGCGGTATTGAGAGCGGCGGCGCCGGACATGGTCGCGGTAAGGGTCTTCGATTTCACCGCGTCTGCGACGACTTGATCGAGACCCGGCTCGAAAAAAGGCGCTTTGCCGTCCAGAACACTACGGACCTTGTGTTCGTCTTTGTCGACACCTATGACCGTGTGGCCCATTTGAGCCAGACACGCGGCAGTGACGCAGCCCACGTACCCTAATCCGAACACAGCTACGGTTTGAGAACTCAACGTCGTCTTACCCCCATGTAAAGATATCGGCCGCAGTGGTTGTAGGGACCGGCACCGAGGTAGCACTCGAGATCTTAGTTTGCGGACTCTATAGCTGCAATGCCCTCAATCGCGGACTTCACGGCCGGGATTTTTCATCATCCGTTTTATGTGAAGTAGATCTAAACTGTAAGTCGCCTACGAGAATGTAATCGTTTCGGGGCGCTCCAACGCTCAGCCGTCGACTGAAATAGCCCGAACAAATGCAATAGTGCGCTCGTCGCGCGAGGGCTCTGGGGCACGCGTATTGCTCTAAACGCGGCGCTCGCCCCTAACGTTTGGTAAAAAAAATGAAAAATCAAAATAGGCAAGGCGTTTCGCGGCGATCGCTTGTTTTCTTGTTCACGATTCTCACGATCGGGTGTGCCACACGGTCCTCCGCGGCGACAATCACAGTGCCTGACCGATCTGATCTCCAGGCCGTTCTGAACGGCGCCGCGTGTGGAGACACGATTAAGCTGGAAGCGGGTGGGAGTTGGGAGGGGCCTTTCACTCTGCCCAACAAGGGCTGCACAAGCTATATCACTATCACTACGACCGGCACTGTTCCCGCGGTACCGGACTTCATCGGGCTCTGTTACCAGCAGGGGCCGACGCTCCTCGCCGAGCAAGCACGGAAAGCCACTTGTAAAGCCGCGATGAAGAGTCAGTACGCGAGCGCGAAGCTACCGAAACTTTACACTCGCTCCACGGGGACGGCGGTTGGCACAGCCCTTGGCGCAGACTATTGGCGGTTTATTGGGGTAGAGATTTACTCGGCGAACACTTCAACCGATGCCCCCACGTACACGATCATGCGGTTCGGATTCGATGGGCCGGATGGTACTGATGCGAAATCGGCGGCGGATATCCCGGACCACATTTTTCTGGACCGCGTGTATCTCCACGGTAATCCATTAGGCTCTACCCGCCGCGCGATCCTCGCTAATGCATCGAACTTTACCCTGATCAACTCCTTTTGCGACGACATTCACGAAATCGCTCAAGACAATCAGTGCCTGATGGCCTACAACGGACCTGGCCCTTTTCGGATTGAGAATAACTTTCTCGAGGCGGCCGGCGAAAACATCATGTTCGGCGGAGCGCCGCCGTCCATTTCCGGGATGGTCCCGAGCGACATCGTGCAGACGCGAAATTACATGTCGAAAGATCCGACGTGGTGGGCGGACGCCGCACGCATCGGCTTCGCGTTTGGCGGAAAAGCGTGGCTGGTGAAGAACGTGACCGAGTGCAAGAATTGCCAGCGCAATGCCATACACGCGAACGTGATGGAATTCTCTTGGCAGATGAACCAGAACGGACCATTGGTGCTCATGCAAAGTTTGAACGACGGCGGGGGTTGCCCCTGGTGCGTCGTGAAGGACGTGTCCATCTATAACAACGTCATCCGGCACGGAGGACAGGCGGTTCAGCTTGGCGGCAAAGTCGCTGGCCAGGCAAAAATGGGAAGTAATATTCAGATCTACAACAATCTGATGTACGACGTTTCCACGACATACGCGCCCGGCGCGGCCACCTGCTTCATGATTTCGTCCGGATCGTCGAGCGGGCCCACACATGAGCCGTTTGACCGGTTGCTCATCAACCACAATACCTGCGACAACAGCGTCGACGGCGGCGTGTTTGCAGTGTTCAACGGTGTGGGCGATTTCTTCAGCAATCTAACTATTACGAATAATTTCGGGCGCGCGCCAGGAACTGAAGGCAAACCAGGCGAGTGGTACGATGCGGCGATTGTCTTCTCCGGTGCAAGTGGGGGCAGAGCTGGATTTGATACATACGCGCCGAATAGCTACTCCGTTTCGAAAAATGTTATTGGCACCTGGGCTGCGCAAACTGTCTGGCCCGGATCGAACGATTTCGTGACGCCGACACAGTGGGACGCCATCTTCGTGAGTCGCGGAACACGCAACTACAACGTGGCCGCTGGCAACCGTTATAAGAATGCAGCGACAGACGGCACGGATGTCGGGGTGAATTGGGTGATTTTCAACGCCGCGTTTGGAGCGGGTACGGGTTCAACGCCGGCCGCGCCCATCGCACCCAATAACGTGCGAATCATCCGGTAATTAGCGCCAACGCACTCAAAGCCCGGGCTAGTCATGGCAAGCCCGGGCCGACGCCTAAAGCGAGCGTGACCTTTTGCGTTCAACGATTTCTCCACGAGCATGTCATCTGTGCGACCACCCTTCCCGCCGCGTGGAGTGTCGATGAGACAACGGATTCGTGAGTGGATAAAACGTGTTCCCGTGGTTGGTAAGCCATACGTTCAACGCGACGAGTTGCGTGCGACGTTGAACAGGTTATGGCAGGAACCCGGGCATTTCTATTCCCCTATTCCCGACTTGGCAGAAGTCCGCGCTGACGCGGGAAATGTCTTTGCGAAAGACACTAGAGATCTTGGGGCGATCGATCTGAATGAAGGTGGTCAGGTCGCCCTGATTCAATCACTCCGTCAATATCACGACGATCAGCCGTTTCCGTCAGAGAAACAAGGCGGATACCGATATTACTTCGAAAATCCAGCCTTCTCTTACTTCGATGCGATCGTTTTCTATGGATTGCTTCGACACCTGCGGCCACGGCGAGTGATCGAAGTCGGTTCCGGATATTCCTCTTGCCTCATGCTTGACACTAACGAGCGGTATTTTGGTAATGCGATTACGTGCACGTTCATCGAGCCTTACGCCGGATTATTGCGTTCACTGATGAAAGCTGGTGATTCGACGTCTAATACCATCTTGGAAACGAGAGTTCAGCAAGCGCCGATTGACTCGTTCCTCGAATTAAACGACGGCGACATTCTGTTCATCGACTCATCGCACATCTCGAAGACGAACAGTGATGTGAATTATCTCATCTTCAAGGTACTTCCTAGGCTCAAACAAGGGGTCTGGATTCACTTTCACGACATCTTCTACCCGTTCGAGTACCCGGCTGAATGGATATATCAAGGCCGTGCATGGAATGAGGCGTACATTCTGAAAGCATTTCTGCAGCACAACCGTGCCTACTCTATCGAGTGCTTCAATTCTTTTTTAGAACTATTTCATCGAGACACACTTGAAAAGGTGATGCCCAAGTGCCTGCAATTTCCGAAACAGGTGTCGGTTCCAACGTCCGCGCAGAGCATCTGGCTTAAGAAGCTTTAGGCAGAAGGCGGATCCTCATTCGATTAAAAAGTACTCTTTCAAAAAGCGCTTCAGCATTGCGGCGACGACCGCCCGGCTGTGAACAGCATCGTACGTCCTTCGCGCCTCGTAGCTGATGTTCGTCAAGATCTCCGGGGAATTACATAGCTGCTGAATCGCTTGGGCGAATGCCTTTGCTGTGTCCGCAATTATCAGGTTGCGGCCGTGTTCGATGCCGGCAACGCCCCGAACACCAACAGACGTCGTGAGAACAGGGAGATACGACGCAAAAGATTCCACGATGCGTGTTCTAAGTCCGGTCGCTTCCGTCGATGCCACGACTTGTGCGTCAGACGCGTGATAAATCGGGTCCAGGTTCTCGACGAAACCGGAAAACGTGACTTGTGGAAAGCGTTCGCTGAGCGCCAATATTCTCTCAGTACGAGGGCTCTGTCGATCTAGCGTGCCAACGACATTTACCTCGATCCGCTGAAGCGTGGCATCGTCGAGCAGCGGCAACACACTCGACAGAAGGAATTCCAAAGAGCGGTAACTCGGCAGATGACTTACTCGCCCGAGGTGTAGCAATCGTAGTTTTCCCGCAGGCATCCACTGATGCCGTTCATGAAATCGCGTCTCCGCTGAGACGCTCATCGGAAGATATTCGATGTTGGACCGCCGCCAGTCGGAGCGAATAATGTCGCAGTCGTGCTTTGAAATCCCTAGCACTAGCGGACTTGCCGACGCCATTCGGCGCTCGATGCGATGGGCGAAGCGTAAGTCTCTGAGCTCAGACGTTGACGGACTGCGGTTCTCCGCCTCGCAAGCAATTCGCATAGACGCCAACGACGCGGCCGACGGCAAATCATGGAGACTCCAAATAGCTCTCGGCACTCTGGTAAAGGGAACGATGTTCGCCATCGACTCTCCCTCCAGCTGGTGTATGGCCTCTGGATTTTGTGCTACTCGACTGAGGACGGCCGTCCTGACTGTGTCGTGCAGACCGAAGTAGTACCTCGTCGCCGATTCGTTGGGGTAGCCCAAGCGATATGACAATCGGCCAACGACTGAAGGAGACGTATGGGCAGCAACGACGTTTACTAACTTATAACCTCGATCTGCGCTGGCACGTTCGTCGACGGCTCCTGAACGTCCGACCCGCACGACTTCCACTTCGAAGCCGTTATCGAGGTACGCGCAAACATTTGAATGAAAACGAAGCTGTGCTCCGCTTCCGGTTTCACGCGGGACCTCCTCCATGTATAGGAAAGCGCGTTTCACGCGAGTTATGGTCAATTTTCGATACTATACTCGGAGAGGGATGCGCGCTCATTACTCAACCGAGTTCGGCCGATAAGGAAGTCGCCCTGACGATCGCATGTTCACCGGCATGCACATTCCGAGCTTCTGAGGTCGTCGACGATCGCACATGCCTGAAGTCAGCGTAATCATCCCTGCGTTCAACGCGGTACGCACGATCGGAACTGCCCTCGCGTCGGTAGAGGCTCAGACGTTCCGAGACTTCGAAATTATCGTCATCGATGACGGCTCCAGCGACGACACGGTGGGCGAAGTTGAACGTCTTGGCGTCAACGCTATTGTGCTACGGCAGCAGAACGCCGGCCCCGGTGCTGCGCGCAATACCGGCATTGCTCGAGCCCGCGGACGGTTCGTCGGCTTCCTCGACGCAGACGATTTGTGGTTTCCGGACAAACTAGCCAGACAACTGGCGTATTTCAAGGCCTATCCACAAACCGGATTGCTTCATGCGCCGACCCTCATCTTGCCTGCGACCTCACAGCTCAAGGCACCCGTGACGGCTGATGATGAACTTGTCGGACCAAAGCATCTTTTCTGCGACATTTTTCACATTGACGTCATCATCAACACCATGACGGTCCTAATGCCTACATCTGTTTTGCGCGAGGTCGGCGGCTTCGACGAGCGACGGGAAATCCACGTGGAAGACTGGGATCTCTGGCTGCGGGTTTCCGCCACGCATCCTGTCGGCTATCTTACACAGCCGGTGGGCGTGCACAGAATGGGTGGCGGGATGAGCACCGCGTTCGAGAAAACGTACGCCGGACAACAGCTAGTGATCAAGAAGAACATGGAACTGTGTCGCGTCTCCTGTACTCGCCACCGCGCAGCGCCGTCCACGTGTATAGACCGACGGCTCCATCAGCTTCACGACGAACTGGGTCGCGAGTACATTCGCTTGGGGCAGTTCTCACAAGCGCGGACGTCGTTCGCGCAAGCCTTGAAACATCGGAAGTTCGCCATGGGCTCTCGAATCCGACAACTTGCCTGTATTCTTGACAACAGTTCCCTTGCATTCGTACACCGGTTAAAACGGTATCTCGCCGACGGTCGGCGAGTCCCCGCTACGGCCACCAATAAGGGAGGGACAGCGAAGTTGAGCACGCGCGCCATCGATGCGACGCGCCTACATCTGGTAATTCCCAACGATGTTGACGCAGCTTACCAGTTGTTGAATACGAGTCGGATGAGTGCGGTTAACGAAATCAAAATTGAGTACCGCGGCGTGTTCGAGAGAGACCCGATTGGGTTGGTCCGGATTCTTCGAACGCTCGACGACTTTAACTTCCGGTACGACGTGCGGATCTCGCAAAATGAAATTGGAGCGTCACACTCTGTGGACAGCGTTGAAATTGACGCGCGTCGGAACTGAATTCTCGGTCGTCCAAGACTCGAGATTCATGAACCAGAGCTCGAGCATGAGGAGTGCCCACAGCCAATGGCTGTTGTCGCGCCGGCCGATGTCGTGTTCATAAAGCAATCCGCGGAGAAATCGTGGCGAGACGATTCCGCGGCTGAGAAAGCTGGGCCCTGTCAAATGGTCGTGGAGCATTTCACGTAACGGCCCTCGGAACCACGCCGCCAGCGGGACGCCGAATCCCATCTTGCGGCGGTCGAACACCTCGCGCGGGAGACGATCCGCCAGCGCCCGAATCAGAATAGATTTTCCTTGCCCGCCCTTAATTTTTTGTGAAGCGGGAATTGTGGCGGCCAATTCAGCCAACTCATGGTCGAGCAACGGCGACCTGGCCTCGAGGGAGTTCGCCATCGACATCCGATCGACTTTCACGAGCATGTCTCCGGTGAGATTGGCCGTCGCCTCAAAATACATCGCTTGCAGAAGCACGTCAGTTCCGTCAGGGAGAAGATATTCGCTCAACCTGCGCTCAAAGAACGCTTTATCCGCCGGCAGCATCCACTTGGGCTGTAACAATTCCTTGCGAAGAAAATACGGCGCATAGTTCGATTCGAAGTAGCGCTCAAGTGCCGAGGGCCGGCTGGCCATCCTCAAATAATTTCTACCGTATGTTGTGTACGGAAGATGGTCAATGAGCGACGACAAGATATTTCGGGCCGTAACAGGAAGACGATCGAATTTGCGACGCTCCTGAACCTCCAGGAAGCTGCGATACCCACCGAACATCTCGTCGCCGCCGTCGCCTGTTAACGCAACCTTCACATAGCGTGCTGCGAACTCGGAGACTATATAGGTTGGAATTGCAGAGGAATCGCCGAAGGGCTCGTCGAAATGCCGAATGAGCCGCTCCACCAAAGCGACTGAATCAGGCCGAACTACGATTTCATGATGCTCGGTGCCGTACTTCGTCGCTACGAGCCGCGCGTAATTGAGTTCGTTAAATTCGGCCTCGTCGAATCCGATCGAGAATGTCTTGACGGGCTCGTCGGACTGGAGCGCCATTGAGGCCACAACTGAACTCGAGTCGAGACCTCCACTCAGAAAAGCACCCAGTGGAACATCCGCGATCATGCGGATCTTCACGGATTCGTCGAACTTCTCTCTAACTGCGCGTGCGAGTTCATCCTCCGAGGCTCGTGAAAACTCGCCCGTCGGGGTCGGGACCCGCCAATACTGTCCATGCGCGATTTTGCCGCTGCTGTCATAGGTGAGCCAGGACCCAGCTGAAAGACGGCGAATGCCTTTGAATGCGGTAAGCGGATCCGGTATGTAATTAAACTGAAAATACAGTTTAAGGGCCTCCTCGTCGACATCGAGAGGAACGCCTGGAAGGCGAAGACATTTCAGCTCACTCGCAAAATACAGACCTCCATTCGTAACCGCATAATAAAGAGGTTTTTTGCCAAATCGATCGCGCGCGAGAAACAGACGGCGCTTACGCGCATCCCATATCGCGAATGCGAACATACCTCTAAGGCGCGACAGCCCTTCAGCGCCTTCCTGCTCGTACAGGTGAACCAACGTCTCGGTGTCGCTGGCTGTTTGAAATCGATGCCCTTGAGCGATAAGGCGCTCGCGAATTGGTTGAAAGTTGTATATCTCGCCATTAAAGACCACCCAGACTGAGCCGTCCTCGTTCGACAGGGGTTGATGCCCAGTCGCCAAATCGATAATGCTGAGGCGCCGCATCCCGATACCACACGGACCATTGACGTAAAACCCTTCGTCGTCAGGCCCGCGATGGCGGATTCGCCCGCACATTACCTCCAGGAGCGGCTGCGCGGCATCTGCCCCCCGTAAAAGAAACCCCGCGATACCACACATGATGAAGGTTATCTATTTGCCTGAGAGTCAGTTAACATTCGTTGATTACATCTCTAACGAGCGATCGAAAGCAAGTCTTGAAGATCACAGAAGTGTGATCCTCGCGCGGTCTCTCGTCTGACTTTCTCCTGTTCATCGAGCCCATTAGAATCTTCTGGAATGAACGACTTCACGGGAGGTGTGGACGTAACCCTGCTAGTTTGCACGTTCAACCGCAGCACCGATCTGAGAGAACTGCTCCAGACCGCGGTCTCGCAAAAAACAAACGGCACATTCACCTACGAGATACTCGTGGTGGACAACAACTCAACCGATGACACCCGCGCAACCGTCGAGTCGTTCATAACCGACGGTCACCGCAACCTTCGATACATTTTGGAACCGAGGCAGGGCAAATCTTTCGCACTTAACACCGGTCTGAAGGCGGCCGCCGGAAAAATTTTCACAATCACAGACGATGATTTTATTTTGCCTCCGGACTGGGTAAGTAAGATTGTCGAGGCGTTCGCGCAATATCCCGGCGCTTCATTCGTCAGCGGCAAAGTGCATCCGGCGTGGCAGGGCCCTGTGCCCTCGTGGCTCACCCGCGATCATTGGGCGGCTGTAGCGCTCGCGGATTATGGGGACGAGCCCTTCTTTACCGATGAGAACCATCAGATTTGTCTTTTGGCTTGTTCGTTTCGCAAAGATGACGTGCGGGCGGTGGGAGGGTATCGAGGTGATCTAGGTGTTTCACGCAATCGAATAGGAGGCGTTGAAGACCTCGAGATTCTTCAGCGACTCTGGCACTCGGGACGGAAAGGAATTTACCAGCCTCACATTGGCTTTCAGCACAAAGTCCAGGCGGCGCGCCTATCCAAGGCCTATCACCGGAGATGGCACATGGGCCACGGCAGGTTCTATGCGAACCTGCGGGACGAAAACTTCGAACGGTCGTCCGTTCGTTTCTTTGACGTTCCCGGTCACGTTTATCGTCAACTCGCTAGCTCGATCCTTAAGTGGATCAAATGCACCATGCTCTTGAAAAGCGATGCGGCGTTCAGTGAGGAAACTAAACTGCGTTTTCTATTCGGCTTCCTACTCGAGCGACAACGAATGTCGCGCCGCCCACAAGCAGGAGCGTAGTTTCGAGTAATATCTTCAGATTGTTTTTGTCCATCGTTGTGAGAAGACTTCGTGCCGACAATATCGATCCGACAAACCGGCTTTGAAATGAGTTGAACGGTCACTGTGAAGCCTATAGATGTTGTAATAGTCGGCTGCGGAGCGGTTTCGCAAATCATGTACGCTCCCGCGCTAAAAGCGCTCACAAAGAGCAACGGCGTGAAGGTTGTCGGTCTTGTCGATCCGTCGGAGGCTCAACGCGCCAAAATGTCCAGCGCGTTTCCAAACGCTATTCCCTATCCCTCTTTGGCGTCATGCGCACTGGGTCCACACAACCTCGTCATCATCGCGACCCCACCGAAGTTCCATGCAGAGCAGAGTTTGCACGCGCTCCGTCTCGGTGCGGCGGTGCTTTGCGAGAAACCTATAGCTGTCAGTAGTCGTGACGCTGCGTCGATGATAGACGCCGCTCGAGACGCCGGCGCCATTCTAGCCGTAGGCATTTTTCGAAGGTTTTTCCCTGCCTTCGAAGCGCTCAAGAATGTGTTCGAACAAGAGCCGTTCGGAAAGTTGCAGACTTTCTCGATTCAAGAGGGCGGAAAATTTGGTTGGGGTGCAACATCGGATTCATTCTTCCGGCGCGATCAGACGCTCGGGGGCGTGTTCTTTGACGTCGGGGTTTATGTGGTCGATGCTTTATTCTGGTGGCTTGGCGAGCCTGCTACGTTTCGTTACCAAGACGACGCAATGGGCGGAGTTGAAGCCAATTGTCTTCTTGACCTCTCGTATGCGCGTGGGTTTAGCGGAACAGTACGATTGAGTCGCGAATGGCCGACGCAAAATCGTTACATTTTTACATTTGAGAAGGGCACGGTAATTTACGAAGTTGGTCAGGCTAATCACCTGTCTATTTCAATCGATGGAATTCCGTTTCTCTTCGGTGGTGAAGTGAAGAGCACTGACTCGAGCTACAGCAACGTGAGTAAGTACCTACCGACGCGAACCATTGGGCAGAGTTTCACGGAACAACTTCTAAATGTGGTGAACGCGATCCGAGGCCAACAATCACTTCGCGTATCCGGACAAGACGCGCTCCGTTCCCTCACTTTTATAGAAAACTGCTATCGCAATCGGACGTTAATGGACATGCCGTGGTTGGACGGCAAGGAACGTAATGCGGCTCAAGAATTAGCCCGCGCGACCAGATGAGAGTTGCCATCACAGGAGCGAGCGGATTCATTGGGAACCGCGTCGTCGAAATGCTCCACTTGGGTAATATTCACGAGCTGGTTCCGGTGGTTTATAGCAATTCCAGCTTGGCGCTGCCGGCCCGGTTTAACTTACCGTGGCGTGTCTGCAATCATTTCAGCGCGGATGAGCTTAGTGGTGCCTTCCTGGGCTGCGATGCCGTCGTCCATGCCGCGTATGGCTCTCCAGCTAAAAAAATGGCGAAAGCGGTATACCGAGCGGCCGACAAGGCCGGAGTACGCCGCGTCGTCGTTTTAAGCACCGCCTCTGTCTACAATCAAAATCCTGCTCCGGGAATTACCGAAGATTCACCGTTACCTAAGGATTCTGCAACTTCCTATAACTCGGCGAAAATCTCAGCCGATCGCGCCATCAGACGGCTAAGGACAACCGGCAAAACTGAAGTTGTGTTTCTTATGCCGGGAGTGGTTTACGGCCCGAGGTCGCAATGGACAGCCAAAGTAGTCAGGGAAACTGCGGAAGGGACTGCCTATTTGATTGGTGACGGGCAGGGCATCTGCAATGGCATTTATATTGACAACCTGGTGGATGCGGTGCGGCTTGCCATAGATACGCCAGGGATCGATAACGAATCATTCTTCGTCTCCGATGCAGAAACTATACGCTGGATCGACTTTTACCGGCCGCTGTGCCTCGCCATCGGCTCGAACGTCGAAAAGATCCATCGCATAAACGCTCCCAAGGCCACGCGCGAGCCCGTGAATGAGCGGATACAGGTCGCGCTCCATATGGTCGCCGCGTCGGCGCCAATTCAGACGATGAAACCTTACGTTCCTCGGTTGTTGATTCAACTGTATAAAGCCGTTATGACGTCGTTCCTTTCAAAGACTGATGGCCCACCGAGCTCTTTTACGCCCCATGGCGCCAGACAGCCTCAGGTGACGCTTGATATGAGTCTCCTGCAACAGTGTTCGTACAAACTACCGAATACTAAAGCGGAGCGGCTGCTGAATTATCGACCGTCCGTCACCTTTGAAGAAGGAATGAAGCGAACAATAGGATGGATGAAGTTCGCCGGCTACCACGTTAGGCACGAGCCAGATGAATGAAGGTAGACGCAAGATCGCGCACGTTATGCCCGCCGCAACACTAATCGGAGGCACCGAATACGCCACGCTTCGCATTATTAAGGCGGTGGCGCCCTTCGGCTTTGATAATGTTGTGTTCTGCCTCCCTAAGGCACCGGCTATCCGCGAATTATTCGAGTCGGCAGGAGTATCGGTAGCAACATACCACGCAGCCGAACCGAGCTATCGGCACCCCCGTGCATACCTGAAAGAATCCTGGCGTTTGGCCGGCAAATATAAGCAACTCGGCATCGATCTGGTCCATTGTGCGGATTTGTTATCTGCGCATCGTACCGCGCTTGCGGCTAAGCTCGCGGGTATTCCTGTGATTTGCCATATCCGCAGTCGCTACGAGGACATTTCCTGGAGAGATCGCAGCTTTCTCTGGCCGGTCAAGAAATTTGTTTTTGTATCGCGTGATACATGGAATCGCTTTGGGCACAGCGTGTCCTCTAAACGTGGCGTCGTCGTTTATGACGGCATCGAAGTGGACCTTGCGGCCGAGAACGCCACGTCCTCCCCCTCCGTTCGCAGCGAATTCAACATTCCCGATAACGCAAAAATCGTCGGGATGGTCGCGCGCATTGCGCGCTCGAAGGATTTTTCAACACTGGCTCGTGCCGCTGTGCACGTTTTACGGGTCGCACCAGATACACGGTTTCTCATTGTTGGTGGCTTTTCCGAAACAGCCGACTCAAAAAAATATTTCGAAGAGGTTCGGCGAACACTGCGTGAAGCAGGAGTCGACCATCGTTTTATCTTTACCGACTTTCGCACGGATGTTGGGCGGTTGGTGAGTGCGATGGACGTCTTCGTGTTGTGCACACATCACGAAGGATTGCCCCTTGTGGTCCTCGAAGCGATGGCGCATCGTAAGCCGGTGGTCGCGACAGCTGTCGACGGGATACTCGAGGTTATCAGCCACGGACGAACCGGACTGTTACACGCGCATCAAAACGACCTGGACCTCAGTGAACAGATTATTCTTCTGCTTAGCGACGATCGGTATGCGATAGCGCTTGGCGTGGCGGGATACGAATTCGTGCGCGACAACTTCAACGAACTTCAATTCGCGAGCGGCATTGTCAAAGTGTACCGAGAAGCTATTTCGTGACTATGATTCACTCGATCTATCGATGGGCTCTAAAGAAGGAACTACAGACGCGGCGGGGTGGGCACCGCTTCCTCCGGTTTCTCGCTGCACTTGATCCCTCACTCAAATCTGTTCCAATTCGCTGCGATGGCGGTGCCAATATTTACATCGATGTCACGCAACCAACGATGCATGCGAAGTTGCTATTCACGCATGAAATCACATCGATGTACGAACCTCACGTGCAGGACATTTTTCGCAAGTACCTTACGAAGGAAGACGTTGCGGTGGATGTCGGGGCCAATCTTGGATTGCATGCCGTTGCACTTTCGCGATACGCGCGAAAGGTGATTGCCGTCGAGGCGAATCCCGAGCTTTGGCCCGGCCTTCGTCGCACGGCAGCGGAGCTCGGCAACATACAACTGCTCGAGTGCGCGGCGGGCGCACGAGACGGCCATGTTGGTCTCGAGATTCCAGGAGAGGATCATGCGCAAGGTCATGTCGTTCAAGTGGGGCAAATACCTTTGAAGAAATTGGACGACGTGATTTCCGAACCGGTCCGTCTAATCAAAATTGACGTCGAGGGATATGAGTTTGATGTGCTGCAAGGACTGACGCGGATAATTACGGAGTCGCATCCAGTCATCATTTTTGAGGAACTGGAATGGAACCCTCCTTCAGCACGAACATATCTCACGCAACACGGTTACAAATCTACGCGCATTGACGATAAAAATTTTCTCGCCCTTTGGTCTCAAAGCGCCTAGGTCCGAGACGATGGAATTCGTTAAGCTATTATTACTTTCCAGCACAGTGGGATCCGAAGCTTGGAATTCACGTGACTTGAAGTCGCGGC
>JADMIO010841919.1_pt1 | contig 101128 bp, 79 predicted proteins | sample 8958161 | NCBI WGS metagenome assembly JADMIO01 (sample SAMN16585339, study PRJNA669376) | soil metagenome | isolation source: Crop rotation soil | place: USA: Cullars Rotation, Alabama | collected 2011 | reverse complement strand
GCGACTTCAAGTCACGTGAATTCCAAGCTTCGGATCCCACTGTGCTGGAAAGCATTTTATCAGTAGGCAGAAAACAAACATTCTGCACTAGAGAATTGTGCAGTTTCGTCCTTCGTGTAAAAGGCGGCTGGTTAGTCCGGCTGACAAATATATATACTATCCCACAAAAAGCAAGAAATTCTTTACCAATCTTTTATAACCATTTTTGGTAGTATCCCCGAAAAAGATTTACCAACTTTTACGTGCCTTTCACCCAACTCAAACAGGGAACAGGATGGTGAACTCCGTAAACTCTCCTTCATTGCTGTCCACCTTCAGCTCGCCTCCATGGGCCTTGATAATATCGTAGCTGATTGATAACCCAAGGCCGGTGCCTTCTCCGGATTTCTTTGTCGTAAAAAAGGGCTGGAAAATTTTATCCCTGATAGCCTTCGGAATACCGGTACCATTGTCGCGCACGATTACATGCACATGCTTCCCGGAAGTGCCGGTTATTATAGTAATCAATGGCGAAAAGTCCTTTTCTTTCTGTGCACGCTCTTTCAAGGCATGAAATGCATTGGTAAACAGGTTCAGCATTACCCGTGTGATTTCCTGTGACATGACATTCACTTTTGGAAGATCCGGCTGAAATTTTTTTTCTATCGTACAGTTAAATTCAGGATGCGTAGCGCGGATACTGTGATACGCCAGCATCAGGAACTCGTCGCAAAGCTTGTTGATGTTTGTCGGCCTCTTTTCTTCCTTGTTCCCATGACTGTTCCGCAACATGCTTTTGATAATGTTATCGGCCCGCTTTCCGTGATGCTGGATCTTTTCAATGTTCATGTTTAACTCCTGCATGAGTACCTGCTTTTCACCATCATCCTTTTCATCTTTGATTTCCCTGATGATTTCCATGGAGGATTCGGAAAAGTTGGTTACAAAGTTTAACGGGTTCTGGATTTCATGTGCAATCCCCGCTGTAAGCATTCCGAGCGATGCCATTTTTTCCTGGTGGATGAGCTGTGTTTGGGTTTGCTCCAGGTGATCCATTGCTTCTTTCAGTTTCTTATTCGAAAGATGCTTCAGCCGGTACTGCCGCAGCATGATGAACGAGAGAATGAAGACGATGATGAATCCGGCGATGAAAAAGTTTTTTTGTGCACGCTGCTTTCCAAGCTCCGCCACGTGAACAGCTTCTTTTTTCTCCTCCGCAGCTTTCAGTAATGCTTTGTTTTTCTCAAGTTCATAATTCAACAAAAGCTGTGTCTGCTTGCGGCTGCTGATTAAATTAAAAATGGTGTCGTTCAGTACACTGTATTTTTTGAAATAGTCAAACGCTTTGGATGTACTTCCGGAAAGCTCAGCACATTTTGATAAGCCGAGGTAGGCTCTCCTTTCGTCGTCTATGGATTCCATCATGCGGGAATTTTCCAGCGCCTTGGAATATTTCAGTACAGCCTTTGCAGTTTCCTTTCTTTCAAGATAAATATCGCCAAGATTCAGGTAGAGTACTCCAAGGTTTGATGTAATGCCATGCTCCACGAAAATTCGTTCAGCCTCGGTAATGTGCTTTACAGCCTGGTCATACTTTTCACGGTGTGCATAGCTTTTGCCGCTGCTGTCGTTTTTGTCCTGGTAAAATTCAATGATGCCAAGGTTGCCCAATGCCTGCGCATATATAAAAGTGTCCGCAAGAACGGATGCCTTCTCCAGGGCTTGCGAACAGAAGTAATAAGCAGAATCCAGTTTGGTGGTTACAGAATATGCACTGCTGATATTCAACAGCTCTTTCGCAATGTCCTTGTCTGATTTTAACTCCCTGTCAATAGCGAGCGCCTGTTGATAATAGCGCAGCGCCTGGTCTGGCATTTCCTGGTCCAGGAAAATATTCCCCATATTCCTGAGGATTATTCCCTGGTCAGGTTTCAGTCCGAGTTTTTCAGAAAGCTGCAGGGCTTCCAAATAATATTCCAGCGCCTCGGTATACCGGTCCATGGTATACGTGGCAAGTCCCATTGCCCGCAGGGATCGGACCTTGAGTGGTTCAAGGTTATTCGCGCGTGCAATACTGAAAGCACTTTTTGCAGCAATGAGTGCCTGTTCGGGAGAGTTGTCCTTATAGTGCTGAAAAAGCCCGATCATCCGCATTACTTTCTCCGAATCAGACGCATTACTTTTTAATACAACTACGATTGAATCTCTCACCTGCTGAGAGTGCAGCGGTGCATGTAAAAAAAGAAAGAAGCAGCAGAGGTAGAAAATGCGAATCCGTTTCACAGTCGAAAAGTAACAACTATTTTGATTACGTCACTTGTCCCTAACCTGAAACATATATATGAACCCCTAATTCCCTGATTGGTAATTGGTATCTTAGTATGTCTTCATTCGTAATTCGACGGGCTAAGATTTTACTTCTATTTTTGCCGCATGAGCAATAAAGCACCGGAAGAAGTTTTTAAAAATATTATATCACACGCAAAGGAGTACGGATTTATTTTTCAAAGCAGCGAAATATATGATGGCCTAAGCGCCGTTTACGATTACGGACAAAACGGCGCTGAGTTGAAAAAAAACATCCGCGATTACTGGTGGAAGTCCATGGTGCAGATGAATGAGAATATCGTTGGTATTGACGCAGCCATTTTCATGCACCCCACAACCTGGAAAGCAAGCGGACACGTTGATGCATTTAATGACCCGCTGATTGACAACAAAGATTCAAAAAAGCGTTACCGGGCTGATGTGCTCATTGAAGATCATGTTGCAAAGATTGAAGGGAAGATAGAGAAGGAAGTGGAAAAAGCAGCCAAACGTTTCGAGAACTTCAATCCAGAAATGTTTCGCACCACGAACCCGCGCGTGCTCGAGTACCAGAAAAAAATTGACGACATAAACCAGCGCTTCAAGAATGCGATGGAAAAAAATGATCTCGCAGAAGTAAAACAGATCATCCTTGACCTTGAAATCGTTTGCCCGGTAAGCGGAAGCCGCAACTGGACGGATGTGCGCCAGTTCAACCTGATGTTTTCCACGCAGCTTGGGTCGGTAAGTGAAGAATCGAATACGATATATCTGCGGCCCGAGACGGCGCAGGGAATTTTTGTGAATTTTTTGAACGTGCAGAAAACCGGGCGCATGAAAATTCCTTTCGGGATTGCGCAAACCGGCAAAGCATTCCGGAATGAAATCGTGGCAAGGCAATTTATTTTCCGGATGCGTGAATTTGAACAGATGGAGATGCAGTTTTTTGTGAAACCCGGAACAGAAATGAACTGGTACCTGAAGTGGAAAGAGACCCGGATGAAGTGGCATAAATCGTTCGGCTTTGCAGAAGGCGTTCACCGTTTCCATGATCACCTGAAACTGGCACATTATGCAAATGCTGCCTGCGACATCGAATTCCAGTTTCCGTTCGGATACAAAGAGCTGGAAGGCATTCACTCACGAACTGATTTCGACCTGAGCCAGCATGAAAAATTCTCAGGAAAAAAACTTCAATACTTCGATCCTGAGGACAACGAGAGCTTTGTTCCGTATGTGGTGGAAACATCTATTGGTCTGGACAGGATGTTTTTGGCAGTTTTATCCCAGGCTTACAAAGAAGAAAAGCTTGAAGATGGAAGCGAACGTGTCGTATTGAACATCCCGCCTTTTCTTGCACCGGTGAAATGCGCCGTGCTGCCACTGGTGAAGAAGGATGGCCTTCCCGAAAAAGCCAGGGAGATCATGGAAGTTATAAAGTACGACCATCTCTGTATGTATGAAGAAAAAGATTCTATCGGGAAGAGATACAGGCGCCAGGATGCCATCGGTACACCGTATTGCATTACCGTAGATCACCAGACGCTGGAAGATAACACCGTCACCATCCGTGAGCGGGACAGTATGAAGCAGGAAAGAATTCCAGCCGGAGAAGTAACGAAAATAGTGAACGACAGAGTTGACTTACGAAAGGTCCTGGCATTGCTGAATTAAACCGTCAATCTGATATAGGTGGAGATTAGGTTTTTCACCTACCTTTATAAATTTACCAGGTTGCGCTCTTAAAATATTTTCGGCTTTGGATTAAAGCGTATGAATAATTTTCTGACTGATTTTTTCAAAAGAAACTCCGGGATCATTCTTGCCATATTGATTGGTCTAGAGGCCGTCTATCTGCGGATATATTTCTCTGAGCAGGTTGTGAACGATTATACATACTATCTGAATCCATGGATTCAATTTATCCGTGAGCACGGTTTCCTCAATGCATTCCAATTCAGATTTTCGGAATACGCCCCGCTCTATCTTCATGTGTTGGCAACACTTTCACTTTTTATAACGAATAATTTACTTGTAGTCAAAACGGCATCCTGGATCTTTGAGGGCATTGCGGTAATTTATGTTTTCAAACTGTTGACACATTTCGGGATTGATAATCACCGTAAATGGATTCTGTCTGCACTATTCCTCCTGTTGCCAACAGTGTTGATGAATGGCAGCTACTGGGCGCAATGCGACATCATATATGGTTCCATGATTCTTGCATCACTTTACTATCTTTTGAAAAAAAAATTATTTCTTTCCTATTTGTTCCTCGGAATTGCATTCTCATTTAAACTCCAGACCATATTTATTATTCCGTTGTATTTCCTCACCATTCTCATCCATCAGAAAACCTGGAAATACGCATTGCTTGTTCCCGGAATATATCTTGTATCTATCTTTCCTTCATTTATTGCGGGAAGGAGTTTGCATGACCTGTTGACGATTTATGCAAGCCTGGCGAATCCAAATGATCCATTGGTTCAAAATGCAACAAATGTATACCAACTCATTCCATACCCGGAAGACAATCATGAACTGTTGAGCACTGGAGGGATATGGTTTTCAGCAATCCTTGTAATGATGCTTTGTGTAACACTGTACCTGAAAAATAAGCGATCCAGCCTGTCAACTGAACTGACACTGAATGTGGCTTTGATGTTTGCCCTGGTCGTACCTTATTTTTTACCGCATATGCATGATCGCTATTTTTTCCTGGCCGATATTTTATCCTTTCTATTCGTAATCCTTGTGAGACGCTATTATTTTATTCCTGTAATTATAATTTACGCTTCATTGCAAAGTTACCTGGCATACCTGAAGGGCTTTGCTATCATAAGTCCCGCAAACTTGTCACTCTTAACTTTACTTGTATTGACCTTTGTCGTATTTCTCGCCTATAGAAATAAGCCATCCATACGGTAAAGCAATCCCCATCTTCGAACAGGATAGCGGGAAGCAGGAAAAAATTCCGTTGGCGTAAACTGTATTGAATTTTCAATCTTTAAATACTACCATTGCTAAACTTTTTTAAATACCCATTCCGCATTGATGAGTTTTAAAAAATATTTTAAATCACAACGTGCATATCCGGCCTTGCACTTATGCTTGCTGATTTTAATTGCATCCCTGCGGTTTTCGAACGCACAACAGGTTACAGGTACCTGTAAAACCACACAACAGGTTGTAAAGGTTCTTGGCAAGTTTCATTATTCCCCGCCTGATTTTAACGAAAGCACACAAAAGCAAATCATCCGCTTATTTGTCGAGCTGCTTGATCCCAAATCTATTTTCCTGACACGGAGTGATGTGCAGGCAATGGAAAGCCAGGTGAAAACGGGAAATGAAGATGTATTCTGTGATGTTATTCAGACGTGTTTGCCGATCTACATCATGCGTGTCAAAGCAACTGATTCGATGGCGGTTCAGTTAATGGATAAGCCGCTCAACTTTAATACCCCCGATACACTTACTTATATACCCGGAAAACATGCCCCCATACCGGAAGACATGGCAGGGATGAATAAAGCGCTTTCGAGAAGACTAAAGTTCAGTGTGCTTACCATCCTTCGGGAATTTGAAAAAGATTCAACCCTTCATCTGAAGGAAAGCGAGGCAGAAACACTGGCGAGAAAAACAGCCCTGAAACGGTTTGAGCAAAGGAACATCAGAAAAGTTTCCGATAAAGCTGTTGTGGAAAGATACATTGCAGAAAAACTTTGGAATGCAATTGCTCAACGGTGTGATCCGCACAGCAACTACTTCAATGTGGACAATAAAACGATATTTGAGAAGAGTCTTGCTTCACAGGAATTTTCATTCGGACTTGTCATTGCAGAAAATTCAGGTGATGAAATTGAAATCGTAAAAGTCATTCCCGGAAGTCCGGCATGGAAGTCCAATGATTTTAATGAGGGAGATGTGCTTACCGGGATCGCTACGATAGCCGGTAAGCAGGTCGACATACTTGGCATGTCAGAAGATGAAATCCGGGATGTGATTGAATCTTCAACCAACAGGCAGCTTGAATTTATCATCCGCAAAAAAAACAACAGCGAAAAAAAAGTACAGCTCGAACAGGATAAGATTGAATCCGACGTGAACGTCATCAATGGTTATCTTCTTAAAGACAGCCTGAACAGTGTAGGCCTGATCCAGCTTCCGGCTTTTTACACAAACTTTGAAATGGACGGAAATCCGGGATGCTCAAACGATGTAGCCCGTGAAATTCTCAAGCTTAAAAAAGAAAACATCAAAGGACTCATCCTCGACCTGAGAAATAACGGGGGCGGTTCGTTCGGTGAGGCGATGAACCTGGCTGGAATTTTTATTGATGAAGGGCCGCTTGGAATTATCAAATATCCGGATTCAAAACCCATGGTTCTAAGGGACTTCACCAGGGGGATGGTTTACAACGGGCCTATGCTGGTCCTGATCAATGGGTTGAGCGCTTCGGCATCGGAATTTCTTTCGGAAGTATTGCAGGATTACCACCGCGCTGTATTGGTTGGAACTCCCACATATGGAAAAGGAACTGGGCAAACTATTCTTCCGGTAGATTCAATGGAGAAAACTTTTGCAAGCGGATTTCTGAAAGTAACGAACCTGAAATTTTACAGCTTTACGAAGTCAACAAACCAGGCGAAAGGTGTAATTCCCGATATCATGCTTCCGGATTTATATATGAACCTGGTGAATTATAAAGAGCAGGCTGAGCCTTATCATCTGCCGGCAGATACCGTAATAAAGAATGTGAGTTATATTGTTACCGCCAACCTGCCAATTGAAAAACTAAAGCGACGGAGCTCGGCCAGGACGTCACCTCATGCACAATTCAAGGCGATTGAAGATCTGTCAGATTCGCTTGCAATGTTTTACAACAGGGGCTTTAAAGTGCAACTGAACAGGAAATCGTATGATCAGTATTTAAAAATGATTGATAGTTTTGATAAACGTATTGATCAGTTAAAATCATACCGGGCGAAATCATTCGATGTTGTAAATAATCAATTCCTGGATAAAATGATTGTGGTGGATGCATCCCGGAAGAAAAGAAATGAAGAGGAGATAAAAGACATACAATCAGACGTTGCCCTTGAAGAAGCCTACCTGATCCTGAAAGACCTCATACAAGAAACACATTAACACCATGAAAAAAATTTACTCACGAAAAATTCTTTGGCTATTAACCGCAGCATTGTTATTTACGCTTCAGCGATCCGGCGCACAGCAGGTATCGCCGGCAGTTGCTTATATGCAATCTATTTCCACTGAATTCAGGAATGTCCAAAAAAACACATGGGATTATACCCGGGCTTGTGCACACAACAGGAGCGTCCGCAAGATTGAAAACAGGAGAAAGGAATTAATTGCTTCTTTAAATACTGCGATCGGTAAAATAAAAAGGCTCCAGCCATTTGAAGGCGATGCCGCATTCCGGGGTTCGTGTGTGTCGGCGCTTACCATCAACAAGATTGTAATACAGCAGGACTATGAGAAGATCATGGAGATGGAAGAAATTGCCGAGCAATCTTACGACAACATGGAGGCTTATCTTACTGCACAGCAAAAGGCTGACGAAATTCTCAGGGAATCAATGGAGAATACTGACCTGGAAGAAAAAAAATTCGCAGCCCGTCACAATATAAACCTCATTGAATCGCAGGACAAACTGTCGAAGAAACTGGAGCAGGCCGACCAGGTTTATACGTATTACAATAAAATCTACCTGCTGTTTTTTAAATCCTATAAACAGGAAGCGTACCTCCTCGATGCAACTCAGCGTGGTGATCTCAATGCAATGGAGCAGAATAAAAACACGCTTCTGAAATTTTCAGCGGAAGGCCTTGCTGAATTAAAGGAGATCAGTTCATTTGAAGGTGATGGCAGCCTGAAGATTGCTTGCCAGCAGTCGTTGAGTTTCTATAACGAAGAAGCAGAGAAGGAATACCAACCCATCATAGACTTCCATTTGAAAAAAGATATTTTCGATAAGCAGTCTGCATCGATGAACGACAAATCGAAAAGCCATTCGAAGGAAGAGATTGACGCATATAACAAGACGATAAAGGATTACAACAGCTCAATAAAGGATGTGAATCAGCAAATGAACAAGCTTGGAGAAAGCCGCTCAAGACTAATCAACAACTGGAATTCAACAGCTGCGAATTTTACGAACTCGCATGTGGAATGACCTCCAGGTGATGTCGGGATGCGTAGACTTTAAATTAAATACCTCTTAGAGGGCTTTGTGCGCGAAATGGCTTTTGAAGAATTTAAATTGATTCACTACTCATCATTGGCTTATTTTTTTCTTTAACTATTTATATCGAAATTCGGGAATCGATTTTTTCCTTTAACTCTCTAAATAAAATTCAATGCAAAACAGACGCGACTTTATTAAACAATCCGGCGTTGCATGTGCAGCCCTGGCAGGTTTCGGATTCCTTACCACACTGGAAAGCTGTGCTCCTGCAAAAAATATAACTGCTTCCACTTATGATGCGGCTGCAAATAAAATTTCAGTTCCTGTTTCGGCTTTCTCATCGCAATCCAGGACCATCGTAAATGGCCCAAACGACGAGTACAAGATATTTGTGATGAAAAAATCCGAGACGGAATATGAAGCACTTCAGCTAAAATGCACCCACCGGGGCCATAGCGTAAATATGGAAGATACCAAACTGCATTGCCCTTTACACGGAAGCGAATTTGATTTCGACGGCAATGTGATCCACGGCCCGGCGAAAGATCCGTTAAGGAAATATCCGGTTACGATTGAAAATGGAAATGCGGTAATTCTTCTCGCGTGACAAGGTGATTAAGTGACGAGGTATTTCTTAGTGGCCTATGTTTCTATGTGTTTCAAATGGCCGCTCTATGTTTTCCTATGCTGCTCTATGTATCTGCCTTGGGAAGCGAGATGTGAAATATAGTCTCTACTCCTTCTTTCGTTTCAAACCAAATTGAACCATTAGCGGCTTCAATCGTACTCTTTACGATAGCTAGTCCAAGACCCATGCCGCTGCTTTTTGTTGTGAAGTTTGGCGTGAAAATTTTTGGAACCAATGCAGAAGGAATTCCTGATCCATTATCAGCAAATGAGATGATATGATTATTGTTTTTGCTTCCAATGGAAATGGTAATCAATCCTTTTTTATATGATGGAATTGATTGTATTGCATTTTTAATGATGTTTGAAAATGCCCGGATGAGTTGTTCGCGATCTGCGAAAACATTGTGCGACTGACCGTCATCATTGAAAATAATTTCAACTCCGGGCGTGTCGTTGAAAATGTTGATGGTAGAAATCAGTACCTCATTCAGCTGCAGAGTTTCATTTTTTGCTTTCGGCATCCTTGCAAAATCACTGAATGCAGAAGCGATAGTACTGAGTGTATCAATCTGTTCGATAAGCGTCTGGCTGATGCGGTGAAAAAGTTCATCCAGGTTTCCGCTTTTATCTTTCCATGCCCGCTGCAAATGCTGCACGCTAAGCTTCATCGGCGTAAGCGGGTTTTTGATTTCATGCGCTACCTGCTGTGCCATTTCACGCCAGGCACTTTCGCGTTCACTGCGGGTGAGCTTCTCAGCACTTTCGGCAAGTGCAGCTACCATGGAATTGTATTGCTGAACAAGCTGACCGATTTCATCATTCCGCTTCCATTCGATTGCCTCATTCCTGCTTCCAAGCTTTACCTGGCGGAGTCGTTCCTGGATCAGCAGTAACGGTTTGGTAATTCTGGAGGTAATAAATAATGCGAGTAAGAGTGAGGACACGAGCAGCAGCAAATAAATATTAATAAGAGCAGACAAGAACCCGCTGATTTCCTTGTTCAACTCATTCTGCTTTTCAAAATATGGGAGGTTGAGATAGCCTGCAATGCTTCCGTCGCTGCTGGTAAACGGCGCATAGGCCGAAGCATAGTTCAATGTGCCGATGCTTTCGGTGTGCACGAACTGCGTCTTCCCGGAGAGGCGCATTTCATAAAATGCTTCCGGGTTGATGCGGTCGCTCATAATTCCCTTTTCAAAAAGTTTCGGTTGCGATGAGTAAAATAAATTTCCCTTTTCATCGTACAGGTTGAAGTCAAAATTGAAATTTGAAACGATGTCGTTCAGACCTGTCGTCCACCGGTTTTTTTGTTCCGCCGATAATCCTGAAACGGAGCTGAACCGGTCAGTGATGGCAAACCACATGGCATTCAGCCGCGATAAAATTGTCTTGTTCTTATCTGCATCGTATTTCCTCACGATGTAAACACTGGTTCCGATGGCGATCAGCACGAAAGAAATCACGACGAGGGAGATGATGGAGGTCCTTATCCGCTGCTTCAGTGTAAGCTGGAACCCGCGCCTGTACTTCAGAAGAAACAATATAAAATGAACGAATAGGAAAACTGAAAGAAAGAATAGCAGGACGAAAGAGAATAATGAAAGTGTATCAAGAAACCCTGCAGCCGGACGGCTTACTACGACAAGCGAAGTTTCAGTTGGCCGGTAAACAACGTGTTCGTAGCCATCGGTTTCAAAGAAAGAAAAATCACGTGCATCTTTTTCAAACAGTGCGGAATGAAATGCATATGGAAAGTTCCCGCCGGCATAAATCAAAGAACCGTCAGAATAACGGGCATAAGAGTATGCACTTTCGTCGTTATCACGAATTACGGTATTGCTTACAAGAAGTTCAGGAAACCCTTCCGCAAGCTGTGTGGTGCGTGCAACAAGTTGAATGACAATGAAAGTTTCATGGCCATCCTCAGCTGCAACGGGAAACAGGGAAAGGTATTTCAGCTTGCCTGATTCATCGGGTAGCAATACCAGCGCAGTGGATGAAGTCTGTTTTCCTTCTTTGAAGCGGTTCCGGAAATCCTTCAATGAAGCTGGAAGAACCGAAGATCCGGTGTCTTCACCAAGTACTGAAATCGAGGCGTCAAATTTTGCAAAGTAGCCGGTAAAGTAATTTTGCTGTAAATATCTCGTGAGATTATCCTCCGCATCTATATCACTTACAACCCGCCGTATCACCGTGTCATTCACCATGTGTTTCTGAAGGTCGCCAAATAAATATTCAGCAAGCGGGTCACGCCTGGAATCCAGCCGTTCTGCAAAAAGCTTCTGGTTCTCCGTGCGCTTTTCTTTCATTCCGGCATTTATCAGGTAGCTTGCATAGAGGGAGATGACAATGACGGCCGCAAGCCCCGACCTGAACGAAGGAAATACAGATGATACAAACTGTGGAAAAAATATTTTCCTGAATGGAATAAAAATGCTCACTAAAAACAGGTAGATACTCCAGAACAGAAGCAGGACCGTTAATGCAGCGACGAAAGAATTCTCATCAAGGTTTGTAATGCTAGTGTCGAACGAAATTTTTGAATTCAGCACAAGATCACTCACCAAAGCATGGATACGGTAAAACAGGAAACCAAGCCCCGCAACTGCAAGCGTAAGAAATGTCAATGAGGTGGCTGTCTTGCGGAATGATGAAGCATGACTTCTGCTATAGCTGTAAACAATTCCTGAAAAAGAAATAAGTGCCATGGCATTCAGGAAAAGGTCGCCGATGGAATTAAAGAAAAAGGATGAGCCATAAAGCTTCGGGCTGAAAAAATCGTTGTAATATAATTCTCCCGGAAGATGAAAGCGGATCATCAGGTACCGTAGCAGAATAAAAAATATTCCCGCCGCAGAAACCAATAAGATTGAAGAGATGCTTTGACGAAAGAAAAGGTAAATAGAAATGAACAATGCAATGAATCCGAAAAGGTAAAACCAGGCGGGCGTTTGAAACGGAAGCTTGTCGGGGATCGTATCCGTGAGATCCAGCGGCAGCAAAACATTCCCGGCTGAAGAACGGAGCTGGTATTTTCCCGGTCCCGGAGAAAGCACAAAATTATTTCCAAGCTCAAGTGCCCTGCTGAAATGATTTTCCAGGTATTTGTTTTCGTAGGAATAATTTTTCCGCAGCAGGATCAGCCCGATGATTTTTTTATCCCCTGAGTCTTTTTCGAATGCTTCAAAAATGCCGTTTGACAGGTGCATTACGGACATGTCAGTAATTTTCCCGCTGCCGGTATTTTCAGGCAATGCAATTTCATTGTTGCTCCACTGCTTCAGTATCCCTTTGTCGAACACAAAAAAGCTGAAGCGCGGATTGAGTCCGCTGTGGATAAAATAATCGTGGTATTGTGAGTCGGTGGAAAAAGTAGCAATCGTAGCCAAGGCATCATGCATGCGCTGCTCCCGCTCATATACCTTTTCCTGCGCAAAGTTTACCTGTTGTTCCGGCGAGCGTTTTGCGATGTGCTGAAAAAATTCCGCAGCCAGTGCAAAAATTACGGCTAGCAAAAGCATTGCTTTCCCCGGGGAAATCTTTTTCATGTTCATCGATTTCAAAGGTAATGATTACGCTATTGCCCCTTTACTCAACGTCTTGTCAATGAGTAATAACATAGTGTGAATAAGATTCTATATTTTTGGAAAAAATTTTCGACTCCCGATTATGCTGAAGGACATTCCGAAACTTGTTGTAGAGAACATCATTGTAGCTGTCGTTCCGGAAGAAAATGAACTGGGAGAACAGATCTGGAGCGTTTACCTGGTAAATCTTTACGACCAGAAAATAGAAGGTGTGCTCGTAAGCTCAAAAGGGTACGGAAGCCGTAACGGCGAGGAAGTGAAAACGTCAACCCTCAGGCATTTCATCGGAGCCATTGAGCCAAAAGACTATGCGAAGATCGAGCTCATCATCAAGGATGTCTTCGGACTTTCAAATGAATACTGGATCAGCTTTTATCTTGGGAAAGACATGTACGATAAGAAGTATGTTTTTCTGCCTGAAAGTATTACCGAAGAAAACCTGACGGCGATTCCGGTGCTGAATAAAAAAGGGGTGATGATAAGATAAGTTTGCACTAAGGTTATCGAAATGTAACCGTCAAACTCTCCCTCTCTTATCTCCTCTTTTCCTTCGCCCTTCATCTCAATTATTCTATTATAATATAATTTTTTACCGAATCTCACTGAGATAAATCATCTGCATATACTTTTGGTGTTTGTACTGAAAATTAAACCTGTACGATCATGCTTGAAAACATCACCCTCACCAACATCCTTTTCCTCGACATTGAAACCGTGCCGCAGCATCCGCACTTTGACGATGCAACCAAACCGATGCAGCAGCTGTGGGAGAAAAAGTCGAAGCAGCTAATCAAGGACGATATTGAAACGCCTGACTCAATTTACCGCCAGGCAGGCATCTATGCTGAGTTCGGAAAAATAGTTTGCATTTCATGCGGGTATTTTTCTGCGGACAGGAAACTTCGCATCAAATCTTTTTTCGGAGACGATGAGAAAAAAATCCTTGTTGAATTTTCTGAAATGCTTTCAAAGTTCTTTTCAAAAAACGACAAGCAACTTTGTGCACACAACGGAAAAGAGTTTGACTTTCCGTTCCTTGCACGGCGCATGGTGATCAATAATGTGCCGCTTCCACCCGTGCTTGACACGCCCGGAAAAAAACCGTGGGAAGTAAACCACCTCGATACGCTTGAGCTCTGGAAATTCGGCGACTACAAATCATTCACTTCCCTCCTGCTTCTTGCAACAGTACTTGGGGTGCCCACTCCAAAGGACGATATTGACGGCAGCATGGTATGGGATGTTTACTGGAATGAAAAAAATCTGCCGCGCATTGTTACGTATTGCCAGAAGGATGTGCTTACGATTGCACAGATATTTCTTCGGTTTAGGGGGGAACAGTTACTTGATGAAAGTGAAGTTGAGATCATAACGAATACAGTAGTGGATGATCATATAACTAAATGAGGATGTATGTGCCGGAGGCACTGCCGCTTGGTAAAAAAATCAGTCAGATACTTCAAGTTGCCCCGAAGGGGCTACCCTTACTAATTCGGAGTCGGAAGTTTTGTCCCTCCGGGACAAGATAAGAGTGGTGGGGCAGTAGTTACCAAGCTGTCGTCCCTCCGGGACGAAAGACCTTGCTGACTTTAGATGTATAATAAGGGCTGTCTAGTACTTTTCAATCCGCACCACAAAATTCTCCTCTTGCCCCCTGATATTCAAAAGATAAACCGCCGGTGCAAGGGTGGAAATATCAAGCTTCAATTGTGGCAGAATGTGATACTCATAGTCGAAAATTTTTCTGCCGGTAACATCATACAATGAAATATCTACGAGTTCATTTTGGGATTTATTCGCAGGGAATTCTACATAGATGTAATCGTGTGCCGGGTTCGGATAAATTTTAATGTCTCCCTGCAGAATACTTTGCGGAATGAATGCGTAAATAAATTGTGTTGTATCTGAAGCCGGTGAAGGACATCCGTTCTGATCTGTCACGATCACATAATAGTATCCATTGTGATCGGGCACGAAATAATTTTGTACTGCACCGGCAATAGCGCCCACACCTGACTCATACCATTGGTTTCCTGTTGCTGAAGATGAAAAGAGCGTATCGAATGGAGCGACATCATTTAAAATCACTGGTTGCGGCGGCTGATATCCTGTAATGTTAATTAAATCAATACCAGTACATCCAAAATTATCACTCACCATTACAGTGTAGCTTCCGGGGTAAACAGTAATGCAATTATTGGTTCCACCGTTACTCCATGTATAGCTGTTAAATCCCGTTGACGCACACAACGTGGTATCATTTGCGGAACACATTGTAAAGTTCGCTGAAGGCTGGATATTGGGATCTGGCGGCGTTCTGTCTGTAATTGCAACTGAATCCGAAGCGGTGCACCCGAAATTGTCGGTTACAACCACAATGTATGTGCCCGAAGTTTCAGTAATGCAATTGGTTGTTTGGCCGCTCGACCAGGAGTATGCAGCAAATCCGGCACTTGCACACACTGCAGTATCTTCCCCCGCACACACAAGAATATTTCCTGAAGGCTGTATTCCTGGAACAGGTGGAATATGTTCTGTGATTGTGACGGAGTCAGATCCTGTACATCCTGCAATGTCTGTAACCGTCAAAGAAATTACTCCTGCTCCTGCAGCAATGCAGGAAGTAGTTTCTCCATTCGACCACAGGTAATTTGCAAAACCTGCAGTAGCACAGATGAGTGTATCGCTTCCTGAACAAATCACTATCGATCCTGATGGCTGAATATCCGGATCGGGGATTGCATACTCTGAAACTTCAACCGAATCATGTCCTGTACAGCCTGAATTATCAATAACCGTCAACGTAAATGTTCCTGCGCCTGCAGAAATGCAAGCAGTTGATTCTCCATTCGACCATTGGTAAGCAGCAAATCCTGCAGCGGCGCAAATTACCGTCTCACTGCCTGAGCAAACCATAACGGTTCCTGATGGCTGAATGTCAGGATCAGGTGATGTGTATTCTGTTACGGTGACTGTGCCTGCTCCTGTGCATCCTGAATTATCGGTGACTGTTACAGTATAAACTCCCGCGCTAACATTGATGCAATTTGTTGTGGATCCATTCGACCAGTTATAGGAAGCAAAACCTGCAGCTGCACAAAGAGTAGTATCGCTGCCTGCACAGATTGCAACGCTTGCCCCTGTCTGAATTGCGGGATCAGGAGGAGTGGTTTCAGCGATTGTGACATTATCACTTCCTGTACAACCGGAATTATCTGTAACGGTTACTGAATAAGCACCTGCGCCAACGGTGATACAATTTGCAGTTGCTCCGTTTGACCAGCTATAGTTTGAAAATCCTGCTGCTGCACAAAGTGTTGTATCGGCTCCTGTACAAACTAGAATGGTTCCCGAAGGCTGTATGTTAGGATTCAATGCAGTGCCTTCTGTGACGGTAACAGCATCAGTACCGACGCAGCCAAACGAGCTCGTTACCGTAACGTTATAATTTCCTCCTCCCACAACAATGCAATTGGTAGTTGCTCCGTTCGACCAGAGGTACGTTCCTAAACCTGATGTGGCACAAATGGTAGTATCCGTTCCGGCACATATCTGGATTGGTCCCGAAGGTTGAATATTAGGATTGGGCACAGCATGTGATGTGACAGTGAATGATGTGCTTGTTTTCGTGCAGCCAAACCTGTTACCAAGCACAAGCGTATAGCTACCACCAACTGCATTGATGCATGAATCATCAAACGCTCCGTTGTTCCAGCTGAAAGAATAAGGTCCGCTGTTGTTTCCGGTGAAGGATGCGCAAAGCAAAACCGTACTACCTGAACAAACATCATGACTACCGGTAATTGTAACATTCGGAGCAACAGGATGCATCTGCACTAAGAATGATTCGCTGGAAGTGCAGCCGTTTGCATCAGTGAGTGTAACCGAATATGTATTGCTTGCAGAAACAGTGATCGATGAATTGGTTCCGCCAGTTGACCAACTATAGGAAGTTACCGGGCGGGACAAAGAATCGTGAACAGAAATAATGAACGAAGTGCCTTCACAGAAACCGTTTGTTGTATCAAGCGAGAAAACAGGATTGTAGTTGATTCCTGAAAATACAGTTACGCTTTCTGTACCGGTACATCCCGAGCCATCATCAACAGTTACAGAGTAAACACCGGGCTGATTGACAGTGATTGAAGAATTGGTTCCGCCTGTAGACCACTGGTATGAATTAAATCCAGCATCTGCAGAAAGTAAAACATTTCCACCCGGACAGAAGAATGCCGAATCCGCCGGTTGAAGACCTGGATCAGGCGAAGCGTTGTTAGTGACTGTATGAGTAACTGTGCCCGCTGTGTCGCAACCAAACCTGTTTGTGATCGACACGCTGTATGTACCCGCAGGAACGGAAACGCAAGAGTCAGTAAAAGCGCCCGAGTTCCATGAAAATGTATAAGGTCCCGAGCCATTGTCAACGAACGTTGCACATAACTGGGCTGAATCACCGTCGCATACATCTACTGCGCCTGTAATATTCGGAACAGGGGGAACAGGTTGCAATGTCACAGTAACTGAATCAGTTGTTGGACATCCATACTGATCCACAAATGTTGAGACAAAAGTTCCGCTGCTTGTTGGATAAACGAACGGTCCACTCACGCCGGTGTTCCAGGTAATTCCATACACAGATTGAAATGTTGAGTCGTATGCATGAATGGAATAAGAAGAACCTTCGCATAAACCGTTCGGGGCAGTGATGGCATACAAAATATTGTAGGATATACCTGCAGTAAGATGCTTCGATGCTGTTGCCGAACAACCCCTGTAGTCGTAAACCGTAACTGTGTATGTTCCTCCTGCGCTCGCAGTAATGGATCTTGTATGTGCGCCGGTATTCCAAACATATTCATACATGCTTCCCGGAGCAGTAAGCGTAACTGATTCACCCGGACATAACAAAGTATCTCCACCTGTTACCAGGATGCTTGCTGTCACATTGCATGTACGGCACAGGGATGAGTCGTCGTAGTTTTTTGCAATACATCCGGCAAGTGTATCTGATTCAATGTATGCAGGAGCTGTGGTGCCCGGAGCAAAAGGATATACATATGGAAAACTTGCGTACGTGATTGGAGGAATGTTTCCGTCGAGACAGGCAGTGTTTGCAGAAATGTTTGTCTTGTAAAGTGCAGGGTATTCCAGGAATGTGCCGTTATCAAAATAAGTAAATGCAGTTGCAATATATCCGTCGTAGGTTTTTACTGATTTCGAACAATTGTATGCTGTGGCTTTCTTCGAACTTAAAATATTAAATGAGTTGTCCATCGTTACGATCCGAAGCGAATCATATACAGGATCCTGCGGACGTGAAACAACAACTATATTGTTGGAAGGCGAAAGGAACATGGAGTAGTCTCCTTTGAGCGAGTCGATCGCAAATGAATTCATGTATGTTCCGCTGCCGTCGAATCTGGATATATAATAATAGTATTGGCTTGCACTTGGTTCATAGAATCTGCCCGGGAACAAATATTCTCCTGCAGAATTTTGCACCGGCTGCCCGTTCTGTGAACAGAATGTATTCTGGTAAACCCCATTCATCCACAAAAAATTTCCGTTCACGTCCATCTTCGCAGCAACCTGGTCGTAGCTGTCAAACAGTACATGATTCCCTCCGCCACCGCCGCCGGGTCCCGGGAAATTGTATCCGTACTGTCCGTTCAATATCACACCTCCATCTGAAGTTTTTGCGAATGACTCAAAAGCCATGTCCCAACCGCCGAGCGCATAACTTTTCTGCGTTACGATGTTTCCGTTTTCATCATAGATGATTACTTCGAGCGGGTCCTGGTTGATGACTAGCCCCATTCTGGTGTTGCTGAAGACAACCAATGTTTTATTTCCGAATATGCCATCGTACTTCTGCCAGGAAATATTTCCGTTCAGGTCAATTTTCGTGAGCGAAAATTCTGAGTTTGAAGAAAGGAAAACATATCCTGAATCAAAGTATTCGAGATTGCTGATGTCGTAGAGGTAATCGAAGTTCCGCGACCACTGCACCTGCCCGTTTTTATTCGTCTTGATAAGCATGGGACTGCTGCACTCACCGCAGTTGTCGTACTGGCCTGCAATTAAAAATCCGCTGTCGACTGGATTCTGAACAATCCTGTTCAGGTTAAATAATTCAAGGTTAAAAACTTTCAGGAATGTAGTGTCCGTCGGCATCCCAAGCGATGTTCCGATGGCGACGCTTCTGCAATAACTTGAAGCCGGACAATAAGATTCTGCCGAGTTCAGGCAGATTGTATAATTCCCTTTTGTTGTATACGTATGTGAGGGACTTACTGAAGTGCTGGAAGTACCGTCCCCAAAATACCACTGGTATGCATATGTATTTGTGGAAGTGTTTGAAAGGACTGCCGTATAACTCACCGGCGTTATGTTGAATGAAACGGAAGGAGGTTGTACCTGCCGGATCACAATGTTGGCCGATCCGTTACAGGAATTTACATCAACAGTGTTAAGTGTAATTGTACCCGGACCCGTTGCATACGTATAACTTACGGTTGATCCGTTACTCCAGGAATAACTTTGATAAACATCGTTTACAAATAAATAAGACGTGCTCCCTGCACAAATAGTGTCCTCCCCGAAAATAACGGGATTGCACTGCCCAGAAACTTTTTTTGTGCTATTAAATAAGAAAATGACTAAGAAAACGACTCGTAAAAGTTTTTGCATGCCTTGTTGTACGGTTTGAAAAGGGTTCACGAAAATACGAACAAAATGAAGGTGAAGCAATTGTTACAGTGCAGAATTATCAAGGTCCGGGAGTTAAAATGACCGTCATGTATGATGCTCATTTTGCCACTTCAAAGATTGCATTCACCGCTTTTCAACAGTTGTGATTTACATAAATAAGTTTTTCCAGCCATTATTCTGACCTTCGATTCGCCTATTTCTTATACTTTCGTTTCCTGAAAGTTTGATCATGTTAGCCATTCAATCCACCCTCGTTTCCGAAGAAATTATTGAAAAAAGATTTGTCTGCGACCTGCATTCCTGCAAGGGTGCATGCTGCGTGAAAGGTGATTATGGCGCACCGCTGGAAGAGGAAGAACTGAAAGAGTTGGATAAGATCTGGCCAAAAGTTAAACCTTATCTTACCCCAAGCGGTGTGAAGGCCATTGAAAAGCAGGGGAAGTATCTTTTGTACGATAAGAAGGAATGGGTGACACCACTCATCAGCGGAAGGGAATGCGCTTACACTATTTTCGATAACGGCATTGCGAAATGCGGAATTGAGAAGGCTTACTTTGAAGGCAAGATTGAATTCCGGAAACCGGTTTCCTGTCATCTTTATCCGATACGTATCAATAAGATGAAAAACTCCGTAGAAGCAGTCAACTACGACAAGTGGAGTATCTGCAAACCGGCATGTAAAATGGGAGATGCGTTGAAGGTCCCGATTTATAAATTCTTAAAAGATTCTCTCATAAGAAAGTTTGGGGAGAGCTGGTACAAAGAACTTGAAGTTGCCGCAGAGGAATTAACAAAACACACCATTAAATAATTTCAGAAGAAATGAAAGTAGCAGTTGCCGGTGCCACCGGACTGGTCGGAACGAAAATGCTGGAAGTTCTGGAGGAACGCAATTTTCCTGTCACTGAACTCATTCCTGTTGCAACAGAAAAATCTGTTGGAAAAGAAATCACGTTTCGCGGAAAAAAATACAAGGTGGTGAATATGACCACTGCAATTTCCATGAAGCCGCAGATTGCTTTATTCAGCGCCGGTGGGAATACATCATTGGAATGGGCTCCGAAATTTGCCGAAGTAGGTTGTATTGTGATTGATAATTCCTCTGCCTGGAGAATGGATCCCGGAAAAAAACTAATCGTTCCTGAAATCAATGCAAATGTTTTAACAAAGGATGATCTGATAATTGCCAACCCGAATTGTTCCACTATTCAGATGGTGATGGTACTGAATCCGCTGCATAAAAAATATACAATCAAACGTGTCGTCGTTTCCACATATCAATCCGTTACCGGAAGCGGCGCCAAAGCACAGCGGCAGCTTGAACTGGAATCAGCCGGAAATTTTTCAGAACCTTTTTACCCGCACCAGATATACAGAAACGTTCTTCCGCAGGTAGATATATTTCTTGACAATGGCTACACGAAGGAAGAAGTGAAGATGGTAAATGAGACCAGGAAGATTATGGGAGATGATTCAATCCGCGTCACCGCAACAACGGTTCGTGTTCCTGTAAAAGGCGGACACAGTGAAAGTGTCAACATTGAATTTGAAAAAGAATTTGATCTGGCTGAGGTAAAAAAAATTCTGAGCAATACAAAAGGTGTTGTGCTGGAAGATGATCCTTCTCAATTGAAATACCCGATGCCTTTAAATGCCGAAGGCAAGGATGAAGTTTTTGTAGGAAGAATCCGCCGGGATGAATCACAGCCGAATACAATGAATTGCTGGATTGTTTCTGACAACCTTAGAAAAGGTGCGGCTACGAACGCGGTGCAGATTGCGGAGTATTTACTAGAAAAGAAACTCGTGTAAACAGTTCACAGTTTCCAGTTTACAGTTCCCGGTAGGCAGTTGGCAGTTTTGAAATGGCTGCCAGGCTGTTCCCCAATCTCCATTCCCCATTCTCCGCTCTCCATTTCAAATTCTATTTATCATCTCCAGGCAGGTATCCATCATCAATAAGTAAATTTGATCCCATCGCCGCTGCAACCGCCAGCTCATCACAGTAATTGTTTTCTTTGTTGGTAGCATGTCCGCGCACCCAAACGAATTTCACTTTGTGTTTCCTGAACACGCGCAGAAACCTGCTCCATAAATCGGCATTTTTCTTTCCCGAAAAATTTTTCTTCTCCCAGCCGAACACCCATTTTTTTTCAACGGCATACACAACGTATTGCGAGTCGCTATAAATCGTTACATGCTGCCCTTCCTTCTTCAGCGCCTCAAGCGCAACGATCACACTCAGCAATTCCATCCTGTTATTTGTGGTAAGACGAAACCCCTGTGAAATTTCTTTCCGGTGCGATCCTGAAATCAGCACAGCTCCAAAACCTCCCGGACCAGGGTTGCCGCGGGATGCGCCGTCTGTATAAATTGAAATCACAGAATTAAGTATGAAAAATTAAGAATGCAAAATGCAGAATAAAAAAGAAATATTGCTATTGATATGAATCCTTCTGGAAGAAATTTTAACAGCCACCTCACGCAAAGACGCAAAGCACGCAAAGAAATTCAGGTCTCAAATCTTGGAGGCCTTGGCGTCTTTGCGTGACCCCGGCTGTTACTTTATATTACACCTTCATCTCAGCTTTTTTTAAAACACCGAGCTCCTTACCCACTTTCGTAAAAGCAGCAATAGCTTTGTCCAGGTGTTCTCTTTCATGTGCTGCAGAAAGCTGAACGCGGATACGTGCATTTCCTTTTGCAACCACGGGAAAGAAAAATCCGATCACGTAAATTCCTTCGTCGAGGAGACGCGCTGCAAAATCCTGCGCCAGCTTCGCTTCATAAAGCATGATCGGAACAATGGGATGTTCGCCGGGTTTGATGTCGAATCCTGCAGCTGTGATTTTCTCGCGGAAATATTTTGTATTTTCCCAGAGCTTGTCGCGCAATGCAGTTGTTTCACTTAGCATGTTGATTACTGCTATTGATGCGCCGACAATTGAAGGAGCAAGCGAATTAGAAAAAAGATATGGTCGCGAACGTTGGCGAAGCATTTCTACAATTTCTTTTCTCCCGGAAGTGAATCCGCCCATGGCACCACCGAGTGCTTTTCCCAAGGTACCTGTGATGATATCTATTCTTCCCATCACATTTCTGTATTCATGTGTGCCGCGACCCGTCTTGCCCATGAAGCCACTCGCATGACATTCATCAATCATCACCAGCGCTTTGTATTTGTCGGCCAGGTCGCAGATTTTATCGAGCTGCGCAATGGTACCGTCCATGCTGAATACACCGTCAGAAACAATCATGCGGTGCCGTAAGTGCTGCGTCTCTTTCAGAATTTTCTCCAGCTCTTCCATGTTGTTGTGCTTGTACCGGAAACGTTCTGCCTTGCACAAACGTACGCCGTCAATGATAGAAGCATGGTTCAGTTCATCGCTGATCAATGCATCGTTTTCATTTAAGAGAGGTTCGAACACGCCGCCGTTTGCGTCGAAAGCAGCAGCGTATAATATAGTGTCCTCTGTTCCGAGAAACTTTGCAATTTTTTCTTCCAGCGTTTTGTGAATATCCTGCGTACCACAAATGAAACGCACGGAGCTCATGCCGTACCCGTGAGATTCAATCGCCTTCTCTGCAGCCGCAATCACTTTCGGATGCGAAGACAATCCCAAATAATTGTTCGCACAAAAGTTCAACACCTGTTTTCCGTTTGCAGTTATCTCCGCTCCCTGGGGTGTAGAGATGATACGTTCCTGTTTGTAAAGGCCGGCTGATTTTATTTCTTCAAGCTCCTTCTGAAGTGCGGGTTTGAGGGTTTCGTACATGGTAAATGAATTAATTTTTTGTCACTTTGAGACGTAGGCGAAGATACAAATAACGGAAGGAAGATGTCATCATTGGCTATTTCATTTGTCCTGTAAATATTTAATTTCGCAATTTCCTTTCTTAAAGATTCCAACTTAATTTATGAATCGTTTCTGCAAATCCCTGTCTTTATCTATTCTTTTGCTTTGCCTGAATGCATTTCGAATTCAGGCCGCGGAAACATCGGCGGTAGATTCCATAAAACGATTGCTTCGTAAAACTGAAGCAGATACTTCGCGCATCCGTATGCTTCATGAGCTGACACAGAAGTATTATTTCAGTCAGATTTATGATTCAGCGCTTGCATACTCCACTGAAGCTATCCGGCTTTCCGAACATATCGACTATAAACAGGGATTAGCGTTGGCTTTTACTGACCGTGGCCGGATCTACAACGAACAAGGCAATTATCCGGAAGCGATCGAAAATTTTCAGCGGGCAAGGGAAGTATATGAATCAATCGGAGATAAAAAATTAACAGCTGATTCATACAATCTTATTGCAAACGCTTTTCATCTCCTCGGAGACTATCCGAATGCGTTGAAAAATCAGTTTGCTGCACTGAAGATCCGCGAAGAGATAAAAGACGAAGAAGGAATTGCATGGTCGTACAATAACATCGGCACCGTCTACCGCATCCAGGGAGATTACGAAGCTGCGCTCGAGAATTACCAGTCGTCGTTGAAGCTTCTTAAAAAATTTAATGACCTGAGAATGATTGCCATCGCCTACAACAACATCGGTAATGTGTATACGCTGCAGGGAAAACATACTGACGCTCTTGCCAGCTACTATTCCTCGCTGAAGATCCGCATGCAGGCAGGTGACAAGAAAGATATTGCTGCATCGTACCTGAATATCGGCGATGCTTATTGCGACTTGTATGAAAAGGATTCCGTCACGAAGGAAGTGACCGTTGAAACTCCAGATCAGCAGATCTATGTTATTCCTAGAGAACATTGGCTGGATACGGCCATGCACACGCAGCTCATTGCACAGGAAATGATCAATGAATTCGGGAATAACTATTATTCCATTTTCAACCTCTCCGGCATGGGGCGGATCAATTTGCTTCGGAAAAATTATCGCGCTTCCATTGATCTTTATACAAAGGCTTATGCGATTGCCGAAGAGCAACAGGCTGTAGATCTGCAAAAAGAAATTGCGGGTTATTTGTCTGACGATTACGATCATCTCAACGATCCTGCGAATAGTAAAAAGTGGTATGTGAAATTTGTTGCGCACAAGGACACATTGTTCAACCAGCTCAAGTATGATGAACTTACCCGCGCGAGGTTGAAGTATGAGTTCGACAAGAAAGAGGAATCCGCAAAAGCAGTCCAGGATAAGAAAGACGCACTTGCAAAAATCGAACTTGATCGCCAGAAGAGAACGCGCACACTTTTCCAGGCGGGTTTTGTACTTGTATTGTTTTTCGCCGGCATTTTCTTTTACCAGCGGAACAACATCAGGAAAGAAAAAAACAGGAGCGATGATTTATTGCTGAACATTCTCCCGTCAGAGGTTGCAAGCGAACTAAAGCTGACAGGTGCTGCGGGAACAAAATCATTCAACAATGTCACCGTCATGTTTGCTGACTTTGTGAACTTCACCCGCATCACTGAAAGGATGAGTCCTGAAGCGCTTGTCATGGAAATCCATACATGCTTCAGCGCTTTCGATCACATCCTGCAGAAGCACAAGGTTGAGAAAATAAAAACCATCGGGGATGCCTACCTCTGCGCCGGCGGATTGCCTGTTCCAGACCCGGATCATGCAACCAATGTGGTGAAAGCGGCTATTGATATCATGGCCTACATGCAGGAGCGCGCACGGCTGAAAGAATCAATCAATGATATCCCTTTTCAGCTGCGCATCGGTATTCATTCAGGTCCGGTGGTGGCGGGAATTGTCGGCGTAAAAAAATATGCATACGACATCTGGGGCGACACCGTAAACATTGCGGCGCGGATGGAGCAGAATTCACTGCCGGGAAGAATCAACCTCAGCAGTAAAACACATGAGTTGATAAAAGATAAATTCAACTGCAGTTATCGTGGAAAGATCGAGGCAAAGAATAAGGGGCAGATTGATATGTACTTTTTGGAGAGTAGTTCAGAAGTTGAGATGTTGAAGAGTTGAGACGTTCAGATGTTCAGATGTTCAGACGTTGAAACTTTGAGAGCCTGGGTTGTGCAGGGTTCAGTAATGTCTAACTATGATCTTTTTCACAACAATTCCCTTATCCAGGTTTAGTTTTAAAAAGTAAACACCTTCCTGGAACGCGGACAAATCAATTGTTGACTTGTCCTCCTTTATTTTTTTATTGAATAAAATGCGACCCTGCACATCCAGCAGTTCAATAGAATTTATTTTGACTTCCGATTCAATCTGAAAAAAATCAGAAGGGTTCGGATAAATCGAGATTTCTTTTTCTAATTCAACTGATTCAACGCCGACGATGTAGGTGACAACAAATGAATCACAGAGGTAATCATTTCCATGAACCTTATCACTCGCTGAATCAGGGCAGGATACCCACGCACAAAATGTATAGGTGAAAGGCAGCGTGAAATTAATCCCAAATTCTTCGAGGGTATCAAGTGATACCTGCATGGATTGACCGGGTAGCAAAGTAATATTTGAAACACGTTTCAATAATTCATTCGGTCCGCAGGGAGCAGGAAGTATTGAATGTGCATTCAGGTTGAAACTGTTCAGTGTTTCACTGCCTGTATTCTGCACGGTGACAACCGGCAAAAACCTGATGGAATGTACGCCTGGCGGGAGGAAAGAGGGATGATAGGCATAAACCGTATCGAAATAAATTCCTGTGATTGCTGCGTCAGTGTTCCTATATGAATCTGCTCCCCTAACGGAAACGGTCTTAAGAAAATTGTACTTCCTCTGGTTGATCTCCTCACCTGCCAGCGTTACGGTTGAATCCGTTGCTGTAATATCATGAATAGAAACTGGAGCCGGTTGAAGATTGAATGAATCAAGAAACGCCAGGTTCAGACCGAAACTTCCCAACCTCGATCCGTCTCCGTTTGCCACCCAGATTTTGTTTTCAGTTGATGAAATGTTTTCCGCTGACAGATTAAGTACGGCCATGTTGTTCACCGCAACCGTAGCAAATAAAGTATCCAGCTTCCGCAAATCACCGCCGCCTGCAATCACATAGGAGGAATCCTCCAAGGCCAGCAAGCTTGTAATAATGAAGGGAAAGTAAATTTGATTGAGAACAATTCCATTGTTATCAAGTACCAGAAGATTTGAATCACAGGCAATGACTGCATTTCCATTGAATGATTCGGCAATACCGCGAATGGTTCCGGGATAAATCTGCATCCACAATGAATCGCCAAGTGAATTGGTACAGTATAGTGTCGAATCAGCCCGCAAGAGTAAATTGCCATTACTCATCTCTATTACTTCCTGCAGCATGTTATCGGATGGCGGCCAGGTCATATCAGGATTGAGAGTTTTTTCCCATTGAAGAACCAGGCCAGAACTAAACTGACACAGTGCACCTGTATTACCTGGAAGGTCACAGTTACTTGCATATCCACAGGCAACGAAATTCCCGTTCCGCAGCCGAATAATGTCCGTGAGATAATTATTATCACTCCAATAAACATCCATATTTCCTGTTACATGTCCTGAAGGATCAATTTGCAACACGCGTCCCTGGCGAAAGAATCCGAATGAACCTCCTCCGGCCGCATAGATGGTGCCGCCAGAATCGCAGACAACAGCCTGCAGGGGGCTATCAAAGTCTGGTTCAACGCAGAGTTCAAAAATTCCGCTTTGGGCTAAAGCAAAATGAATGTGCAAACAAAAAAAGATAAGAGTTAAAGAAAATTTCATAGTTCGTGTTTTAAAAAATCACTGCTTGATAATTTCCTGCGTAATAAATCCTTTCAGGGTATGAATGCGGACATAATAAATTCCGGATTCAAAGTGTGCAGTGGGTAAGGTAACCGTCATCTTAGCATGAACTGTATTTTCATAGAGGATTTTTCCATTCCCGTCCACGATATCCATTTTATATTCTCTTCCGCAGATCAGACCCGAAGCAGAGAGCGAAAAATCTCCCGTGGAAGGATTCGGGAAAAGCGTCCAATCAACCATTGAGTCATCGTATTCATCAACGCGAACAGGACATCTAAGGTCTCCCAGGAATAATCCGGGATTAAAAGCGGTTATTACTGAATCCTGGAAATTATAATTATAGTAATCATAAATATACATCACATCCGGTACGGAATCAGATACTGCAAACATGTAATAATAATATTGTCCCAGGTTCACGGGGTATCTTAAAATTTTCAGTCGCTTATCAATCTGAAATGTTCCCGTGATTGCCATCGTACTGCAATTGTAAACCATGACCTGCCTGTGAAGGGCATTTAAGGAGGTGTCACTTAATGGTTGAAAGTGCAGATTGTGTCCTTCCCAATCGGCTACGTTAATCCCGGAACCGGAAAATGCAATTGCATTTGTAATACTACCGGTTTGAATGCTGTATTTGGTTATGGTAGTAATTGAATCGCCGGGTGACGAAGCAAGTTGAAGATTCGGGTAAACAAAACTTAATGTATAAGGGTTAGCGGCCATCGGGCCAAGGATTGTATCCTTCACTACCTGGTGCAGATCCAAATCAATAATGTTGAGTACGGTTTCATTATTCTGATTCACTCCAACCACAGCTGCGCCCAATGAATAACCAGGTATTGAGATCAACAGAGGAACCATGTTCAGCTGCAGGGAAAAAACGACAGATAAAGAAGTGTCATAAAAAATAAAGTTGGGAGTAAGAGAAGTGCTCCTGAGCATAGCGAGTCCATCCATCGATGGTGTAATGCGGATGGCATTCACGCTGTCAGTGTAAAGAGTATCCTTTGGAGAAATCATAAGCGTATCGCAGTAATGATTTCCATAAGTCATGTCGTAGGAAAGGATTACATTGCTGTTCCCGAGAAACATAATCTTCGTGTCCCAGGGCGTAATCGCGTAATCAGCAAACTCAAGAAATTCAATGCTGTCGGGTACCAGAGAATCAATATGTTTAAAATCCCAGTTGCAATTTAATATACCAAGGTTTGGGTGTATGCCTGCAGTATCATTTCCATTACAGATTATAAGCTGGCCCCAGATTTCGCACACATTGTTCAAGGATACGTTCACATCCTTATCCTTTGTGAGTAACATGGAAGAATGAGTTGCATGTGAATGAGAATGTCCCAGGAATAAAAATAGGGCGCTCAGAAGAACGGGTGTTGTTTTCATGGTGAGACAGATTTAGAAAAAATGGTTACCCAAATATAACCTTTCATTTGATTACCCTACACCAACTCAAACATTTTCCCCGGCAAAGCCTTCAGCATTCCGTCAAATTCAAGATTTAGAAGCGTAGTCGAGATCTTGTGAACGGGCAATCCTGTTTGCAGCGTCAGCGTATCAATGTCTGTCTTTCCTTTTTCTTTCAGAATATCGACCAACGTTTTTTCATCCGCATTCAGTTCGCGAAAAAGCTGGAATTGTTTTTTGGATTTTTCTTTGTTCGATTCATTCCATCCCATCAGCTCTGCAATGTGTTCTGCATTTTCAGCAAGCGCAGCTCTATTCAAACGAATGTATTCATTGCATCCCTGTGAATATTTTTCATTCGCCTTTCCAGGAACGGCAAACACTTCGCGGTTGTAGCCGTTTGCAATGTCGGCTGTAATCAATGAACCACCTTTGATCGCTGATTCAATTATGATCACCGCATCACTCATACCTGCAACAATCCGGTTTCGCGCGGGAAAGTTCGTCGCGGCAAATTTTGTTGTTGTTGCGAATTCAGTAATAACGCCGCCGTTCTTCAACATCTTTTCTGCAGTGGCCCGGTGCTCCTGCGGATACATCCTGTTCAACCCATGGGCGAGAACGCCAATTGTCGGGGTGTTGTGTTTCAGGCAGGCGCGGTGCGCAAAGATGTCGATGCCATACGCCAACCCACTCATCACCGTTACGTCATACCTGGAAAGATCAGCAACAAGTTGTTCCGTAATGTTCTTACCATACGATGTTGCATTCCGCGTTCCGACAATTGCCACCGATCTTGCAGGGTTCAATTCGATATTACCACGTGTAAAAAGAAGTATCGGTGAGTCGTCGCAATTCTTTAATCGCAGGGGATATTCCTTATCTGTATAAAAAAGCGTAGTGATCCCGTGTTTTCGGATAAAGATCACTTCTTTCTCTGCCTTTTCAAAAACATCCTGGTTTGCAATCGTTTCGGCACGCTCCACACCAATACCGGGGATTCTTTCCAGGTTTGCCTTTTTCTTTTTGAAAATATTTTCCACGCTGCCGCAATAGCTAACCAGGTTCCTTGCAACCACCGCCCCTATGCCCGGAAGCATAGTCAAGGCTATTTGATATTTCAGTTGTTCGTCAGAATTCACAACACGAATCTTTAATTACATTGGTCGCTGAAAAATACTGAAATCAGATTTACGTATGAGAAATTTATTTTTTGCAATTGTCTTAATTTCTATTTTATCGGATGCAAATGCGCAAACTGCTAATATATCCGGCCGCGTCATGGATAAAGCTGCAGGTAAGCCATTGCCGGGTGTGTCAGTCCAAATGGACAACACAACGACGGCCACTACTTCTGATGCAGACGGAAATTATTCGCTGGCTGTTCCTGCAGGCAGGCATGCGATTCATTATACAATGGTGGGAATGAAGGCGCAAACGGTCAATGTTGATCTGCAGGAAAATGAAAATAAAATCCTGATCATCCTGCTTGAAGACGATTCCAAAGAACTCGGACTCGTGGTGGTGTCGGCAGGAAAGTTCGAACAGAAAATAGAAGAGGTGACGGTGAGTATGAATGTAATCAAGCCCGCCATGGTTGAAAACCTGAACACAACGAATATGGACAAGCTCCTCGACCAGGTGCCTTCGGTAAATGTGATTGATGGACAGGCCAATATCCGCGGCGGTAGCGGCTGGAGCTATGGTGCAGGAAGCCGTGTCCTCATTCTTGTGGATGATCTTCCCATGCTCACTGCAGATGCCAACGATGCGAAGTGGAGTTTTCTGCCTGTTGAAAACCTGGAGCAGATCGAAGTCATCAAAGGCGCCTCTTCAGCTTTATACGGTTCGTCGGCAATGAATGGCGTCATCAATGTGCGCACGGCATTTCCCAAATTTATTCCGCAGACAAAAGTGAATGTGTATTCGGGAATCTATGATACAAACCAAAAGATGGACCTGAACGACACTTCGTACAACCTAAACTGGAGTGGAAAGAATCCGCGGAAAACCACGGGCATGAGTTTCCTGCACAGCAGGCAGATCAACAATCTTGATTTGGTTCTTGGAGGAAATATTTACCTGGACGATGGATACAAGGAAGGCGCTTTTGAAAAACGTGGACGCGTAAATTGCAACCTGCGTTACAGATTTAAAAAAGTTGAAGGGTTAAGTGCAGGTGTAAATATCAATACGCAGGAAGCTACGGGTGTCTCTTTCTTCATTTGGCAGAATGATACCACAGGCGCTTACAGACCTAATGGTGGTACAGATACGGCTACCACTACCAACAGTGAATACAACACACATCGCACGAACATCGATCCTTATCTTACCTATGTTGCGCATAACGGAGGTACACACAAACTGCGCACACGATGGTTCCGCACGAACAACGAAAACAATACAAACCAGGAATCGCTTGCGGATTTGTATTACGCAGAATACCAGTATCAACGCAAGTTTACAGATCAGCTGACGCTCACCGGTGGCCTGGTAGCCACTAACTCCGTCGTCAATGCCGAACTTTATGACAACCATACTGGCAGCAACTTTGCCGCATACCTTCAGGCTGACGGAAAGATTTTTAAAAAGTTGATTTACTCTCTGGGAGGCAGGGTGGAAAAAAATAAAGTTGATGCAGATTCCGATAAACCAACTCCTGTATTACGGGCTGGATTGAATTATGAACTCTTTCCTCACACGAATTTGCGTGCCTCCTATGGACAGGGTTACCGGTATCCTTCAATTGCAGAAAAGTATATTCATACACATGTCGGTGCTTTAAATCTTTTTCCAAATGAAGATCTAGAATCAGAACATGCATTTTCGACAGAGGTCGGAATCATGCAGGGGGTAAAACTTGGCGATTGGAACGGTTACGTGGATGTTGCTGGTTTCTGGACAGAATATAAAAATATGATTGAATTTACTTTTGGCCAGTGGGGACTTATTCCCAGCTTTGATAGTCTGGGGTTCAAAGCATACAATATCGGGGATACAAGAATCCGGGGAATTGATATTTCATTGGTTGGGGCGGGTCATCTGGGACCCATAGAGCTTACGCTCCTGGCTGGTTACACGTACATGGATCCAAGGCAATTGAGGTTTGATTCGGTATATCAGTATAATACAACTGTTGACAGCACTGCTTACCTGGGCAGCGATTCGAGCAACTTTTTAAAATACCGTTACAACCATTTGGTTCGGGCAGATATTGAATTAGGCTTTCGAAAGATCGGTTTCGGAATCAGCTGTCGATACAATAGTTTTATGAAGAACATCGATAAACTTTTTGTGAATCCGTTTTATGGCCCTTTCTTCGTTCCGGGTGTTGATCATTACAGGAAAAGCAGGACCGGCGGGGATTTGGTCTTTGATCTGCGCTGTTCCTATATGCTCACGAAGGAAGTGAAGCTGGCATTTATCGTAAAGAATGCCTTCAATTATATCTACATGCAACGGCCTGCCGACATGCAGTCGCCTCGCACGTTTACCGGGCAGCTAACGGTAGCATTTTAACATGCCATTACGCTCATAGATAATTCATAAAATAATTTAGCGAGCATTCGATTAAAATATATTTTTGCTCACCTGAATTTACCCGATGAAGATACTCGGAATCATCCCTGCCCGCTTTAACTCTACGCGGTTCCCGGGAAAGCCGTTGGCCGATATCAATGGCAAGTCCATGATCCAGCGTGTGTATGAGCAATGCACGCTTTCCAAAAAACTCACGAAGGTTGTGGTGGCCACCGACGACGAGCGCATTGCAAACCATGTTCGCGAGTTTGGCGGGCAACTGAAGATGACCTCCCCGCAGCACCAGAGCGGCACCGACCGATGTGATGAAATAATCCGAAATCTTTCAGATGAAAAGTGGGATGCTGTGATCAATATCCAGGGAGATGAACCTTACATTCATCCTGACCAGATCGATCTGTTATGTTCCATGTTCGATGACAAGGAAACACAAATTGCTACGCTCGTCAAGAAAATTACCTCTCCGGATGAATTGTTCAACCACAACAATGTGAAGGTCATTCTGAACAAAAGATCAGAAGCAATTTATTTCAGCCGCTCTCCAATTCCTTACAACAGGAATTTTCCGGAACAGGAATGGCTGAAGTATTCAACCTACTACAAACACATTGGCATCTACGGATATCGTTCCAACATTTTGAACGAGATTGCTGCACTTCCAAAAACAAATCTGGAAATCACTGAATCATTGGAGCAGCTACGCTGGATTGAAAACGGATATCTCATCAAAGCCGGAGTCACTTCACTGGAAAGCATTGCCATCGACACACCGGAAGATATTCTGAAAGTGAAGGCTTAGCAGCCAAACAGCCATAGTCATTAAGGTATTAAGCAGCCACAGTCATTTCAATAGGCTTCACTCTGGGAAAGCTTGTGACTTGTAACTTGTGACTTGTAATTTTCTTAGCCGTTCATCGGGCAAGCACCTTTTTTATTCTTATTTCTCTTTTGCAACATGCAGGAGTTGAACTTCAGACCGAAAAATAAATTCATACTGCGTAGGTCGTTGCCGATAAATGAAAGTATCCTGTCGGATCCTACTACAAGAAACATGTAACGCAATGCAGCGCCGAGATACACCTGTTCGTATTCATACATGTTTGCTGAAACAGATGTTTCTATTTTTCGTGTCTCATACCTGGGTACAAAGGCGATTGAATTAGCACGGTAAACCTGTCGCTGAGAAAGTGGTATTCGCTGAACCATTCCAAGGTTTGCATACCAGCGTGGCTTCAGGCAATAATCAAACTGGAAACTTAAAGCAGCCGGCATGAACAAATTAAATCCATTCGATGCAGTCATGCCTTGCGAATGTGCCATGAGCTCGCGGTCAAAATCATTAATGTCGTTAACTTTTACACTGTCGATACTACTCCATTGAACCGTTCCGTTATCAACTGTAAAACGCGAAGCACTACGCTTAAAGTTGACATATCCCATGTCAATGAACGCCAGGCTTGTTTTATACTGATATCGTCTACGCCTGTCAGCATCCTTCCCGCATTCATACGCACCCGGATTTCTTTTATGGATATATACAAGACCAAGGTCACCGCTTACACCGTAACCCTTCGGGCCAAATGATTGGTCAACGGCATGACCAACATCCATATTTACATTATTCAGCGCAATCGAATTGCTGTCGGGTATACTGTAATTTCCAGCTTCCGCGTGCACGTATGCAGCATCGAAGCCTGCCAGTCCATTCACCGTAATACCATAGGCAAGCCAGTGAGTATTTTGGTTTAGGAATAATTTTGAAAATGTAATTCCAATATTTGCCACGGCCACGCCTGCAGCATGCACTTTCATATCTTTAAATACTACGCTGTGAAGCGGCGCATAATCAAAATCAGTATAGAAAGCATCTGCCAATGCATCAGGAATGCGGTTTGCCGATGCAAGTACCCGGATTCCGCTATTCACTGCCCATGCATATTTATTTTTATTCATAATAAACCCGGGACCAATGATCTGGCCTTTTACATATGCATGTTTGTTGCCCCCGGATTCATATACGACAACGTTAGTGGTATTTGATGGCTTTCCACTTTCATTAACGGTCGTCTTGGTTGTGACATCGCTGAGTTTCGGCAGGTAGATGTAATTGTTGTCGTAGAAAACATCTGCGCCCAGCACATTGACTTCCCATTCATATGGAACGCCAAGAATTTTTGCCGGGTTTAAATGCAAACCCATGATCCCTGAATAGTTGCTGTTTGCATAACCCCACATTTCCTGAGCGGATGCTATTGACGGACTGAAAAAATTCAGCATCAACAGGAGTATTGCACCTTCCGTAATAACCTTGAATTTTTTAAGAACTGTAATCATGATTTTGAAACGGGCATAACATTCCCTTTAAACAGTAACGGGAGGCCCTTTTCAATGTTCGTATGAAATTGCTGAAAACCTTACAGATCCAGCGTTTGCTGGCCATTTTCGTGGTCTAAAAGCCACTGCTTTCTCCATAAGCCGCCGGCATAACCTACGAGCTCTGAATTGGCACCTATTACCCTGTGACAGGGGATAAGTATGCCAATCGGATTTTTGCCATTTGCAGATGCAGCTGCACGAATACTTTTTTCATCTCCGAGATTTCGAGCAAGCTGGATGTAAGAAATTGTTTTGCCGAATGGAATTTTTAAAAGCTCATCCCACACATGCCGCTGAAATGACGTTCCGTTCGGCTGAAGCTGCAACTCAAAATTTTTTCGCTTTCCGGAAAAATATTCCTCCAGCTGCTTTGCACATTCTTTAAGTGATGCAGGAATTTTTGATTTTGAATTGTCCTGCTCGTCCATAAATGAAACTGAAAAAATAACTCCATTGGAACCTGTAATCTCAATGGTTCCGAGTGGCGACTGAATATGCGTTGAATCGACTGAGTTCATTCTTTAAAAATCGAAACCAAATGTAATTAAGAATTCAATTACTTCAGGTAAAATCAATTTCAAAAAAAAATTTACGAGATTCACATAAATTCTTATCAGGTAAACTTTGAAAAAGATGAGGACAATTAGTGTTTACTTTATACTACTGCTTTTTTCATCTTGTGTTGAACACTTCGAAGAAAAGGAAATCAATGGCTATTATTCACCCGTTGATTACAAAAACAATTTTGATACACTACAACTTAAACCAGGAGGAGAATATCATCGCAAAGTATACGACATCAATAAAAGATTGCTCCTGGAAATGAATGGAAAATGGAAATTATTGGAACAGGCAAATAGAATACAATTAATTGGATGGTATGTGAATTTGGATGATGATTTAGTAAAGTTTCCTGAACTAGTAAATGATACAAATATGATAATAAACACAACTCTTGAAAACGAATATGGAATTGTCCAGTTTTGTGGTGTTGGCCATCATCCAGAAGAAAACTGTTACCAAAAGATCAAATAATTAAATTCTCCAATTACAGGTAAGACTGGAAGAATTTTTAGAAAAACTAAATTTAGCTTTAAAGCGACCCCGTTCTTCCTCCATCAACCGGAACATTTATTCCTGTTATGTAAGCTGCTGCCGGTGAAGCCAGAAATGCCACAGCAGCAGCGATCTCTGAAGGATCGGCAAACCTTGCCATGGGAATTTCCCTGATCATCTCTTGCGATAGTGCATCATACGACTCACCGGTCTTTGACGATTTATTTTCGATGATAGATTTTAAGCGCTGGGTACTGGTCGCCCCCGGTAAAACATTGTTGACCGTGATTCCGAAAGGTGCAAGTTCATTTGCCATGGTCTTGCTCCAGTTTGCAACAGCGGCGCGAATTGTATTTGAAACACCCAGGTTTTTCAACGGCACTTTTACTGAAGTGGAAATGATGTTGATGATGCGGCCGTATTTTTCTTTCTTCATTCCTTCCATCAGTGCCTGAACCAAAATATGGTTGCAGATCAGGTGGTTGTTGAACGCAATTCGAAACTCTTCGATATCAGCTTTTACAATCGGACCGCTGTTTGGTCCGCCGGTATTGTTTACTAGGATGTGAACGGTATTTTCTTTTGCAAAAGCTTCTGCTTTTTCTTTCACTTCATGCGGATGCTGGAAGTCCGCCATGATGAACCCGTGCTTTTGTCCCTGGGAAGCATCCAACTCTTTCACCGCCGACGATAATTTGGTTTCGTCTCTTGCAACAAGCACGCACGATGCCCCAAGCAATGCTAATTCCACTGCAGACGCTTTTCCAATGCCCTGTGTGCTTCCACATACCATGGCGGTTTTACCTTTCAGCGATAAATTCATGCGACGAAGTAAAGGAATTTCGAATACCGAATTTCGAATTTCGAAAAAAATTAGAATACTGAATTCTCAATATCCAAAATTCTGGAATAATATCGGAGTTCAATATTTTCGAATTTGAATATTCGCACTTCGATATTTTTTCGAAATTCGGTATTCGAATATTCGATATTAAATTGTACCCGAAATTTAATTTATAACTTGCAATCTAAATTCTTATTTCTATGTCAATTCAGCGCGCGTTTAATTTCAAACAGTGGATCAACGAACACCGTCACCTGCTGAAACCTCCGGTAGGTAATCAACAAGTATATAAAGGCAACGACGATTTTATCGTGATGGTTGTCGGCGGACCTAATTCGAGGAAAGATTATCACTTCAACGAAGGCGAGGAATTCTATTACCAGGTGGAAGGAAACATGGTTTTGAAAATTATGGAAGAGGGCAAGCCGGTTGATATTCCAATCAATGAAGGCGACATTTTTTTACTTCCGCCAAAAACGCCGCATTCTCCGCAGCGGCCGGCCGGAACTGTAGGACTTGTAGTGGAGTTGTACAGGCATGAAAAAGAAATGGATGGATGCTTCTGGTATTGCGAAAACTGCGGCAATGAACTGCACAAGGAATTTTTCCCACTTACTAATATCGTGACGGAGCTGCCGAGGATTTTTGATAAGTTCTATACCAACCTTGATCTTCGCACATGCAAGAATTGCGGAAAGGTGATGGAACCACCGCCGAAGCTTAGTTAAACAGCCGTTGAGTAGTTGAGTAGTTGATTGCCTGCCTGCCGGTAGGCAGGGTTAACAGCCACCGCAGCCCGTGATTAAGGTATTCGATCATACTTCGGGAACTGTGCATTTCTTCGTCACCTCGTCACTCTTTGTTCACCGTAGCCTTGGCGAAGGTGAATAGTTACCTCGTCACTTCGTCACCAATTCATGAATTGTGAATTGCATTTCGTTTCGTTAATTCGCAATTAATTCGCTGTTCGCTGATTCTATGTTTAAAATCGACATCCACAACCATATCATCCCCGCGCACATGCCCGACTGGGTAAAGAAATTCGGGTATGACGGATTCATTCATCTGGACCATCATAAAAATTGCAGGGCAAGGATGATGGTCGGGGATAAATTTTTCCGCGAAGTGGAAAGCAATTGCTGGGATGCGGAAGTGCGAATGAAAGAGTGTGATGAGCACGGTGTACATGTTCAGGTGCTAAGTACAATTCCCGTAATGTTTTCTTATTGGGCCAAGCCGAAAGACTGCCTGGAGATTTCCATGTTCCTGAACGATTATATCGCAGAAGTGGTGAGCCGTTATCCAAAAAGATTTGTGGGGCTGGGAACAATTCCCCTGCAGGATCCGGAGCTAGCCATCGCAGAACTTGAGCGGTGCGTAAAGATCGGATTGCGCGGCGTACAGATCGGCTCGCATGTTATCGACGACTGGAATTTGGGCTCTCCTGCCCTGCTTCCTGTTTTTGAAGCCGCTTCAAGACTGAATGCTTCTGTATTCGTTCATCCGTGGGACATGCACGGACAAGAACGCATGCAGCGCTACTGGCTGCCATGGCTTTTGGGAATGCCTTCGGAAACTGCTCTTGCAATCTGTTCGATGATATTCGGCGGAGTATTTGAAAAACTTCCGAAGTTGCGTGTTGCATTTGCTCATGGAGGCGGAACATTTCCGTCACTCATCGGAAGAATTGAACATGGCTTTGAAACACGTCCTGACCTGGTGGCCATTCACAACAATGAAAATCCGCGGTCATACATCGGCAAATTTTATATCGACTCCCTCGTTCATGATAAAAATATCCTGGATTACCTGGTGAAATTTATGGGAGCAAATAGAATTGCGCTCGGAACTGATTATCCGTTTCCGCTGGGCGAACTCGCACCCGGAAAATTGATTGAGAGCATGCCCTATGATAATGCAACGAAAGAAATGCTGCTGAGCGGAACAGCGCTGGAATGGCTGAATATGGAGAAGAAATTTTTTCATTGAAGATGGCGCATCTTAAAAGAGATATACTCAACCTGTGTTTTCTGATTGCACTCGTCTGCATTTCCGAACGCGGTATTTCTCAATCAAAGCCTTTTGCCGTCGTGGAACTTTTCACCAGCGAAGGCTGCAATACCTGTCCGCCAGCGGAAAAATTATTTTCTTCATTGAAAGCAGATGCAAAAAAATCCGGGAAAAATATTTTTTTCCTCGAATACCATGTTGATTACTGGAACAAACTTGGCTGGAAAGATCCGTACAGCAGTTTTCAATATACCAACCGCCAGAAAAATTATACGAGTGTGCTGAACGAAGAAAGCATGTACACGCCGATGATGATTGTAAACGGTTCGAAAAGTTTTACGGGTTCTGATAAACAGAAAGCGGATGCCGCCATTCATGAGGCGCTATCTGAATCCGCTGCGACAGGGTTGAAAATTAAAATCGATTCAACCGCCGCCGACACATTATACCTGCATTATGAAGCAACTAAAACGGATAAAAATTATATCATTCGTGCAGCGATTACCGAAGACGGACTTGTTTCATCCATTACGAAAGGTGAAAATTCAGGGCTAACGCTTTCTCATGATGCCGTGGTGCGGACTTTTTTCTCTTCTGATCTTTTAAAGACAGTCTCTCAGCTGAAAATTCCGATGAAAAAATTTCAGCCTGGAAAAAAATGCGAAGTCGTTGCATTCATTCAACACAAGCAAACAATGAAGGTGTTGGCTGTAACTTCAGCAAATTTCTGATCCCGTAAATAGTTTTAGTTTCATTTCACATCCAAAATTAACACACAGTGTAGGGGTATTTTACGTCCGGACAGCAGGAGTGGCACGGATTCTAATTTCAGTATCTTTACTAACTCCTCAAAAAAGCTTTTAATATGAAAATTCTCATAGTCGAAGACGAAAAGGACTTGCTCAATGCAATGGTTGACTACCTGCACCAGAGCGGAATGAGCTGCGAAAAGGCATCTACACTCGAGGAAGCGCTTGAACGGATTGATCTTTATGATTACGACGGAATTATTCTCGACATCGGTTTGCCGGATGGCAGCGGCCTGAAAGTGATTGAAGAAATGAAAAAGAAAAATCACCAGACCGGAATATTGATCGTTTCTGCAAAAAATTCACTTGACGACAGGCTTGCCGGTCTCAACATCGGCGCCGACGATTACATCATCAAGCCGTTCCACATGCCGGAACTGGTAGCCCGGATCAAATCCGTTTTCAGAAGACGGTCATTCCAGGGAAAGAAGGAGCTGGTCATGAATGAACTGCGTGTAATTCCAGACGAGATGATGTTTTTTGTAAACGACAAGCAGGTTCCACTTACAAAAACGGAGCACGATCTGCTCATGTTCCTGATCAGTAATTCAAACAAGGTGCTTACTAAAGAATCCATTGCCGAACACCTTTGGGGCGACCACGCCGACATGGCAGACTCATTCGATTTTATTTACAGTCATATTAAAAACCTCCGCAAGAAAATTATTGATCATGGGGGACGCGATTATGTCAAATCGGTGTATGGAGTAGGATACAAATTCCATAGTGAATGAAACTACTCAATGTAACCAACCGCTACTATATCATTATTGCAGTAGCGCTGATGTTAATTGGTTGCGGCTTTCTTACGTACCGGCTTTTATATCTCTTCGATAAAGAGATCACCGAGCACATGCTTTACGAAAAGCAGATCATTGACCAGCAGCTGTATGAAGAAAAGCAGCTGCAGCACATGAGTTTCAAGTTCGGCGACCACATCGAGGTTCAGCCCATCGATAAGTTTACCTCTTTCCGGATACACCTGCGCGACACGGAAATGTACGACCCGCTGGAAAAGGATGTGGTTGCATTCCGCATCCTGAGCTATGAGCAGCAGATCGACAGTACAGGTTACAAAATTAAAATCCGAAGGCGGCTCACGGAAAATAACGATGTCATGTACGGCGTGCTCGTTGCCGTGGCCCTGATCAGCTTCAACATGGTGCTGTCCTTTTATTTTCTCAACCGCTGGTTTTCCATCAAGATATGGGCGCCGTTTTATTCTGCCTTGAAGCTGCTGAAGAACTATGATTTGCGGAAAGAAGGCAGGCTGCAATTCAGGACCAGCGCCATCGAAGAGTTCAACAGGATGAACGAAGAACTCCGAAAGCTCACGGACAAAGTTTCAAGCGATTACCACAACCTCAAGGAATTCACCGAGAACATGTCGCATGAGACACAAACACCATTGGCCATCATTCATTCCCGGCTGGATGTGCTCATGCAATCGGAAAATTTAAATGAGCAGCAGCAGGAACAGATCCGCACCACGCTGGATGCAGTGAACCGACTCTCAAAGATGAACAAAGGCTTGACGCTGCTTGCAAAGATTGACAACAACCAATATGCCGATGAGCACGAGTTGAATCTTTCCGATGTAATCGAAAAGCATCTCTCTCAACTGGATATTTTTATCGAAGGAAAAGGCATTAAGGTGACGAAGAATTTAAATCCCAAAATGCGTGTACGGCTGAACCCGCAGCTGGTGGATATCCTGCTTACCAACCTGCTAAGCAATGCAATCAAGTATAATGTAGAGGGCGGGATGCTGAAAGTGAGCATGGATGGTAAAGGATTTGCGATTTCAAATTCCGGTGATGCACCAAGCCTTTCTTCCGAACAGATCTTTGAACGTTTCAAACGTGGCGGCGATAAAATTGATTCCACAGGTTTGGGTATGGCCATCGTGAAAAAAATCTGCGATTATTCTTCCTGTGAAATCGCTCACAATTACTACGACCATATGCATTTGTTTACGGTTACAATTAATCAGGGAAAAATAAAAGCAACATGAAATTATAAGAATACAGAAATTCAAAATCCGAAACTTGCCCTGAGCCTGCCGAAGGGTCCGAAATAAAAAGCAGCCATTTTTAATGTCAAATTATTTTCCCGTACAACCGAGAGTAGGATTAATTTTTCCTCATATTCAACACATCCTGTATTAGTGTATTGATTTTTTCTGAACTCGAAGGTTTGGAATAAAATCCGGAGACTCCTTCTTCTCTTGCACGCTGTTCATCATCCGGATTTGCTGCAGCACTGTACATAATAATCGGAACCGATTTATACATGCCGGATTTGTTAAGTTCCTGAACAATTTCATGCCCGTCCATAATCGGCATCTTCACATCTACAAAAATAAAATCGGGTACAGTCGGCAACATAAATTTCAGCTGCCTCAAAGCATTGTACCCATTTTCAGCAGACAGGCATTGGCATTCAGGGTGCGTTTTGGCAACGGCCTGACAAAAAAGTAGGACGAAATCCTCGTTGTCGTCGATAATAAATATTTTAACCATCGATTCGTGTGTTTGAGCGACCGATGCTTATAAAAAAGCATACCAGAAATTAAAAATGAAAAAATAAGGATTAAGAATTAAACCCGGAGATGCAGCTCATTCTTAATTACCAATTCTTAGTTCTTAATTATTTTGATAGACTTCAAGCTTTCATTGCCTCCGCTTTCATTTCCGAAACGCACGAAATAAATTCCGGCAGGATAGCGGCTGAAATCAAGTTCCAGCTTGCTTGTTTGTTGTGCAGTTGCGCGGAAAGTTGAATGATCGAGAATATCCCCCAGCGAATTCATAACTGTGTATTGCATTTCAGCATTCTGTTTGCTTACAAGGTTCATGAATAATTTTTCGTCGACAGGATTGTTATAATAAACTTCATACGGAACTTCATTCTCTTCAATTCCGATTGACATGGAAGTAAGATAGATTGCATCTTCGAGCACAAATATTCCATCCCCTGGTATGTACTCAAGTAGAATTGCGCCGTTGTCCGCATTGTACCAGAAGTAGGCATAGATCTGCAGGAATCCGCTTTCAATGTACGTGCGCACAAGAAGTGAGTTAGAATACGTGCCGCTTGGAAGTTTCAGCGTTCCGTATCCGATACAATTCAGGTCGCATACGCCCGGAAAGCTGCTACCGTCCGATTGCCATGTGTCATGATTGGTGACACCCAACTGCATCGGGAAGATAAGTTCTTCCTGTGTATCTGAATAATGACTTGCGTCAGTCGCATCCTGCGATCCCAGTCGTTCCCATGTACTCGAAGTAAGATTGTAATAATTGTAGGTTGCCCCGGGCATTTCTTTCACGCAATAATTTGAAGCCGGATAATTTGCTCCATACGGCGTGGCTGACGGATTCATTATAGTCACCTGAAATGCAGGCTGACCATTGTCAGGAGTAATTGTATGAAAGTCCCAGGTTTTGTTTGCACCCTGGAGATTTGTATCAATCACGCTGAATACGGTAGGATGCATGTAATTGCATGCTGCGTTGAATGGCAGCATTTCAGCACTGTTCAGAACAGGCTGTGCTTTCAATGTGTACGATGCAATGTAAACAAGGGAAATGAAGGCGTAAAGTATTTTCATGGGCTGTTGTTTATTGTTGCAAGATAGCTGGTGTATATTTAAAAGTCAAAAAGACTTTTGCTGACCCCTTTTTTTTGCTCCCCCCGGAACTCTATCCTAAAAAGAGGTTATATTAGCAGTCGATAACTCAACATTACAAACCAACACAACATGAAAAAATTCATCCTCACGTTCACGGTATTATTCGTGATCGGCATCAGTGCATGCCAAAAAAATGAAAGTGAATCTGTTGACCCCTCTTCACAGGGAGAAGTTTTAAGGATCAAGTCTAATCCTGCTTCTGAACCAACAGGCACGCCGCTGTCGCAAACAGTCATAGACAAAAAAATTCAATCCACGCTTGAGGAAACTCACGGGTTTGAATGGACAGGAATGAGCTTACCCTATTTGTGGAGCGCTACACAATATGGCGACCATGCAGTTGCAGTAGGTTACAAGACGCTTGACATTGCCGACATCACTCCCGTGATTCACCAGCTAAAGCTCAGCGAAGGAAAGTGGAAAGCTGTGCATGATGCATTGATCAATTTAGTGGTAAATGAAATCAACAAGACAGCTGATCCAAAAGTTTCTGCTGCTGACATCATTGTAGAAGACGATCCTGTGTTACCGATTATTACGTTCACGCTTACTGACCGTGCAGCGATGACGGCATTGTACAATCTTGAGAACGTCCGTTACATCGAGCCTTTGGATTATCGCCCGGTCATGAATGAATTGCAGGTACAGGCTGCGTCCGGCTGTAGTGGTTCTACGTATGCTGTCAACTCAGCCGATTATACAACAACAACTCCGAATTGCAAGGTTCCCTGGAGTTTCACAAGCGTGAATGTTCCGACAGCGTGGAACACCGCACAAGGTGCAGGAATTAAAATCGGTGTGATCGATGCGGGCATCAGCAATACACAGCCGCTGCTTGGAACTCAATTCACAGATGGTGCATCAGCAGGTACCAGGACGATCACTACAGATTATACGATCGGAAGCTCTGCTTATACTACATGTAAACATGGAACCAGCATGAGCGGTCTTGCAACAGGCCCACGAAATAACCAGGGTGCATCTACGGGTGTCGCTTACCAGTCAAGCCTGCATTTCATCCACGCCACTGACGACGTACTCATTGATGCATCGGCAGAAAAAACAGGAGTAAAAAATGCATTGATAAGAATGGGAGACATTGCAGATCTTAAAATCATCAGCATGTCGATTGGAGCAATTTTCGGCAGCCAGGTTTTGAAGGACGGAGCGACGTACGCTTTCAATAAAGGCAAAATGATTTTAGCCGCAGCCGGAACTTCTTTCAGCTTTACTTCCTGGTGGGGTGTGATTTATCCAGCAGCTTATTCAGAATGTTATGCTGTTACCGGCGTGACTGACGGCGGTTCAACTTGTTCTGATTGCCATGACGGAAGCCAGGTGAAGTTTACGATCCCGATGCAGCGCAGCGGTAATACAAACCGCACATCGCTTTCGCTTACCCTGAATACAAGCAGCCCTTCTTACATTGGCGGAAGCTCTGCAGCAACAGCAACCATGGCAGGCATTAGTGCTTTGGTTTGGTCAGTAAAACCATCATTAACGCGCCAGCAGGTTTTTGACATCCTGAGAAACACAGCACAGTTTGTAAACATTACATCAAACCACGGCTATGGCAATCCAAATGCATCAGCAGCGGTTGCATTGGCTCAGACTTACTAAATAAAAAGATTAACCTCGAAAAGCTCCGGTGCAGAAATGTTCCGGAGTTTTTTTTTGCCGCCTTCGCAGGCAATTATTTTCTATAGCCCTTCTGGTCGATGTAAAATACAGCAAACAGGCTAATGGCGCAGGCAAGAATTATGAGGTAGTGAATTGTATACATAGTGCAGAGAAAAGATAAATCTAATTATCAAATCTGGTTATAATGTGTGTACTCTATCAATGGTAAAAACGTTACGTCGAAATCAGTGCGCAAATATCATTCTCATAAATATGTGTAAGCTTTTACAAAAAATTAAATTTGTGTTAAATCAATGAGACTATCATTTCAGAAGCCGCCATAGGCGGAGCACTGAAATGATTAAGTCGAATTGATCCCGAGTAAAGCGAGGGAACTCTTAGGTATATTGGCATATCAGTGATTGACCACAAAATACACGATTGTCCAGATGGCAATAAATGTCAGGCCTATGGTTAGTCCGCGAATATGCTTACGAAGGTCGCGAAGGATGAGAAGATGATAGAGTATCCAATAGATAAAAGCAATGACCAGAAAAGAAGGAATAAGCAAGAACATATTCTGATTTCAGATTCTCCGTAATACTCTTCCTTTTAAATTTCCATGCCGCCATGCTTCTGCAAATTTGGTTTGTATTAAGAGGGATTAGAAAATATTCAGGCATGAAAAAGCTTCCCCGTTTTTTTGGCATAAATTTTTTCTTGTGGCGCACTTTTCTGTTGAGATTTATCCCTAATAACGTCTTAAGGTCTTAACCTCCTAACATCCGATTCACATTTTGCTTTTCTGAACCCTTTCATGATTCGGTAGATAAGTGGGAAGCGCGGCTGATCCATACCATTCATAAATTTCAGGTTCAAGCAACTTCGCTTTGATGGCAGGATCTGTTTCGAGGATGGATACTGCATCTTCTTTTTTTACATTCAGGATAAAAATGCCGCGGTAGTTTTTTTCATTTTTCCTGATCGGTCCGGCTACGATTAACTTACCTTCTGCTGCAAGCCGTCCAATGTTTGCCATATGCCCTGCAAAGAGACTATCAATGGTTGCTTTTTTTTCAGATGTATTACTTCCGGTTTTTAAAATTACAAAAATGTAATTTTTCATTCCGTATTCGTCGGCGCCAAGTGAATCAGCTAGTACTTTATCGTATGAAGTATCCTGGCTAAATGACTGCTGCGTGAAAAATAGTACAGATAAGAGAAGAAATATTTTTTTCATAAAAGGCTGGATTTGCAGCCAAGGTATTTTATTTCCTTCTCCCTGAAGAGCTTCAGACTGTTAAATCTTTTTTGAGAAAGTCAAGCGCTTAAGGAATGTCCTGAGTTTGGCGACACCTTTATTACTTGAGAAAATTAAAATCAAAGCAATGGCATAGAAGGCCGAAGCCATTAAGATCACTGAATTCATTTCTTGGGGAAACTATTGTTGAGTACGCAAATGTCTATTTCAATTTTGATTTCCGGATGATTCAGAATCTCTACAGCATTGATCTGGTGCGGGATCTAGCGGAAATCCAAAATCCGAAATCCGAAATCCGAAATAAAGGAACAGCCAAATCATTCAAATTCAAAAAGGGAAAAAAGGGCCTAATTCTAATTTAGGTTTGGAATTTTGACATTAATATTTTGATACCATTTCGGATTTCGGATTTAGAATTTCGGATTTTTATCCAGTATCTTCATCACCGAAACACAACAAAGACCAGCTATTACAATATGAAGGACCCGAAACACTGGACAAAATCAGAACTGCATGCACACCTGCAACATGCTGTGGATGTGGAGTTCTGGACAATTCCGCTTTATCTCACTGCCTTGTATTCGATCAAAGGATTGAAAGATATGGGCAAAGAAAATTATCCTGACGCCGCAAAGCTGATTCAAAGCGTGGTGATCCAGGAAATGCTGCATTTGGAAATTGTCTGCAACATCTGCAATGCGCTTGGTTATGCACCTTCTTTTCATCCGCCGCATTATGATGAAACAAAAAAAATTCCTTTCATCCATCCGACAAAAGATGTGCTCCCTGAACATCTTCATGGATACGTTTGCAAACCCGGCGCACTGAATGAAGAAACATTAAAACTCTTCTGCGCCATTGAACTCCCACATGAAAGAAAAAAAATTCAATGGGACGAACATTCCGGTTACCATTCCATTGCAGACATGTATGAAGCTTTGAAGGAAGGTATCATGCATCTCTGGAAAGATTGTTTTGTCGGTGAAGCATCGAACACCAAACAGAAAAGCACCTTTCGCGAGTACCACAACCGCGAAGGCAGGAGTCATGGGTTCAGCCAGGAAATCATTTCGTTGGAATCAGCATTGAAAGGAATCGAAGCGATTGTTGAACAGGGAGAGGGCGCAAATTCCAGAATGGTGCATGCCGATTTTCGTCCTCCGAAAATAGAAGCAGGAAAAGAATTTGATCCGGGATGGTTCAGGGGCGAACTCAGTCATTACCATAAATTCAATCTTCTCCGGTGGCATCACAAACACCTGCCTGAAGTTTATGCAGAAGTGCAGGGTGCAAACGCCGATGCCGAACAACAAGCGCTCGACAAAAATTATCATGCATTTTTATGCGAACTGGAAAAAAGTTTTTCACTCGATGGCAGCAACCTGACAAATGAATTCTGGAATGCCATGTTTGGCTTAAGTAAGTGCGTCATTGCCGTTTGGGAAAAAGGCGTGCGACCTGAATTCCGGGTCAACTGAATCACTCAACGGTAAATATGCTCGAAGAGTTCGTTTGCCCTTCTGAAGATACCCGTAGAAAATAATTTCCTTTTTTCAATTCCCCATTAACGGCCAGGTTCATCTTATGCAATCCCGGTCCAAATTCCCGGTGGATCGATTTTATTTTTCTCGACATGATATCATACACTTCAAATGTCAGCGACACAGAATTTTTCAAATCAATGCTCGTCCATACTTCTTCATTTGCCGGATTCGGATAAATCTTCAGCTTGATATCATGCAACTCCACCTCATCGATGCCAATTGAGATATGAAATATGAAATCTGCAAATACTGGCAAATGATCAGAAGCACAATTGAGTGCATTGGCCACTGCCTGCGAAACAGCTGCATTGGGCGGACGGTTTATCGAATCCTGGTAATGTTGACCGTCATTTCCAAAAGGTTTCAGAGAACCCGAAACATATTCGATGTCTCCTGAAGCAGCCACTACCGATGATAAAAGGATTAGATCAAAGCGGTCGTCCATGCCTCCTGTTGCACCTCCGCCAAAACTGCGGTCGCGTGGAGATTGTGTATGATAACTCCTGTAATCATAATCATTCCAGACGCCGGGCATTGTCAATGGATCCGTGAATTCTCCGTCAGTAATAGAATCATTGTGCAATAATTCCTGGTAACCCGGTTCATAGCTGCTGTAAAAATTAAAATCTCCGACGATTATAAAATTTGTTCCTGGAGGCAAAGCGTTCGTGAATTTCCTGATGCTGTCCACTTCGGCGGCTCTCAAAGCTTCATTGGCGGCGCCGCTGGAAGCTTTCAGATGACAAGAGAATATTTTGAGCGTGTCATACCCTGGTTTCGTTACCGTAAACTCATTCACATCCCGTAAAGCAGTATGTATCGGCACGTTTGAAATAAATCTTAGGCAAGATGTTTTTATATAAATAGCATTGTCTGTATCATACCCATTGATAAAGGTGCCGGCTTCGTACTCGAACCACTGCGTATTCAAAACAGAATTCAGAAAAATTGAAACGCTGTTGCTGTCAGTATTCTCCTGTGTTACGATAATGTCAGGGTCTATTTGATCAATGACAGCACGGTAACACGGTAACCGTGTTGTTGTGTCTGCCACAAGATTGCTCTGAGAAGGAAAGTTGAGCAGGTTCCACGTCATGATGCGGAACGTGGTGTCACCGCACTGAGCCTTTGCTTCTGTTCCGCATAAATAAATTGAAGAGGCAAGCACCAAAAAGAAAACTGTTCTTGCCACAATCTGTTCGGACGATATTGAAAAGAATTGAATTTTAGCTCTCATCTTTTTTCCAGTAAAACCACATGCTCCACGTGGTTCGTTTGCGGAAACATATCCACGGCCTGCGCTTTTATCATTTTATAGAAAGGCGAAAGGTATTGTATATCGCGCACTTGCGTAATGGGATTGCAACTGATATATACAATTTTTGTTGCGCCTGAAGCCGAAAGTCTTTTAATGCCTTCCCTGTGCATACCTGACCGGGGTGGATCGGTAATGATAACGTCTGGTTGTCCATATATCCGAAAATTTTCTTCCGTGAGCGAATCTTTCAGATCTCCTGAAATGAACGCAGCATTCGGAATTTTATTTTGCTTTGCATTGTTCTTCGCATCTTCAATGGCTTCTCTTACGTTGTCAATGCCCAGCACTTTTTTTGCCTGCCGCGAAATAAACAATGCAATAGTTCCTGTTCCGGTATAAAGGTCATAAACAATTTCATTTCCCGTAAGCCCCGCAAAACTTCTTGCCACCTTATATAAATTGTAAGCCTGCTCAGTATTCGTCTGGTAAAAAGATGCCGGACCTGAACGAAAAACCAGTTCTTCCATTTTGTATTCCAGGAATTTTTTTCCTGAATAATAAACAAACGGTGTAAGTATGCGCACGTTGTCCTTCCGGGGTTGCACGGAATAATAACGTGATGTGATGCGGGGAAATGATTTTTCAAGAAATGCCATCGCCTCATTTATCTTTTCTTGATCATCTTTTCCGAAACCAAGTATTGCCATCACTTCATTGTCATTCCCAAACCGCACCGTCAGGTTCCGGAGGAATCCTTTCTCATGCCGCACATCATAAAAGGGAAATTCTTTTTCAAGGGCAAACTTCCGCAGCGACTTCATCACCTCAACTGCAAATTCATCCGTCAGGAAACACTCTTCGATGTTCATGATCCTGTCGTTATTTCCTTTCAGCACAAAACCTCCGGCGGGTTTCCTGTCAATGTTGGAGTCCGCCAATTCTTCGGGCGACATCCACCTGCGGTTTGAAAAGGTGAAAGTGACCTTGTTGCGGAAATGTTTTTGCATGGGCGAAGCAAGAATCGGAAGTGTCTCATACGGTTCTGTAAAAACCGAAAAGAGTTTATCAATCTGATGCTGCTTAAAAGCCAGCTGATTTTCATAGCTGATATTCTGCCACTGGCAACCGCCGCAGTGTTCAAAATGTTTACAGAAGGATGGAATTCTCAATGGAGAATTTTTTTTCAGCGCAAGAATACTTCCCGTTGCAAGAGACTTGTCTTTGTGAATTGATTTGATCATCCGCACATCGGCTACATCCCCGGGCACAGCTTTATCTACAAAAACTGTGATAGACCGGTAAATACCAAAGGCCCTACCATCGCTGGTAAGGCCTGTGATTTCAAAATCTTGGATAAGAGTACCGGTCATCGTCCGCGAATTTCCATAATTAAACCGGAGAAAATGGAATGCGCGGAAGAATCTGGTATTGACTACGTCAGGATTCCAAGGGTTGGAAAAGACACCACCATGGAGCTATTGTTTCACCATTTTTTTGGTTTCGATCAGTTTGCCATCAGCAACCAATGTATACGTGTATGCACCACTTGAAAGATCTGCTGCAAATACGTTCAGTTGACCAGCACCTCTCTCTGTGATATCAATCGTTCTCAAAATTGTTCCATGGTTGTCGTAAAAAAAGATTTGAGCTTGTTTTACATCGCTTGGAATTGAATAAGGAATTGTAGTTTGTTCAGCGAATGGATTTGGAACATTTTGATTCAGAATAATCGATTTGGTATTCTTTAAATCCACATCGATAGAACTCCCATTTAAATTGTCCAGGTCCGGCTGACGATTTCCTGTTCCGCAGCAATTGTTAATTTGAGATTGCATTTCGGCAACCTGGCTTGTTAAAGCAGTCAGCTGCTGCTTTTGCTCCTTAACTATTTGCACCAGGTAAGGGATGAGTCCGGTATAATTAACTGCTTTGTATGTTAGTTCAGGATTTATAATATTCCCTGCTTCATCTTTTAACGGGGGTGTAGTAAATTCCTTCACGAGCTGAGGCAGGACTTTCTCAACATCCTCAGCTAAGAAACCGCATTGATTCCCTGAAGGAAGGTTTAATTGAGGCATAGACTCTCTCTTGAATGTATATGTTTGAGGATTCAGTGCGTCAAGAATTGACATTGCAGATCCTTCCGGCAAAGCTTTGATGTTGGATTTTAATTTAGAATCAGAGCCAGTAAATGTTCCAGATGCATAAACATCCCCATTAAACCAGGCTGCACTTGTTTCTCCGCTTACCACATTTACATAAAGGCGTGATGCATGCCAGTTTGTTCCTGAAGTTGGCGAGCTTGCATAACCCATTAAAATTCTATCGTCGTTCGTAGCACCAACATCTCCCAGTGTAACACAATCACTGCAGTTGGGTCTTGCCCCGGAACCGATAGCAGTTACATTGTTGTGAGCACCACCGGCAATTCGAAGATTTTGTCCGACCAATACTGAGGTACTGCAAATGATGCCGCCGGCATTATTGTAACCGGTACTGGCACCTATAAAAACATTGTTACTTCCATCATCTGCAGCGCCGGTTAATTCACCGATATAGACATTGGATGATCCATTTCCGGCACCAGTTCCCGCCTGCAACCCGATCATTGTGTTATGGGAACCAGTTGTAGCACTGGCTTGGTTAAAGGCCTGGTAACCGACGGCCGTATTGTTTGACCCGCTATTATTTGCAGCAACCTGGTAACCTATCAAGGTTCCACTCGAATTATTATATCCTGCTGCAGCGTTACCGCCTATTATTATATTGGTACTATTTGTTGTAAGGCTTGAAGCAGCGTTATAACCCATGATAACGTTATAATCGCCGGAAGTCATAGCTCCTCCAGCCGAAGATCCAACGATTGAATTGTAATCTGCGCTGCTTACATTGAAGCTCAAGCCCAGGTTAGCGCCGATGAGCGTATTGTCTCTTCCGGTAGACGCTCCTGTTCCTGTGGTAACACCTAAAAAAGTGTTTTGTGTACCCGAAAGATGCAATCCGGTTGTACCGTTGAACTTTAATTTACATGTCCCTACCGTTCGACTTAAATTAATGTCCCCATCCACATCTAGTTTGGAATTTGTGGGCCCTGATGTATATCCGATCGATATGTTGCTCGTCTTTTGTAAAATAACGCTGTTACATGCTGTTGTACCGGATGCATTTGTAAAAACAGGTATATAATCTGTTAATCCTCCGGCGCCACAAGGAAATATTTGTCCATTTACTTTTGTTGCGTTGTATAAGAAACAACTAATGACCAAACAAAAAATCAATTTTCCATTTTTCATGATGTTGAATTTTTAATACTGTTAATAATGAATAATTTAATTTATCCTTCCCTGTCTTTTTCATTTGTTGAGTATGTATTTATAAAGACGAAAAAAAGGAATGGCAAAACTAATTTCAAACATGAACCGTTCCTATACCCAAGGATGGTTACCAAAAATTGAGTACCCAAAAATGGGTAGTTACTCTTTGTGCAGGTTGTTATCGTAACCGTATTTTATCACGCCGGTTACGTCATGCGTATTGGTTTTGAGATGAATTTTTTTTGTATGAGCATCAATAGTACTCACCTGCAGCTTGAGGATACGTGCAATATCCTTCCTGTTCTTGCCGCTCATGTGCAGGAGTACAATTTCCTTTTCACGTTTTGTCAGCTTTGATAACGATGACAAATTATTCATACCGTCGGGGATCGGCTTTTTTTTGTTTCTCATAAAAAAAGAGGTGGATGCGATTACAAATAGGCAATACATTAACATATCACTTTAAAAGTGATTTAAGTTAAGTTATGTAAGCGCAAAGCGGCGCTGCCACCGCAGGTCTAAAAAACGGCTGTCGACCTCCTTCAAAGAAAATAAAATTTTTGACTGGTAAAATAGTCTGGCGAAAAAAATTTCAGATATTAAATACAATCATATTTTTTATCGTCGCTCCTGAACTGGTATAAGCTTGTGATTTCGAAGCCAGGAATAAAGGTGCCGGTCATTGGTGACGATTTTCACCCATAAATATGACGAAATGCACATTTTGCTTGACATAAATTGCTTCGGCATTAACTTTATTTTCAGAATTTTGTTGCTCTTAAAAAATAAAATCTTCGCCCATGAAAAAAATCTACATCGCCTTTTTTATTTCTGCAATTTTCTTTTCTGAATACGCAGAAGCACAGCATGTGCAGTGGATGAATTCCACCGTTATAAATTACAGCCTGAATCCTGCAATGCCACAGCAACCCTTGAGTATTTCGGCCAACAGTATTTATGGAGCGCGCATGACTGATTTCGCATTGGACTACGGAGTGGAAATTTTCGGCTCCATGGCAATTGAATGTTACGATCTTTCCGGGTGGCTGCGTTGGTCGTACCCGATCGGGGATTCGATCGTCGTTGAATCCATTACATCAGATCCTTCCGGAAATGTAATTGTGGGAGGAGCCTATATGGAGACAATGGATATGGGTTCTTCAGATTCGCTTGAGAACACCGGCTTCGGATTCAACATCAACCTGTTTCTTTTTTCTCTCGACGGCGCGGGAAATCTGAACTGGAAAAGAAATGTAACACTCTCCCATCCTGATGCAATGTCACTATCAGCATTGGGAATTGACAACCAGGGTAACTGCTGGTATGGACTTGCTTACTTCGACAGTATTGCCATTACCCGCCTTGATGCTTCCGGCAATGACCTGCAATCACACATGATCATCGGAACGCGCTCCATGAACAGTTTCAGCTTTGATCCCATGGGAAATCTTTATGCCACAGGTTCCACAGGTTCTACCAATGGTAACGTCATCAGCATTGGAAATTTTTCTGAAAATGTTCCGGAACCATATATGATGTTCGTAACGCGTATTGATGCAGTTGGGAATTGCAGCTGGATTGAGCTGGCACATGACGTAACGTTCCAGAGTCCGCAAATTGTCGCTGCAGATAATGGCGATGCTTACCTTGCGGGAACCCTTATGGACGGCACCACTTTCGGCAACGTCGTGTTCGACGGAGTGGAATGGGTGTATGATATTTTTCTCACCCGGCTTGACAGTACGGGGAATTTCTTCTGGGGTGTAGAGGTGCCTCACCAGCAAACGCTGACGGGAGATTTTTCCCGCGGCAGAAATAATTTCATTGACGTAGATGCTTTGGGAAATGTGTACATGTCAGGCACTATCCGCGGCCAGGTTGATTGGGGCAATGGCGTTATCAGCGACGGCGGACCGATTCCATCTTACGGCATTTCGATCATCAGCTTTGATTCATCAGGAATAGCACGGTGGCAGCTTTCCGGAGAGGCACCGAATACGGTCGTACCATATTCAATTGTGTCTACTGGCCTTGATGAACTTTATTTTTCAGATGCCGTTGTCGGGCCGCTTACGATAGATTCAGTCACTACCAACCAGGGAAATGATTTTGCATTTGTACTAGGGAAGATCAGTGCGTCTACCGGTATCAATGAACAGGATGGTAATGAGAGTTTGGTGTTGTATCCGAATCCGGCAACAGATAAGTTAAAAATCACAAGTCACAAGTTAAAAGTAATCGCAGGAACTGAGATTTCGATTTACAATGCAATGGGAGAAAAAGTAAGCTCTACTATTCTAAATTCAGCTGGCACGTACAATTATCAGGTGGATGTTTCAGTGCTGCCACCTGGAATTTATTTTCTTTCAATCGGTGATGTGAGGGAGAAATTTATTGTTCAGCATCAATAATCGATTCGTAATCCGTAAATCCGTTTCCGCCATAGGCGGATTCTTCGTACTTCGTTGAGGAGAATTATTTCCACGCTTTAACAATCAACCCCGTTCCCGTCGGATGTTTCATATGCGTATCGAAATAATTCAGCACGAAAGAAATAGGGTATGCGATGAGATAATAGAAAGGAAGAATGATGAAAAACAATTTCGAAACACCGAGCATCTGGATCGGGTATTTCATCGACAGGCGCCAGGCGATTTTACCTGGTGCACCATAAGAATAACGCGCATCCACTTTTGAAAATCCTGCGCGCGAAAGTTTTTGCTGAATGTCGTTGATATTGTATCCATCGCGTACATGCTCTTCAATGAAAGATGCTTCGCCTTCGCCGTGGACATCACTTCCTCCCTGGTCGCTGGGAGTGGAGATGATGAGCATCGCGCCTTTTTTCATGGAGGCATTGTAATTTCTGAAAACAAGTTCGTCTTCAAGAATGTGTTCCATCACGTCTACGCAAACAACTAAATCATAGGCTTCAGGGTTCACAAATTTCGTAAGGTCGCCGACTTCAAACTTAACATTCGTTGCGCCGATGTCCTGAAAAAATTTATTGCAGTCAGCCACCTGCTCTTCCTTTACATCAATTGCCAGGATGTTACATTGTTTCCCGTAACGTTTGTAAAGCCAGTAAGAATACTGTCCGTATCCAGCACCGGCATCCAGAATTTTTATTCCCCCCTCGGGGGTCAGGGGGCCGTAGTTTCTCAACTCCTTATGAATATGCCACGCACGTAACAGCAACAGATCAAGCAGACCATAAAATAATTTTCGCAATCCGGCAGAGCGGTTAAAGACGTTTCCAAGCGAGCGCTTTATCGGGTCGTATTGCATGGAAGAGAGATATGAGAAATGAGATGTGAGATTTAAGAAGAAGCGAAGTTGAAAAATTACTCCTCCTTATGTTGTGAATCTTTCAGAAGTTTTTCGATTTTTTCCACATAATCCAGGGAATCGTCGAGGAAAAATTTTAGCTCAGGAATAATCCGTGCCTGGTGACGAATTTTATCTCCAAGCCGCTTCCGGATTTCTTTGGTGTGGGTGCCGATCTCCTCCATCACTTTTTTACTGTCAGGAACACCGAAAATGCTGAGATATACTTTAGCGATTCCAAGATCCGGGCTTACACGCACATTGGTTACCGTCACAAATGCTTTTCCATAATAATCACGTCCATTCCGTTGGAAGATTTCTCCCATCTCCTTCTGAATCAGCTTTGAATACTTTTCCTGCCTGGTACTGTCCATTGCGCGAAGGTAAGGATAAATGTTTCTGCTGTCGTTATCCGTTAACCGTTATCAGGAACTGCGGCCGTAGATTTGATGGCTGTTGTGAATAACGGATAACGAATAACGTCGCATTTATCATACTTTCGCAGAAATAAACGGTATTCTTTCCCGTTTATAAATACCGCGTGAAAAACTACTTCCGCCTGCTGCGGAACATCAGGAACTACAAGACCAACGTCGCACTGAATGTATTCTTCAATATTATTTCAGTGGTATTTTCCCTCTTTTCCCTTTCGATGATCGCCCCTTTCCTGAATGTGCTTTTCAGCCAGGAAAAAAATTACTCACTTCAGCCTTGGAACCTTTCCATTAAAGTCCTGCTGAACAATTTCAATTATTACCTGAATGACTACATCTCAGTTCATGGAGAAGTACAAGCGCTGGCCTTGATTTCCGTGATGGTAATCGTGATGTTTTTCCTGAAAAATTTATTCAGGTACCTGGGACAGTTTTTCATTTCTCCTGTGAGGACAGGAATTGTCAGAGACCTGCGGAACCGGATGTACGATAAAGTGCTGCAACTTCCGCTCAGTTACTTCAGCAGTGAGCGGAAAGGAGACCTGATTTCCCGCATGAGCAACGACGTCTGGGAAATCGAATGGAGTATCTTCCAGAGTATTGAAGTCATGTTCCGTGAGCCCATAACGGTACTGATATTCCTCGGAACCATGTTCGTGATCAGCGCCAAGCTTACATTATTTGTCCTGATACTCCTACCCATTGCCGGATTCCTGATTGGCGCGATCGGCAGCGGATTGCGCAGGGCTTCGTCCCGTGCCAAGCATGAAATGGGAATGCTCATCAGCACGATTGAAGAAACATTGGGCGGGCTGCGAGTCATCAAAGCATTCGCTGCGGAGAATTTTTTGAAAAAGAAATTTTCAAAGATTAATGATGCGCATCGCCGGCATGAGATCTCTTCCCTTCGCAGGCGCGACCTCAGCTCACCGATGAGTGAATTCCTTGGAGCGGCAGTAATGGCCGTTGTCTTATACTTCGGCGGTAAACTTGTTGTGGGAGATGAAAGCACATTGGAGCCAGGCAACTTCATCGCCTTCATTGCCATCTTCTCACAATTGATTCCACCTGCAAAAACATTCACTGATGCATATTACAATGTGCAAAAGGGTCTTGCATCGGCTGAACGCATCAATAAAATCCTGGATGCTGATATTTCCATCCGCGATAAAGACAATCCTGTTCACCTGCTCGATTTCAACCACAGCATTGAATACAGGGATGTAAGTTTCGCTTACATCAAAGGAGACTCCGGATGGGTACTGAAAAATTTCAACCTCAAAATTGAAAAAGGAAAAACGATTGCACTGGTCGGCCAGAGCGGTTCGGGCAAAACGACGATAGCAGATTTGCTTCCGAGGTTTTATGACCTTGAGCACGGCGAAATCCTGCTCGACGGCGAAAACATCAAAGACTACAGGCTGGCAGATCTCCGGAACCTGATGGGTATTGTTACACAGGAGAGTATCCTGTTTAACGACACAGTCTACAACAACATTGCATTCGGAATGGAAAATGCCACGGAGGTAGAGGTAGTCCACGCAGCAAAAATTGCCAATGCACACGACTTCATTATGCAGATGCCTGAAGGTTACCAAACCAACATCGGCGACCGCGGCGGGAAAATGAGTGGCGGGCAGCGTCAGCGCCTGAGCATTGCAAGAGCTGTTTTGAAAAATCCACCGATCCTTATTCTTGATGAAGCGACTTCTGCACTCGATACGGAAAGCGAACGACTGGTTCAGGATGCCATTACGCGGCTTATGGAAAACCGTACCGCACTTGTAATCGCACACAGACTTTCAACGATTCAGCATGCCGATGAAATCATCGTGCTGAAAAAAGGTGAGATCATTGAGCGAGGAAAGCACAATGAGTTACTTGCTAAGAATGGGGAGTACAAGAAGTTGTATGAACTCCAGATGTTCGTATAGGGGCCACGTGTTCGCTGAGGGTCGATATGACCTCATCGAAGTACTAATAAAGTCATACGAATTTACTAATTACGAATTAGTTTTTCTCTGCGAGCTCTACACCTCTACGTAAGAATGGCTATTCTATGTGGCCTATGTTTCTATGTGTTTCAATTTGCTGTTCTATGTTACCTATGTACCCTACTGCAGAATAAATTTCCTTGTCAGCAAATGTTTTTCATTCTCAATTGAAAGAAAATAAATTCCTGGTGGCAATCCATTGATTTCGAAAGTTGTTATTTCAGATGTCATTTTCTTTTCTCCCACCTTTCTTCCCTGCACATCAAAAATTTCAATGATCCCATTTTGAATATTTCCGGTTTGAACAGTAAGTACTGAACCATTCACATAGGATTGGATATTTTCAGCCGGTTCATCCACAGCAGTTGAAATGCAGTTGCCGCTACTTTTCATTCCGTCGAAGGTGAAATTATCAACGTACTGTGCTCCGCCCCAACTTGTTCCTGAAATAGTGACTTCAATAGAAGGATCTGAGATCATTGTGCTGTCATGGAGGATAGCGCTGGTATTGCCCACCGTAATCGGAGAATCGGTACCTGTAATACCCAAATCGTATACTAATACTTGGATTTCGATTTCATCTCCTGTGACGTCTCCATCGAAATCAGCAATGAGAAAAAGGTTGTACCAATGTCCCTGTTCCAGGTTTATAGCATTGGAGGTGTTCGCTACAGAGTAAGTCACAATCTGCAACTTTCGTGAATCCAGTACAGAAGCAATGATATAATGGTTTGGATCGGCAGAAGGGATCATCCATAATGAAACAGGTCTGTCGAAGTTGATGTTGTTAAACTGCGACGTATCGTATTTAAAGCAGATACCGATGATATTTATGACATTGGTGTCTCCTTTAAAACGGGTACAGTAGAGCGCATTGTCGTTACCCCAGTTGATGGTTTGCGGCGTTTGCAGGCAGCCGCCGGTAATTCCGTTTGTCTGAATTTGCGTCAGGCCGGGACCATTGTCGAAGCGGTTCTCAAAGTCGTTGTCTGAGATGCTTATATAATTATCAAAGTTGACAGTCTCCGAAACCAACTGTGCTGACACGCCGGAGACAAAGCAAATAGCAGTGAAAAATAGGAGTACTTTCATTTTAGTGTAATTAATGTCCTGTGAACAAAAATACCATTCAAAGTTGAACCAATTTACTGAAGTCCGGCCGGCAATCGGTTCACTCCCTAAACCCTAATCCCCAATCCCCATTCTCCATTCCCCATTCGTCTTCCCCCTACTAGTATTTTTCCCTTAACAAGGCACATATTCTTATCAACAAAAACACCTTTTGACCTCATGTCCTGATTTTCAAACAGTAATTTTTTTCACAGGTCTTCGGCCGATTCCTTCTTACATAAATTGATCTGAATCTGCAAGCGGACTTTTGAACACAATTTGTTCATAAGCGCCAGATGCCTTGTGCAGCAAGGGGTTTGGAGTTGATTTCTATTTGTGAACAAGCTCCGGTTTAAAATTGTTGGAAAATAAAAAAGATATTTCTTGCAAAGGAGAGTTTCGAAATCAATATTTGACCCAACAATCGGGAAGATTTTCACCCGGTAATTTCAGGAACAATAAAGAGAAAAAAGATTTCTCTCGGAGGGCAAGGTTTTAAAAACTTTCGAATACGGGAGCGGGGAATCGTCACCCCTAAAAACCGGTAGACAGTAGACAGTAAACAAGAGGCAAGAAGCAAATCATCAAACACAAAATATTCAAACTCATTTAAAAGAAACAATTATGTCAGAGGTATTATTAGAAGAAAACAAGGACCGGTTCGTTTTATTACCAATCAAGTATCCGAAAGTATGGGAAATGTATAAGAGGCACGAAGCCAGTTTCTGGACAGCAGAAGAAGTGGATTTGCATGCCGATATGAAAGACTGGGAAGGTCTTTCGGCAGACGAGAAGCATTTTGTAAAGCATATCCTGGCATTTTTTGCCGCCAGCGACGGTATCGTAAATGAAAACCTGGCTGTGAATTTCATGAGTGAAGTCCAGATCCCCGAAGCACGCTGCTTCTATGGTTTCCAGATCATGATGGAGAATATCCACAGTGAAATGTATTCGTTGTTGATCGACACCTATATAAAAGACAGCGCTGAAAAACGCTATCTTTTTAATGCTATTGAAACCGTTCCATGCGTGAAGAAAAAAGCCGATTGGGCATTACGCTGGATTCAGAACGGGTCATTTGCCGAGCGCCTGATCGCTTTTGCAGCAGTTGAAGGTATTTTCTTCAGCGGCAGCTTCTGCTCTATCTTCTGGCTGAAAAAACGCGGACTGATGCCGGGCCTGAGCACTTCCAATGAATTCATCAGCCGCGACGAAGGCATGCATTGCGATTTTGCCTGCCTCCTCTACAGCATGCTCGAGACCAAACTTACGCATGAACAGGTGCTGAACATCCTTACAGACGCAGTAGTCTATGAGCATGAGTTTGTGACCTCTGCACTTCCGGTATCGCTCATCGGGATGAATTCAAAGCTGATGTGCCAGTACATCGAATTCGTTGCTGACCGCCTGCTGGTTGCTCTTGGATACCCGAAACATTACAACTCTACAAATCCTTTCGACTTTATGGAAATGATTTCACTCCAGGGAAAGACAAACTTCTTCGAGAAACGTGTGAGTGAATATAAGAAGCAGGGAGTTGGACAGACGAAGGAAGAGAATGTATTTAAAATGGACGAAGATTTTTAAAGCCAGTAATCACCCAGTATTCAGTAGAAAGTAGACAGTATTTTTAAAACACCTAACACAACAGGCAACCATGTTTGTAATCAAAAGAGACGGCAGAAAAGAAGCCGTGAAATTCGACAAAGTCACTGCGCGCATCCAGAAGCTTGCTTATGGACTGAGCGAGCACGTTGACACTTTTATTGTGGCGCAGAAAACCATTGAGGGAATTTATGACGGCGTTACCTCGACGGTACTTGACAACCTTGCAGCTGAGATCGCCGCATCGCTCACCACGCGCCATCCTGATTATGCGCTGCTTGCTTCACGCATTGCCGTAAGCAACCTGCACAAGAACACGAAAAAGTCTTTCAGCGAAACGATGAAGGACCTTTACAATTACATCGACCCGAAGACCAATCAAAAAGCTCCGCTGCTTGCCGACGACGTATTTCACATCGTCTGGGAAAACCGTGAGCTGCTGGATTCGTCCATCATTTACGACAGGGATTTCGGTTATGATTATTTCGGGTTCAAAACACTTGAAAAATCTTACCTCCTGAAATTGCAGGGCCGGGTAGCTGAGCGTCCGCAGCATATGCTCATGCGCGTTGCAATCGGCATTCACAAAGAAGATGTAGAAGCGGCCATTGAAACGTATAACCTGATGAGCGAACGCTGGTTTACGCATGCTACACCGACACTATTCAATGCAGGTACTCCCAAGCCGCAGCTTTCGTCATGCTTCCTTCTCATGATGGAAGACGACAGCATCGACGGTATCTACAATACACTTAAAAACTGCGCGAAGATTTCGCAGAGCGCCGGTGGTATCGGACTGAGCATGCACAACATCCGCGCAACGGGATCTTACATCCGTGGAACTAACGGAACTTCGAACGGTATCGTTCCAATGCTGCGCGTGTTCAACGACACAGCCCGCTACGTTGACCAGGGCGGCGGAAAACGCAAAGGATCATTTGCAATCTACCTGGAGCCTTGGCATGCTGATATTTTTGATTTCCTCGAGCTGAAGAAAAATCATGGCAAGGAAGAACTTCGCGCACGTGATTTATTTTATGCACTCTGGATCTCCGACCTGTTCATGAGACGTGTGGAGTCAGATGGTGAGTGGTCATTGTTCTGTCCAAATGAAGCTCCCGGACTTGGAGACTGCTATGGAAAAGCGTTTGAAGAATTGTATACGCGTTATGAGCAGGAAGGCCGTGCACGCAAAACCATAAAGGCACAGGAACTTTGGTTTGCAATTCTTGAATCACAGATTGAAACAGGTACACCTTACATGCTTTACAAAGATGCCTGCAACGAAAAGAGCAATCAGAAGAACCTGGGCACCATCAAGAGCAGCAACCTTTGCACAGAGATCGTCGAGTATACAGCGAAGGATGAAATTGCAGTCTGCAACCTTGCCTCCATTGCGCTTCCGCGTTTTGTAATCAACGGCGCTTTCGATCATCAGAAATTATTTGACATCACTTATGTGGTGACAAAGAACCTGAATAAGGTGATAGACATCAACTATTATCCTGTTGAAGCTACACGCAAGAGCAACATGCGCCACCGTCCGATAGGTATCGGTGTGCAGGGACTGGCAGATGCATTCATCATGATGCGTTACCCGTTTGAAAGCGATGAAGCAAAACAGCTGAACAAAGAAATCCACGAGACGATCTATTACGCTGCGATGACAGCATCAAAAGATCTTGCGAAGAGAGATGGTACTTATGAAACGTATGAAGGCTCTCCTGTTTCCCAGGGCATCTTCCAGTTCGACATGTGGAATGTTACACCATCTTCACGTTGGGAGTGGGATGTACTTCGCGAAGAAGTGAAAAAATATGGTGTTCGCAATTCTTTGCTGCTGGCACCTATGCCGACTGCAAGCACGTCGCAGATTCTCGGTAATAACGAATGCTTTGAACCTTACACCAGCAACATCTATACACGTCGTGTACTGAGCGGAGAATTCCCTATCGTGAACAAGCACCTGCTGAAAGACCTTGTGAAACTGGGCATGTGGGACGATTCGATGAAGAACAAAATCATCGCAGCAAACGGATCTGTACAGACCATTCCTGAAATACCGCAGGAGCTGAAAGAGATTTACAAAACAGTTTGGGAAATCAAGCAGCGCAGCCTGATCGACATGGCAGCAGACCGAGGCGCATTTATCTGTCAGAGCCAGAGCCTGAACATGTTTATTGACAACCCGAATTTTGCCAAGCTTACCAGCATGCATTTCTATGCCTGGAAGAAAGGATTGAAAACGGGCATGTATTACCTGCGCAGCAAGAGCGCTGCCGATGCCATCAAGTTTACGGTTGATGCTAGCTATATGAAGAAACCTGAGCTCGAAGAAGTAGCAGTACCAGTAGCAAGTGCCAGTCAAGCAGCTCCAGTTGTGAGTTTAACTGCAGAAGAAGCTTATGCTCAGATGGCCTGCTCGCTGGATAATCCAGAGGCATGCGAAGCATGTGGAAGTTGATCTTTAGTTTTTAGTGATATACAAAGGCAAATGCTGCTTCGGAAAGGGAGCAGCATTTTTTTATTGCAATTAATACTGATTTATTTTTTTTAGCAAGAAGGAATTTTTAATGTCAATAAATAAATCGTAAACCGTTTTTAAAAAAAGGAATATAATTAATAACAAGGAAATCGAAAGTGTATAATAATCAAAACCTAACTGTGGTTTAACAACATGAGGTCTCAGAATAACTTTTTCTGACAATGGATAAATAAATGTTGTAGTAATGTTTTTACCATAGAGAACTAAGTCCGACTTATCTGACTCAATTCTATTTATTTCAAAAGGAACTGAATCAGAAGTGTAAAAAACACGGTAGTTAGGATCTAACAACTTAAGAAAAGTCCATGCGAAAAAGGAGATGGCTATAAATATAATAATTGCTAAAATTATCTTTTTCCAAATAGGAATTCTTTGTTCAATTTTTAATTCCTTAATTTCCCTAAGGTTTGAAATTCTATGATTAAATTTAATGTTATTTCTAAATCTGCTTCCTGCATCAATAAATTTATTCTTAGCTATAGATTTATATTCTAAGATTGATTCGAATTTCAAATACTCATCCTTTTTTAATAAATCCCATTCAATCAAGGCTTCTTTTTCAGTATAATGTATTACCCCATTCACATTAGTTGATGTACCAACAATTTTAAAATCCATTATTCTAAAGTTTTCCGGAGCAACAAATGTTACAGGCGAATAAGAAATTGATTTATCAATATCTGTTAACCCTGTATTTATTAAACTTGCTCTATAAAGTACAATATTATCTGCGATTTCATTATTCTTAAAATATATCTTAAGGTCAGAATTATCATTCTTCAGAGTAGATAACAACGAAATACTCGCATGTTGATAATAATGAAGTTGAATTTTGGTTCTAAATTTATATGTAATATAGATTCCGAAAATGCTTAGTGGTAATCCAAGTATCCCTATTAAAAAATTTGTATCAATCTCATTTGGCCAACTTAGGTTCATGTATTTTCAATTTTGTAGTAATAGTAACACTTTTGTTTTGCGTCGTTTAAAATTACTGCCAGAGTAAAATAGAAAATTAGAGCTGATTATCTTTCTTCCAAAGCTTATTTAAAAAAAGTAAATCCGAATCATGTATTGCTGCAGATGGTTCAGGACGCACGTGACAAATGTATTTCCGTTCATTTGCAAAATAGCTGGATGATTGACTCATAGGTACAAATACAGCCTGAAAAATTCTTGCTCCGACAGTAAGGTTTACAGGATTTTTATTATTATTTGTTAACTCTAAAGATATGCATCCACAATATCCTGGTTGCACAATTGTAGAAATAGTTATTCCTAGACGTGAATATGAACTACGCATAAAAAGCATCAACATTATATCATCTGGCAGTTTAATGTATTCCAAACTTGTTGTTAAAACAGTCTGACCCGGATGAAGTATAAATGTTTCCCCTAATTGCCTCCTAGTTTCTTGTGAGAATTGATAAATATTTCTTTGAGTTTCTCCAACATCTGTATTTAGAGAAGCATTAATAAATGCTTCACGGCCTTGTATGTAGACTAGAAAATCATATCCTAGGCGAAAATCAATACTAACTTCGGTAATTTGCTTATCCAGATCGAGAATAGGGGTAATGAATAAATCTTTCTCAAGTCTTGCTTTTATTGCTTCTCCTGTTAATGCCCCTGCTAAGGATGATTTGCTTTCCATTTTTCAAGAATTATGTAGTTGCCAATCGATTTTTCAATTAAATTATTGACAACTGCATAAACCTGAGTACGTTGGATGGGATTTTTCATTTTCATCTTATCCTTGAATGGTGTCCAATCTCTACTCCATACTTCAGCAGCCATACCAAACAGTCCATGCAGCTGTCTAACGGATTTTATTTCGCAAGGTAAAAAATTATAGAAATTATTGGCGTCGGGAAGTTCGTATTTGATTTCAATTTTCTTCTTTAAAATTTGATAAATACCTTCTTGAATATAGGTAAGAATAATATTTTTTGATCCTTTTAAAAAATCATTTACAACGCTAACTCGATGTAGAGTTGATGGATGAGTAAAGGAGTAATTAATGGAATTTTCAGTAATATATTTTAGATAGTGATTTGATGCTTCTCCGACATATTGAGATGCAAATAGGTCACAAAAGTATTCACCAATGTGATACTTTAGCATTTCTCTTTTTGTAGGTTGATCATAAACTGTAGCATTCAAAAAAGGTAAGAATCTGTCCAATTCACCTTTATCACTTCCTGTAACTTTCCCTGTATTGTAATCTTGCAAAACTTTATCAGCTATAGAGGTAGTGATTGAATTTTTCAAATCTATAAAATGTCCTAGCTCATGATAAAGAACCACCGAAGCAAGATAATCTCGAACAAAGGTTTTAGGATGGTTTATTTGGACCAACCTCTGTGGAAAAGAGATTTTATATTTTAATTGGATACTCGAATATAAAGGGTCATCAAATGCAATGATTGGATCAAAGCTAAATCCATGAATATTATTTATAAGGCTTGTAACAATAATATATTCATTTGGGGTGATCCAATCATTCATTGCTTGCTGCAGGCAAGCAACTATTTCATAAGGAATTAAATTAAGCGTGCTACTGTCTAAAAACTCAAGACTTTTAAAAATAAAATCTATCTCTCGTTTTAACTCATATATTTCTGAGTCCGTTACAGGAAGAGAACCTTTAACTTTTTCTTTTATCGCTGAATGTAATTTGTTCAGATTCTCATGGTAATCTTTCTTACTCTTGTCAGAATAATGATTGTCCTGTGATTTATTTAATGATTTTTCAACCTGCGCAAAATGCAGTTCAAGGAGTTTGGTGCTCATTGAAGGATATCAAGATCTCTTTGTTGAGAAGCCAGAGAAAAAATTTTAGTATAGTCTTCGGAAGATAATTCATCTGGATTTATTTCTTTAAAAAAGTTAGAATCCCTATTTACTAAGTGAACAATAACTGGATAGCTATTCCTATCAATGGTATAAACATTCTTTCCGCCTGTAGCTAGTTCATGCGAATCCCGGATTATTGGATAAACCAGATTTTTATACTCTGAATTTCCACCAATAAGATGTCCTAGGAAAGTGATAAAAAAATCTAACTTTCTTTCTTCTAGAGAATGTGAATAATACATATCGGCTGTTGGGTTATTTTGTGGTAAAACTTCATCGACAAATAACCACTCACTAAATTATAATTAAGTTGTATCAAAAAAATGTGCCTAAAAAATTAAGCAAGATCTTTAGAAACAACACTACGAAAGAAGAAGTGAATACTAATTAGTACCTATTAAAAGAAGCGGGCGGGTCTGTGGTCAAAAGTAAACTTTAAATCAATCGCCTCATAAAATTTTTTTTGTCCTCTTATTAACATGGATATGAACCGCAAAGAAACTCTCGCTCCTCGATTAAACTAGCCATTGAAATGACTACTCCAAATGTGGCCACTCATTTCTAAAACATCTTTATCTTTGAATGACCGATTCATTTCATTTTTTCTAAAAACAATTCCCATGAAATACTTTTTACTTCTGATGTTTTTTCTATTGTATGTGTATAGAGCCACAAACGCACAAGGAACATGGACTGAACTTAATGGAACAGGCATCACACAACCAGCAAGTGAACTTCCGCATAACCTTGGTGCCGCTAGTGGATTTAGTGCAGGCGGTAAAGCATATTTTGGTACCGGAGAATACTCCCATGGATTTTCAGGATTTGCCACGAACGATTTTTATTCATACGACCCAGCAACAAACAGATGGCAACCGAGTGCTTCCCTACCTGCGATGGGCAGAGAACATTGCATCGCTTTTGAACTTTCAGGGTATGGATACATCGGACTTGGAAAGGACGATTCAAACACCTTCACTGATTTGTGGAAGTATGATCATCTTTCAGATTCCTGGACTCAGCAGGCAGATTTTCCTGCAGCACCCCGTTCCTTCCCAGGGAGTTTCTGCATCAATTATAAAGGCTATGTAATCGGAGGTGTTGACAACGATACTGTTCCTTATATTTTTTACAACGACACATGGGAGTATGATCCTATTACAAATTCCTGGTTGCAGAAATCAGATTTTCCTTTAAATGGTATTTCAAACGGGGCAGGATTCGCTGTGAATTTCTATGGCTACCTCACATGCGTATTTAATTCAGGATCTGTGCACCAAACAACTTATCGTTATAGTCAGGTTACAGACAACTGGGACACAGTTGCAACATTTCCTGCGAATTATACTACGCTTGCATTTTCATTATCCAGTTACGGATACGTTATGGATCACAGCACGCTCTATCAATATGATCCTGTCAATGACAACTGGACTACAAAATCACCTGCACCTTTTAGTGTGAATACGGATTTCGCCGTGATCATGAACAACCTCGCATGGTTGTTAATGGGTTATGGGGATGTATTTACTTATGATCCTTTGAGCGATTCGTGGAATCATAATTACACTTCGCCGGCATTTTACAATGAGCCTTTCGGGCATGCAATCGTGATTGGAGACACCGGTTATTCAGGAACGTGGAAGTATGATTTCGCTTCGGACTTTTGGTTTGTAGATTCTGCTTTTGCTAATGTAAACTGGTACTTTTCAATTGGAAACATTGGCTATGCGAATAGAAATGGCACCCTTCAATCTTATGACCAATCCATTCATTCATGGATTACGCTTCCGCCGGTGTCATTAACTTTCTCATTATTTTCACCCGTCATTTACTTTCCTTTGAACGGTAAATGTTATTTCGGAATCGGTATCGATTCTGTTGCCCCGGGAGGAAATTCTTTTTATGAATATGATCCGGCTACATTCACTTGGACACGCAAAGCTGATTTTCCCGGCCCCTGCAGAGGCGGCGCATCATCGTTTGCGCTTTATGATAAGGGATACCTGGCTGGCGGCATGGATTCTTCAGAACAGGGGTTAAAGGAAGTTTGGAAATACGATCCTGTCACTGACAGCTGGTCACAAAAAGCAGATGCTCCTGATGTATGCTTGTATTGTCTTACAGTATCCAACAATAACATTGCATACTATGGATTCGGCTCACAGGATTTTCAGCCGACTCCTGATTATCTATACTTTAATGCGTACGATCCTGTTAGTGATTCATGGGGTCCTGATATCAGCAAGCCGTTAGGAGGGCATGGCGTGATAGGCTTTTCGAAGGACAACCAAATTTATCTAGGTCATGGAGCTGAATATTACAGTCACCCTTACTCTGATCAGTTTTATAATTTCTGGAAGTATGACGTGAATGTAGGAATAGTTGAGAGCATATTGCCGCAGGTTGAAATTTATCCTTCCATGGCATCCGAAAAAATTTTTATTAAATCTACATCGAATATTTCCTCAATGACTTTATACAATTCAGTTGGAATGAAATTGAATCTGATTTCAGGATCAACATTCAAATCTGAAATCAATATTCGTTCACTTTCTCCGGGTTTGTATTATTTGAAGATTGGAACTGATCAGGGATATTCCGTGAAAAAATTTATCCGGAGATAATGTGTCCACAGAAAATCCTCTGCCTATTCCGCAGTAGTGGCTTTCTCAAACCTCGCAATTCTGTCTTTCCTCTTCTGCCTCACAAACTCACTCCATGTGCTCTCATCCTCCGCATCGAAAATAGTTATGTTCTGTGATGGATCAGCTTTCAGCAAATCGCGGGTATGACATTTTAAAATAACAGAAGCCGTTTTCACACCCGAGTTCGCCGCGCCGGCAACACCATGTGCAAGGACGCTGGCTCCGCAGAGATACAGGTTTTCTATTTCAGATTTCGCCTGGTATGCAAACGGCCCGATCTGGTTGAATGTTTTTTCGGTGCCATAAGCATTACCCCTCGTTCCGTTGATGTAGAACTCATTCGTGATCGGCGTGCCAAGTTCCGCATGCACAATTTTGTTTTTAACTCCCGGTAAAATCCGTTCCAGTCCATTCAGCATCTTTTCCGAGATCCTTTCCTTCATGGCGAGATAGCCTTCCGATTTATTTCCGCCTTCACCGTTATACTTTTCAAATGTTTTATAATCAATGAACGTCACCATTTCAATCGTATGATGCCTGCCATTAAAGCTGGCAGGATCCTTCAGCGACGTGCAGCTGATGAACATGCCAGGAAATTCATCGTCGGTGAGAATATCGTTTGCAACCATTTTTTCATAAATCACATCTACACTTTCATCCTTCAGCAGCCAGATATTTCCCGAATCCATACCTGCTGCACGTACATCCATGTCTACCGTTAGAAACATCATCAATGAAGCAACGGAATAACGCGTAGATAGTAGCCGCTTCCTAAGTTTGTCGCTTAAATTTCCTTCTCCAACCAAGTCGAGGTATGTTTTACCGGGATCTGCGTTTGAGATGATATTTTTTGCTCTTATAATTTCACCATTCTCCAATTCAACACCTACAGCACTTTTATTTCTGTCACTGTTCTCAAGCAAAATTTTCTTTACTCTCTGTTTGGTTTTTACTTCTCCCCCATAGCGCGAAATTGACTTCGTCATCGCTTTCACAATCCCTGCGCCTCCGCCCATCGGATAATACGCTCCGTTGAAATAGTGATCCATCACTGCACAGTGCAGCGGGAAACTTACCATCGAAGGAGGAAGGCCATGGTCGCCGCATTGTGCGTTCAGAATTCCTTTCAGAAGAGGATCTTTGATAAACCAGTTAATCACCTTCCGTAGATTAAACAATCCATATTTCCCAAGGTATCTTGTGTGGTAAACGACCAGCAGGTTATCCCAAAAACCTTTCATGTTCACAATGAAATTAAGTTGCTGGCTCACCATGTGCACCATGTCGAGGTATTTCTTCAACCCTTCTTTCTCGTGCGGGAATTTTTCTGAAAGCGATGCATACAGGTTTTCAATTCCGGCAGGCATGTCGAATTTTTTTTCTGCGATGCGCACATGCTCATACCCTTTCGGGTTCATCCGGAAAAAAGTGAGGTCGTTCGCAATACCAAGCCCTTCATACAACATGCTCGTGCTTTCGCCTTTTTCCATTTGTCCGATATAATGCACGCCTGGACTGAAGCGTTGGCCCTCAAGCATAAAACTGTGGCACCATCCGCCGGGGACATCATGCTGTTCAAGTACTAAAACTTTTTGTCCGGCACGCGAAAGGCAGATGGCTGCGGAAAGTCCGGCTGCACCTGAGCCGATAATTATCGTATCAAAGTCATTCAAATGTTCTGCAAGTTAGCTTTTATAATTTCGAATACCGAATTTCGATACCATGTGCAGCCACCCCTCTGGCTAAGTCATTGCGGAGACTGTTTTAAATAGGATTGCAAAAGATAAAATAAAAATGTAAGAGAAAAAATATTTTTTCAAATGTGTGATGGTATCGAACAAAAGTAGTTAATAAATATTTTTTTGTATTTCCATTTCATCTTCTACATTTACTGCAAGAAAAATTATTTTTTATGGGAGCATTTGACGACGACGATTTTGATGCCGAAGAATTTTTCAAAAACTTCGAAGAGCCCACTGCTGAAGATATGGCGGAAGCGAAGAAAGAGCGCGACCGCATACACAACATGCCTGTGATGCAGAAAGCAAAGCAGATCTATGAGCTGACAAAGGCACTGGTAGGCGTGATTGACGAAGAGCATCCTTTTGCCTCGGTGAAAGACATGATGATTGAAGATGCCATGATGCTTGCGCCGAAAATTGCAGGTGCTGAAGGCGGAGACCTTTATTCTTTACGCATGGAGTGCGCTGTCCTTATCCAGTACCATGCTAAACAGCTTTCCATCCAGACGAACACTTTGGCCTATGAAAAAATGGTAGACCAGAAATATCTGAAGCTGCTTCGCGAAGAGATCGAAGAGTTCCGCAAGCTTTTTGTGAAATGGGTGGATACGTTCGACAATATGAACGACATCTATGACGGATGGATCAGGTTCAGTCCGCACGCTGAGTAGGCCCCACCTAGCCTCCCCAAAGGGGACGAATAACAGCAGGCCCTAGCTTCCCCATTGGGAAATTAAAAGGGATCAATTGAGAATAATTTTTTTTGTTCCCAGAATTGAATTTCCGGTTTTGGCCTGAAGAAAATAGAATCCCGATTCAAAATTTTCACGGTTGAATACTAAATCTGTTCCCGGTACCGATTTCCAGGATTGAATGCATTGTCCGGTTGAATTGTATAGCGACAACTGCACATGTTCAACTGAAGCAGGAATATGAATGGTTGCTTTTTCTGAAATCACATTCGGATAAACTGAAAGTCCGTTGAACCAGTTGTCAATAGAAATGATTCCACTGGCGAGTTCCAGAGATAAATCATCAACATAAAAGAAAAGGCAATTGCCAGAGCCATTTACATCGCAGAAGCAATTATTGTCTAAACATGACCAGAAACTGATTACGATTGAATCCGGATCAATGCCCTGAGCCATATCTTCAATATCTACAGTAAACGGAATGAATGAAGATGCCGGCCCAAGATGCAATCTCCCCAAAGCAACAGTGTCGGGCTGTTGAAGTGTGTTGTTAAATTTCTTTACAACAACATTCACAAATGCAGAGTCATCAAATGCTCCGTTGTCGCCGCGCACATAAAAATAATATCCATGCAGCCGCAGCGGTTTTTCACTGATGGGTGTTCCACCTAAAGATGCACTAAACTGGGTGAATCCCGGATTGGCTTCACCGTTTACAATCCATCCTTTGGCATAGTAGTACCAGTTCCATACATAAGCAGAGTAGCTGCCTGTGTAAGCCGCAGCAGATCGTCCGGCTCCAAAACCCGATGAGGACCATCCTTCGGGGACAGTATCATTATTCGGAAATGTCCAGTCTTCAAAACCGGCATTGGGGATTTGCGCCTGCAGAAGCAGTGACGCACTGAAAAACGAAAGGGTGAGTAAAAATTTTTTCATACCGAATGAATTTAGAATGTCAAACAAAGATATGTCTTCCGCTATTTGGGGGAAATGGACAAATGAAGCGGGTACTGGTACAAATCATCCAGTAGATACTAGACAATTGGCAATAAAAAAAGGAAGACGATTGTCTTCCTTTTAGAGTATTATTTTTTTAAAGATTAATGTGCGACAGTAAATTTATGAGAGATCATTTTCTGCCCTGACTCATCTTTTACATTGACAACATAATGGCCATTGGCGAGTTTGCTAACATCTATTTTTTGCTCATTTCCATTCATTGTACCGGTAAGAACTGTTTTTCCTGTAATACTTTCAATTGAATAGTTCATATTAACCGGGCTGACTAATTCAACACGAACGTTTAAATCATTTGCTGCGGGTACCGGATATGTAATCATGGATTTAACCAGCGGAGAAATTTCATTTACCCCAATGATGCCCTGGTAATAAAGTGAATCAACCTGGAGCACACTTCCTGTTTTGCCTGATCCCAGCGGTGAACGCGGGCTTGATTGAAGCCAGATCAATGATGAGTCCGGAGTATCAGTACTGTTAGGTGTCAGGTTAATCGTAAAAAGTGTATATGTACCAATCGGTAACTGTGGATGGAAATATCCTGATGCAACTGTATCACGATTTGCTCCATTACGCTTGAAGAGACAGACTTCAATAGAAGCACTATCTCCCGTTCCTGGCGCATACTTATAATATCCCATAAGAGATGCATGACGTACATTGTCAGGAACTCCTCCTATCGGTGTAATTGTCATACCGGCGATGTTTACATATACATTTCCATTTGATGCAGCTCCGGGAATTCCGGGAATAAATCCACCTGCAGCAGACCATGAAGTAAGAATGATCGCTGTTGGGGAGGCAAAAGCGTCCGTTGTCGGTTGTGCACTGTGCGGATGATTGTCACCATTTTGCTGTGAGATTAAATCGGTTGTTTTCCAATGAATGAGAGAATCATAGGTATATGCCCCAATCATGCTGTCAGTCCAGTTTTCAAATTGTCCGTTGTCAATAATCTGCGCATTCGAAACAAGCGCCATAGTCATGAGAGAAAAAACAAGGAGTGTAATTTTTTTCATAAAGTTTTTTTGTTTGAGTGAGAATTCAAAAGTACTTAAAATCCCGTTATTCGAAAAAGGTAAATAGTTGTTCGATCTTACTTGTCCAGGAATTTGCAATTGGCCTTTAGCTATTGGCGTTCACTATATGCGATTAGCAGCAATTTTCAATTTTACTTCTTATCCGGCGGCTGGTTTCCCTCTCCTGAGTTCCTGTTACGGTTCTGGTTAGGATTCGGACGCTGGCCTCCGCCCTGCTGATTTCTGTTTTGATTCGGATTTGGATTTCCCGGTCTTGGTCCACCCTGCTGTGGTCTATTTTGCTGCGGTCGCTGTTGTTGTTGCCCCTTTTGTTGCTGCTGCTGTCCGCCCTGCTGATTACGTTGCGTAGGCGGCGATCCTTTGGCAGCCGATGGATTTCCGGAATCTTTTCTGCGCTTGTGTTTTTTCTTCTTCTTATGATCCATCCGGTCAATCCTGTCCTGGCCAACGACATTTTCAAAGTCGGGCTGATACTCTATCTCTACTTCTTCATGAAGACGTAATTCCGCAGGCCGCTCATTTCTTTTGTTCATCGCAATGATTTCATTCACGCGATCTACCGGCAATGGGATCCAGTTGCCATCATAACCTGCTTCCGCTTCCTGTTGTCCCTGCTCAGGGGTAAAAGCAAACCACATCATGCGTTTGAAAATATCCGTCTTGCGATGAAAAGCTTTACCCGTTTCTGTTTCAAGAACTGTATTCACATTCGGAAAATCACGGAGTGCATCCATGTACGAATCCAATTCATAGTTCAGGCAGCACTTCAGCTTTCCGCATTGTCCTGCCAGCTTGGCTGGATTCAGTGCAAGGTTCTGGTAGCGCGCAGCACTCGTTGTAACCGTTCTGAAATCTGTGAGCCACGTCGAACAGCACAATTCTCTTCCGCAGGATCCGATACCGCCGAGGCGTCCGGCTTCCTGCCGCATGCCCACCTGCCGCATTTCAACGCGTGTTCTGAATTCATCTGCAAGCCGCTTGATGAGCTCGCGGAAATCCACACGTTCATCGGCAGTATAATAAAAAGTTGCTTTTTTTCCGTCGGCCTGGTACTCCACATCGCTGAGTTTCATCTGCAGGTTCAGCGATTTGATGATATCGCGGGTACGCATGAGAACCGGTTTTTCCTTTGACCGCATTTCATGCCACTTATCGATTTCATTCTGCTTTGCTTTGCGGTAAAGCGCCCTGATACCTTCAGAGTCCTCGGGGATATTTTTCTTTTTCATCTGAAGGCGCACAAGCTCTCCGGAGAGAGAAACAACGCCTACATCGTGTCCCGGCATGGATTCAACGGCTACTACATCCCCGACACCCAAATTAAAGTTTTCCTTATTCCTGAAAAATTCCTTACGCGTCCCTTTAAACCTGACTTCAATAATGTCAAAAGGTTTTTGACCTGTAGGCAATGCCATTCCTGTGAGCCAGTCGTAAACGTTCAGCTTATTGCATCCGCCCGTACTGCACGATCCTCCTGTTGCGCAACTTTTGCTGCCGTCCTTACTTGGTACACATCCCATACTGGAAATCTAAATGAAAATTATACTGGCTTTAGAACTCGTTATCACAATGGGCAAATGTAATCATTGGGAGAATATGGAAATTCTAAATCCGAAACCCGAAATAACTAACAGCCAGAAATCCCAAATCCCAAAAAAATATCAAATATTAAAAAATCAAAATTCCCAACAAAAACTTAAACCGGATGTCTTTTTCATTTTGGCTATTCTTTTATTTCCGGTTTAGATTTTCGGCTGCTTTTTATTTGGGATTTGGGATTTCTGGAAGCTATTTTATGTGGAGTAATGCATTCACTTTCAGAGATAAATCCGCAAACAGAATTTTAAAGTTTGCATTTCTTTCCAGGTGGAAGTGTGCCTGGTTGAATTCCTCGATAAATCGTTCAGCATTTTTTCCATTCACAAACACTGAAAATTTTTTGAACGATTCCAGTTCTTCTCCTTCAAACCGTATCATGGTCCGGTCAGCATAGTTTATCATCAGGCATTCCCGCAGAATGTGCAGTCCGTTCTGAAGAAAAAGTTTCTGCTGTTCCCGGCTGGTTGAAGCAAGTTCCTGGGTAAAGTCATTTATTACAGGGAGGTTCAGCTTCAGGCAGGCGCGCATCCACTCCAGGAAGCGTTTGTTCTCATTCTGCTCTTCGTCGTGATGGTGGATAAGATTGATTGCTTCAAGATAATTTCCACCGGCGCGGTGTGAAATCTTCTGCGCTGATTCCCTGCTGATCGAATGCCTTTGTTCAAGCGCTGTCGCCATTTCTTCATCGCTGATCCGGCGCACCTTAACCAGTTGTGTCCTGGAAAGAATGGTGGGCAGAATCTGTTCATTATTTTCAGAAACAAGAAAGAAAAAAGTACGCTCAGGAGGTTCTTCAATAATCTTCAATAATTTGTTTGCTGCAGGTGTATTCATTTTTTCTGCAAGCCAGATAATGACAATCTTATACGGCGCTTCAAGACTTTTCAGACTCAGACGCTGAAGAATATCGGCACTTTCATCCACGGAAATATTTCCCTGCTTATTCTCGCTGTCCAGTTCCGTAATCCATTCGTTGTAGTTTAGATAAGGATTTGCTAGTACTGCTTTTCGCCAGTCGGATATAAAATCCACGCTTTTCGGGTTCTTTATTTTTTCGCGTGTGGTAACAGGAAATGAAAATGTCACATCGGGATGCACAAGCTTTTTCATTTTGATGCATGCCGGACATTTGCCGCAGGAATCTTCTGCTGTCCTGTTTTCGCAGACAAGATATTGTGCAAAGGCCAGTGCCAAAGGCAAATTTCCAGAACCTTCAGTGCCTAAAAACAATAAAGCATGACTTACCCTGTTCTCATTTACTGAACGAATCAGCCGCTCCTTTACCTCCACCTGGCCAATGACATCTATGAAAAGCATTTTGCGAAAGTAGCAACTAAGTTGAGATTGGCGAGGCCTTTCTCGCCATCGCGAGTGGCAACCTCACGAGTTGAGAGTTGAGAGTAAAAGTAAATAAGAACGACTGTTACCTAATTACTTAATCACCTAATCACTGAGTTACTTTTCGAATATATTTGCGCCCCCAAATTCTTAAAATGAAGACTATCGACAACTTCAATTTCAAAGACCAAAAAGCATTGGTCCGCGTTGACTTCAATGTTCCGCTGGATAAAAAAACCTTTGCAGTGACTGACGACACACGCATCAGGGCTGCAATCCCTACCATAAAAAAAATTCTCAGCGACGGCGGCAGCGCAATCCTGATGAGCCATTTAGGTCGGCCGTTAAAAAAACTGAAAGAAGATGGAACGGTGGATTATGAAAAGAATTCATTGAAGCATGTTCTTAAACCGCTTTCGGAAAAGCTCGGTATCGAAGTAAAGTTTGCAGAAGATTGCATTGGAGATGCCGCATCAAAAGCAGCGGCTGCTTTAAAACCCGGAGAAGTTCTGCTGCTTGAGAATCTTCGCTTTCATAAAGAAGAAGAAAAAGGGAATGAAGAGTTTGCCGGAAAACTTTCATCACTCGGAACATGTTATGTGAACGATGCTTTTGGAACTGCCCACCGCGCACATGCATCAACGGCGGTGATTGCAAAATTTTTTCCGGAGAAAAAATATTCCGGATACCTCCTCCGCGATGAAGTCATGAATGCTGAACGCGTATTGAAGAATGCAGAGAAGCCATTCACTGCAATTCTGGGAGGCGCAAAAGTGAGCGACAAAATATTGCTGATTGAAAGCCTTCTTTCCCGTGCTGACAATATCATAATCGGCGGAGGAATGGCGTACACATTTTTCAAAGCGCTTGGGGGAACCATCGGCAATTCACTGGTTGAGGATGACAGGCTGGAGCTCGCCAAATCATTGGTGGAAAAAGCAAAGCAGCAGAATGTAAATTTACTTCTGCCTGCAGATTCAATTGTTGCTGACCGCTTTGAAGCCAATGCTACTACCGCAGAATCACCAAGCGACAACATTCCTGAAGGATGGATGGGCCTTGACATCAGCAAAAAAGCCATCGATGATTTTTCAGCAACGATACTCAAATCAAAAACGATTTTATGGAATGGACCCATGGGAGTTTTTGAAATGGAAAAATTTCAAAATGGAACAAAGTCTATTGCTAATGCAGTTGCCGGGGCGACTTCGCGCGGTGCATTTTCGCTTGTTGGCGGTGGTGATTCCGTCGCAGCCGTGAACAAATTCGGACTGGCGGATAAAGTCAGCTATGTCTCTACAGGTGGAGGTGCAATGCTGGAATACTTTGAAGGGAAAGTTCTTCCCGGCGTGGAAGCATTGGACTGAGAGGGGAAAGGAGAGAGGAGATTGGAGAAGGGAGATTGGGGATTAGTAAAAACGTAACTAGCGAAGAAGATCATTCAAAGATCCTTCGCCGAATCCACTCTTGATTTTCCTGATGACTCCTTTCTCATCGATGAGTATGAACTGGGGTGCAGCGGTTACAAAATATTTATCTGCAATAGGTTGTCCATCCTCAATCGCTTTTAGAGAAATGTTTCTTTTTTCAAGCAGTTCCTTCAGGTCTTTTCCGGAAGCATCAATGCCAATGAGCAGCACCTCCGCATTCCGGTTTGCATTTTGAAACTCCTGTACATCGTTCATTGCCTTCAAAGAAGGATAGCTTGCACGGTGAAAGAAAAACAACACTACTTTTTTTCCTGAAAATGTTTTTAGAGATACACTGTCGGCGCCGAGAAGTTTTCCTTTAAAATCAGGCGCTGTCATTCCCGTTTTCAGGTGGTGGTGATAAACAGTTTCTAAAATATTCTTCAGCTTAAATGATGGGGGAATAACTTTAAGTGCGAACATTGAATCATGCACTGTTGAAAGGTCGAGCGATGTTAACCGGAAGCTATTTTCCTTATAGACCGAATCGGTGTTCAGCTTCATAATACTGCTTTCGGAATAGTAAACCGGAATAAATGTCTGCTTGTCGATCAGAAAATTTTTTTCCTGCCGCTGACCGTCAGGCAAGGTAGCACGGATCAAATCGATAATTTTTATGCTGTAACATGACTTCCCCATCGCTTCCTCATCTTTTCCAAGGCGGACAATGAAGGTTGTCTGGTCAGCACGGTCCAGGCTGAATACAACCTGCGGTTGGAAAAAAGGCGGAAACAATCCTTCGCTTTGAGATGCGCCGCGGTACATGCTTTGGTTGCTGCTTCTGGAATAGATTACGCCGGTACTGTCGTTTCCCCTCAACTGAACAAAGTCATTGCTGGTGCACAGTGAGCCATCGCCGTTGTTCAGCGAAACATAGAACTTAAATGGTGATAAAGAATCTCCTTCAACCCTGAGAAAGCGGGCTGAAGCATGCTTTACCGATTTTGCATTTTCATTGAATCCTTTTTTCGAAATATCCATTTCATAGGAACCGCTCTGCAAACTGTTACATTTTGCAAAACATTTTTCGAGAATTGTTTTTGGATCTTCTGCGGCAAAACAGAAACAAGATTCAAGAATCAAGAAACAGGATGAAAGAAAAAAGAAATATAAAATCCGGGAGGTTTTTGTCATCTTACTTCTTTTCCTCCTTCTTTTCAGGAATTGATTCGGATAATGCTTTTTTAACTTCCCACTGAAGGCTTGCAGTATTCACCTTGTCTTTCATTTCCTTCATCAGCGGAAGCAATGCAGGTGACATTTTTGCTACGGGATAATACAATCGTGATTCGGCCTTAACATCTGCTGACAGAAAATTGTGCTTTGCATCGAGCAGGTTGAAAAAATAAATGAACACGCTGGCAATGAATGCATATTTCAGCAAGCCGAAAATTGCACCCAGAATTTTATTGAATACCCCAAGTGCTGCCATGTTCACGAGTCCGGTAAAAAGTTTTGCGAGGAAAAAAAGACCTACACAAATCAGCGTAAACATGAGCACTGAACAAACCAGGTTTACCGTAAATGGATTCATGTCGCCCATCTTCAGGATCCAAGGCTGCAGCAGGTAACTTAGTTTGAATGCTGCATACGTTCCAAGAAAGAGTGCGCCTACGACGGCGATTTCAAAAATAAATCCCTTCATAAATCCCCGCACAAGGCCGATTAGAAGCAGAATTGCCAGGACGATATCGAGATAATTCATGGATGAAAGTTCGTCAGGAATTGATTAAAGTACGAAGTACAGAAGAGAAAGTTATACTGAATGATATAAACGGAAATCAAAAAAAATTATTCACGAGAGGGCTATCGGGATGTACACTGGCTGTTCTTGCCAACTGCAAATTGCTAACTGCCAACTGGGAACTGGGGACTGGAAACTAGGAACTGGGAATGGTACTAATTAAAACCCCGCTCCTTCTTGATTTCCTCGTAGGCCTCATTGATCTTCTTGAATTTCTCCTGGGCATCCTTCTGGAACTCAGTGCCGAGATGATGCACTTTGTCCGGGTGGTACTTCATGGCCATCCTGCGATATGCTTTTTTTACTTCTTCATTGCCTGCGGATTTTTCTATCTCCAGGATTTTATAAGCTGAATCTCCATGCTTCACAAACATGCTCATCAGGCTGATGTAGTCGCGCTCGTTCACACCGATTTGTGCGGCTATCATCTGGAGGATGTTTTGTTCATCCTTGTTTACATGTCCGTCAGCAGTCGCCACTCCGAAAAGCAAATGCAGCAGCTGCAGTTTTGAAGAGGAGTCAACATGGGTGCGTATCTGGCTGCAGACTTCATAAAGGCGGATCTCCTGTTTCAGGATTTCACGCAGCAGCAACATCCGCTGTTTTGTATGCTCTTCCCCAAATTGTTGTGTGAAAAACTTCCTCACATACGCGAGTTCTGTCTTCATCAACCTGTTGTCGGCCTTCATTACTGCTGCACACAGCACGAGCAGGGCTGCGCTGAAATCATTCGGCAAAGCAGCAGTGCCCGGCTTATATGAAGCTGTTGCTTCGTCGCTGATAGCACCCAAAGCAAATCCTAATATGCCTCCAATGGGTCCGCCCATGGCCCAACCCAATGCCCCCGCTATCCATTTATTCCATTTCGCCATAATTGCTGGTACGCTTTTTTAATAAGGGATGCAAAAGTAAGAAAGACAGCCTGTTTTAGCCGCATTCGCACATTGATATCAGCCATTCACCAATAAATACTTGACGCACTTACAGTTCACCCTTAGTTTGCATTTACTAACTCTAAAAATAAAATAATATGACCACTTTCGAGATACAGGACTACATACATGTGTACAGCATGTTTTCTTTCCGTGATGGACGCAAGCTTCCCGGAATTATTGTAAACAAATACAATGTCGCCAAGGCGCGTGTTGAGTTTTTCTTCATAAACCAAAGCGACATGGGAGCCTATCGACAGGCCTTCGATTCTTATGACCGTGAGTCATGTTCCCGCCTTAGCCACCAGGTAAATTTGGAAGATATCGTCAGTATTCGCCCTGTTTCGCTGGCAGATTACAAGATGACTATGCAATTGCTCACTGAAAGATCTCAGCAATTGAAAGCTGCCCGCTAACAATATCATTTAACTTACATGAAAAACCCTGCCCGATACCGGCAGGTTTTTTTTTGATTTTATGGTGCAAAACGGAGGTATGTAATCCATTGAAAATATTGATGTTAATGATAAAAGGATTACTATATTTACGTGCTTTTTCCCGGAGAGGCGGGCCAGAATATGCGTAAACTTTTACCTCGTTTATTTTTTCTTGTTTTCACAGCAGGAGTAATCCTGTATGGATGTCATGTTCTATTTTTAAAAAATGAAAAGCATTTTGCGAATGAGGAGGAAGAAGGAATTCCGCTTCAGGATCGGATGGATCTTGCAATGCAGTATGAATTCGACATTACAAAGGAAGTAGCTACAAACACAGTACCTCGCGAACGGTTGATGGCTGCGAAAGCATATGCACTTCAAACCATGCAGCAACCGAAATATGGAAACAGTACCCTTGCTGCAATTCCCGGTATTGCGTGGACAGAGCGCGGACCAAATAACATCGGAGGCAGAACACGTTCATTACTGGTGGATCCAAACGATCCGACTAAAAAAACTCTCTGGGCTGGAAGTGTAGGCGGCGGACTTTGGAAAACGACTGACATCACTGTTGCAAATCCTGTCTGGACTCCCGTCAACGATTTCTTTTCCAACATTGCTGTTACCACCATTACCTATCAGCCCGGATCACCTTCAATCATGTACTTCGGAACCGGTGAAGGTTATTTCAATGCCGATGCCATGCGGGGTTTGGGTATCTGGAAATCTACCGATGCCGGTGCGACATGGAGCCAGCTCGCATCTACCAACAACAGTAATTTCTATTACGTGAACAGGATGATTGTTCAAGCTTCGGGCGATATCTATGCTACTACTCGCAACGGATTGTTCCGTTCGCAGGATGGAGGCGCAACTTTCAACCGCATGCTTGGCTCCTCTGCACCAGGCGGCGCTCCTACTGATAATTTCAGTGATGTAGAACTTGCTGCAGATAATTCCATCTGGGCAAGTACACTTGGTGCAGATGGCGGAATATACCGAAGCACAACAGGAAATGCAGGAACCTGGACAAAGCTGAACACCGGCGCAAACGGATTTCCAACAACAGGCTTCTGGCGTGTGGATATTGCATGTGCCCCGTCAAACGCAAGTACCTGTTATTCGTATGTAGAAGGTCCAAGCGGATTGCTGAATCTTTTCAAGACTACAAATGGAGGCACAAGTTGGACAACCTTGGCAAAACCTGCTGATGCAGATGGCGGAATTCCTGCTGCTGATTTCACCCGGTCACAAGCGTGGTACGACATGAGCATGGCCGTTGATCCCAACAATGCAAACAACGTATTCGTCGGAGGCGTTGACCTTTTCAAAACCACGAACGGCGGTACTTCATGGTCGCAAATTGCACACTGGTACGGCGGTTTCGGTTTTCAATACGTGCATGCCGATCAGCACATCGCAATGTTTGAACCGGGGAATTCTAATGTTGTCTATTTCGGTAATGACGGCGGCGTATTCCGTTCGACCAATGCGACTGCAGCGGTGCCAACTATTACAAGCAAGGATAACTCATACAATGTAACTCAATATTATGGTTGTGCAATTCATCCTACAGCATATTCAAATTATTTCCTTGCCGGCGCCCAGGATAACGGCTCGCACAAGTTTGTGAATCCTGGTGTGAATGCAGTCACTAGTCCGACTGGTGGCGACGGTTGTTTATGTCATATCGACCAGGACCAGCCGCAGTATCAATGGACGTCCTACGTTTACAATAACTATTACCGCTCAACCGATGGCGGGAATACATGGACATCGGTCAGTTTTGGAAATACAGGAAGCTTTGTGAATCCGACTGATTATGACAATGCATCCAACGTGATGTATTGCGGTATCAGCAATGGCAATTACATGCGGTGGACAAATCCACAATCGGGAGCCACATCTGCAACCGTGAGTGTTACAAATTTTGCGGGTGCCGGCGTAAGGCATATTTCCGTTTCACAGAATACGCCAAACCGCGTATTCTTTGGACTCAGTAACGGAAGTGTTGTACGTGTTGACAATGCAAATACCGTTGCATCAGGTGTTGCAGGCGTCATCGTCGGAACACCCGTTGCAGGGAACAGCGTATCCTGTGTTGCAATCCAGAATGGAAATGACAATCACATTCTTGTCACTTATTCAAATTACGGCATCAACAGCGTATGGGAATCTACAAATGCTCTCTCCGCCGCACCGACATTTACCAGCGTGGAAGGAAACCTGCCTGACATGCCTGTGCGGTGGGCGTTATTTTCTCCCCTGAACAGTGCGCAGGCCCTTCTCGGTACGGAAGTAGGTGCTTGGTCGACTGACCTGCTCAATGGCGGTGCCACGAACTGGGGTGCTTCCAGCAGCGGACTTGCAAACACACGCGTTGAAATGCTGCAGATCCGTTCCAGCGACAACCTTGTGGCAGCAGCAACACATGGCCGTGGTTTGTTCACATCCGATGTATTCATGTCGCCGTTTGCCGACTTCACTGCTTCACCAATTATTACTTATACAAATAAATTAGTGCAATTCAATGACGGGTCTTATAAGTCAACTGCCTGGAACTGGAATTTCGGAGATGGAGGAACGGCAACGATAAAAAATCCGACACATGCATACACTACTCCCGGTCTATACACCATCACACTTGTGATCAATAATAACGGCGCATTTACGAAGACGCGCGTCGGGTATGTGCAGGTATTGCCTGACAGGGTTACTCCATACCTGGTAGTAAATGGCGATGGGGGAAGCTTTGATGTAAATGCCCTCGACTTCGGAGCAGAAAATATTGCAGGTACTCCATGGCAGCGTGGAAATTCTGCTATTGCAAATAAGAATGGAACTGTGAGTGGATCGTCAGCGTGGGTAACAGGTCTCACTGCAACTACATATGCTGACAATTCGAACTCGAATTTATATTGTCCGAGTTTCAATATGATGGCGAATGGAGTGTACACACTCAGTTTTTACGGGAAGTGGAGATTTGAACAAGGGTTTGATGGATTCAGGGTTGAATATTCACTTGACAAAGGCAGCAACTGGAACCCCATTGGAACCTACAGTCCTCCGCAGTGGTATAACTTCAACAACGCTGCCGGTGGATCTTCTTTCCCAACCGGTCAACCGTTTTTCTGTTCTGATACCGGGAGTACTTATTACAAGCACCAACTAGATATTTCTGCGCTGAAAGGAAATCCTTCCGTGGCTTTCCGATTTGTTTTCCTCAGCGATCCATCTGTTGACAGGGCAGGTGTTGCAATCGACAATTTTGAAATTTCAGGTCCGCCGAATACAGGCCCTCTTCCTGTAGAGCTGCTTGCATTCAACGGCGAAGCAAAATCCAATTACAACCTGCTAACCTGGAGCACAGCCAGCGAAGAAAATAATTCAGGTTTTGAATTGCAGAGAAGTGTGGATGGAAATGAATTTAGTTCCATCGGTTTTATTGATGGCGCAGGGAACTCTACTTCTGTAAAAGAATATTTATTCAAGGATACTGATATTAGAAACGAAGTTTTGTATTATCGTTTGAAGCAAATAGATAACGATGGCGCTTATGAATACAGCAGCGTAATTTCAATCGTGAATAAGATAAAATCTGCGATTGGAATCAAGGCGATCTACCCGAATCCTTTTGATAAGGAAATTGGAATTTTATTTACAAAAATTTCCGAGGAACCTATTGAAGTAAAAATTTTCGATGTAACCGGAAAACTGATGATCCGTGAAATGTATCCTGAATCCCGCGACAATCTTTTCATCAATACGGAATCTCTTTCTGGAGGGATTTATTTTCTGTCTGTTGAATGTGGAACCAGTAAAATCGTAAGGAAGATTACGAAAGGGAATTAGTTGAGGAGTTGAGGCGTTCAGAAGTTGAGGTGTTGATTTTATAGTTTTGGGACTGACCATATTTTTTGTCGATGAAAAAGATTCCTTTCCTATTCATTACAATTTTATCAATTCAAATTTTCCTGCTTATCGGCAGACAGGCATTTTCGCAAGCTCCAATTGGAAAAATATGGGATTATCGTTTTGGGGGCGACGATGGAGATTGGTTTAGCGGACTTGAACCCACTAGAGATGGTGGTTGTATTCTTATTGGATATTCAATTTCTATGGGAACAGGTGATAAAACTCAGCCATCTGTGGGTTTGTTTGATTATTGGATTGTAAAAGTTGATTCAAATGGCAACAAACAATGGGACAAAGATTTTGGGGGAGACCAGCTGGAGTATTTAAAATCCATAAAACAAACAAATGACGGTGGATATATTTTAGGAGGATCCTCCTATTCAGGTATAAGTGGTAACAAAAGCCAAAACTCAAATGGGTATTTTGATTACTGGATCGTTAAAATTGATTCTGTTGGAAACTTTAAATGGGATAAATCTTTTGGTGGATCCCTAAACGATAATCTCATGGAAGTGCGACAGACTTCTGACGGAGGATATATTCTCGGCGGATATTCTGAATCTGGAATAAGTGGTGACAAAACTCAGGATGTTTGGGGCGATGAAGACTTCTGGGTCGTTAAAACGGATTCAATGGGTATTAAACTTTGGGATAAAGATTTCGGTGGTATTTATTTGGATCAATTGTATGCTATAGATCAGACATCAGATGGGGGATTTATTTTGGGCGGCCATTCATATTCACCAGTATCGGGTGATAAATCACAACCCGGTTGGGGTGCTCTTGATTTTTGGATACTTAAAACAGATTCCATGGGAAATAAACTTTGGGATAAGGATTTCGGAGGAACTGATCAGGAATATTTCAGATCCGTAAAAGAAACGCAGGATGGAGGCCTTATTCTAGGTGGATGGTCATGGTCATCCGATGGAAATAAATCCCAATCCACAAAGGGGTTTTCTGATTATTGGATAATTAAAACAGATGCATCAGGAAATATTCGATGGGATAAAGATTTTGGTGGAATAGATTATGAAGAATTTTCAGATGTAAAACAAACACTTGATGGAGGATTTTTACTTTCGGGAGATTCTTACTCACCAATTAGTGGAGATAAATCAGAATCAAATCTTGGTCTTGAACAAACCTGGATTGTAAAAACTGATTCCATCGGCAATAAACAATGGGACAAAACCATTTTTACAATTGGACATGATGAAGATGGTCGTGGAATCCAAACGAGAGATGGATGTTTCATTTTTGGGAACCTTGATAGCACCGATGTTGGGGGTTATAAAACACAACCACCTAGAAATAATTCCTATGACTATTGGATTGTAAAATTCTGCGAACTTCCCACCGCTGGTTTTATTGCGGCGCAGAACGTATGCCCTGGGACATGCGTGACTTTTTTCAATGCCTCTGCACTGGGTCAAACTTATATTTGGAATTTTCCGGGAGCGAATCCTGATACCAGCACGGCTTCAAATCCAACAAATATTTGTTATTATTCTCCAGGAAGCTATTCCGTTACATTAATTGCAATTAATGATGCAGGAAGCGATACTCTTACAATTCCCAATTTTATATCAGTGTTTTCATTTCCCCCTTCACAGGGTATAATGCAATCAGGTGATACACTTATTTCCAATCAGGGTTTTATAAATTATGAGTGGTATCACAATGGTATTTTGGTTCCGGGAGCAACTGATTATTTCCTTGCAATTTCTGATAGCGGCAATTATAATGTAATATCTAATGATTCGAATGGTTGTGAGGTAGAAGCGGTAATTTATGATGTTCATATTGGTATTAATGAAATTACTCCCTTCAAGAAAATTTTAATTTATCCAAATCCTGTAACTGAAAAACTATCCATAAGTAGTAATCCGTTATTGGGAACTGTCCCCGTTGAAATTTCGATTTTTAATGTACTTGGAGAGAGAAAAAAAATTCAATCAGGTTTTTTAAATCCATCTACTGAAATAGATGTGAGCGACTTGCTTCAAGGTTTATATTTTCTTAAACTTTCATCTGAAAGTAAAACGTATGGAACAAAATTCTTGAAGCAATAAATTATTTGCGATGAAAAAGATACCTCTCTTATTCATTACAATTTTATCTATTCAAATTTTCCTGCCTATCGGCAGACAGGCATTTTCACAAGGGGGAATATGGACGTGGATCAGCGGAAGCAATCTTTTAGCCGATAATGGCATCTATGGAACACAAGGCATGCCATCTATAAACAACCGACCTCCGGCAAATTATGAGTATGTTGAATGGAAAGATAACGCTGGAAATTTCTGGATCTATGGAGGTACATTTCCTCCACTAAGTGACCTATGGAAATTTAATCCGCAAACTCTGGAATGGACATGGGTGAAAGGCAATGCGTTATCAAGTCAGGTAGCTATCTATGGCACACAGGGTGTATCTGATCCACTGAATACACCAGGAATGAGGGCATATGGAGCAACGACGTGGATTGACACTTCCGGCAATCTCTGGTTATTTGGCGGTGATGCTCCTAACGGGATGCTGAATGATATTTGGAAATATGATATTTCAATAAATGAGTGGACCTGGATGAAGGGTGATACAATAGGTTTTGCACTTGGGAATCATGGCATCCAGGGTGTCCCCGGCCCCAATGTCAATCCCGGCGCACGATGTGAAACCTCAATAGGTTGGATTGATACCTTCAATAATCTCTGGCTTTTTGGCGGATCCGGAGTGGATGATGTAGGTGTCGGATATGGTATTCTGAATGATGTTATGAAATATGATGTCAACACCAATGAATGGACATGGATGAATGGTTCCAATCTTGGCAGTGCCGCACCTATATGGGGAATCAAAAATATTCCAAGTGCGATGAATGATCCCGGAGGCAGATGCTCATATTCTCATTGGACAGATATACAGGGTGGTTTTTGGTTGATGGGAGGAGTTTATTTCAGTACAACATCTTTTTATCTAAATGACGTTTGGAGGCTGGACCCCGGCACAAACATATGGACATGGAAAGCCGGTACAGATGTATTTAATGATACAGGACATTACCAAACGATGTGTACATTCAATAGTTTAAATATTCCTTATTCCCGTTTGGAAAATCGCTCAGGCGTACAGGATAATTGCGGCAGACATTGGTTTTATGGAGGAACGAATGGGAATGATACCGATTTTGTTTTGAATGACCTTTGGATTTTTGATCCTTACACGTTGGAATATGCTTGGATTTGGGGAACCAATTTTCCCAATCCTTCATATAATTTTGGAACCCTTGGCGTTCCATCCTCAATGAATAATCCATCCTGCAGAACCGGCCCGTCAACCTGGTGGGGAAATGACAATCGATTCTATATGTTCGGAGGATTGTATGCCGTCTTCCCCGGACCCAATTGGGTTTCGGTGAACGATATGTGGGTTTTCACACCTGACAGTACTTGTATTGGTGCATGCCAACCCTCAGCTTCTGCAACTTTATCTTCCGACTCAATATGTCCGGGCACATGTATTGATTTTATTAACCTTTCATCTTATGCTTCGTCATTCCAATGGTTACTTCCCGGGGCAAATCCTTCTTCCAGCACCGACGTCAACCCCCAATCAATCTGCTACGCAAATCCCGGGAGTTTTGATGTAACATTGATTGCAATGAACTCAACCGACATTGACACGCTCGTACTTCCAGATTATATTTATGTATTTCCGCAGCCATCGTCTCAATCAATTACACAAATCGGAGATACACTTTTTGCATTGCCAGGTGCATCTTTCTATCAATGGTATTTCAACGGCAGCCTCATCAGTGGAGCTACAAATTATTATTACATCGCAACGGCAAGCGGAGATTACAATGTAGTTGCAACTGACGGTAATGGATGTGAAGTCGAAGCAGTGATCAACAACGTAATCGCGGATGTTACTCCTTTCTCTTTTGGAGAGGGGTTGGGGGTGAGGCTTTATCCGAACCCCGTCACAGAGAAGTTATACATTAGCAGTTATGAGTTGAACGGTACGGCCGATGCAGAGATTTCAATTTATAATGTAATGGGAGAAAAAGTAATATCAGAATCTGTAAAATCAGAGGCAAATTATGAAATCGATGTCCATGATTTACCTTCGGGGCTGTATTACATAGAATTTATTTCTGAAAGAAAATTATTCAGGACAAAATTTATAAAGTCTACCTACCGGTAGGCAGGCATTAATTTTTTACAGTGAAAAAATCATTTCTTCCATTCTATTATGCATTCTGCATCATGCATTCTGCATTTTCCCAAAACCCTTTCGTGAAGGTCTGGGACAAAAGATATGGCGGAAATAAAAATGAAATCTTCGAGCAAATAATTCAGACAGATGATGGTGGTTTCCTGCTTGGTGGTCATTCACAATCTTCCATCAGCGGAGACAAGACTGAAAATAACAGGCATACGGGTTGTGTAATATGCACTTTTGATTTCTGGATTGTCAAAACAGATTCACTTGGAAGTGTGCAATGGGATAAAACATATGGTGGCACTGACACGGATCCTCTTTCCATGATCCAGCAAACTGCTGACGGCGGCTTCATGTTGGGAGGTGCATCCAGAAGCAATATCGGTTTTGAGAAAAGTCAGAACACGCAGGGCTTGTACGATTACTGGATGGTAAAGACAGATGCGCTTGGTACGAAACTCTGGGATAAAGATTTCGGCGGCACTGACCAGGAAAGCTTAAGCACCATCTTTCAGACAGCTGATGGTGGATACCTGCTTGGCGGCTATACAAATTCCGGTGCAAGCGGCGACAAAACGCAGCCATCACAAGGCGGCTACGATTACTGGATTGTGAAAACCGATAACAACGGAATTAAAGAGTGGGATAAATCTTTTGGCGGAACGGATTCCGATTACCTCACAGCAGCAAAGCAAACTCCTGATGGCGGATATATTCTCGCTGGTTATACATATTCAGGAGCCGGAGGTGATAAGTCGCAGCCGAACTGGGGGAACGTTGATTACTGGATTATCAGGATCGATTCTTTGGGAAATAAAATATGGGATAAAGATTTTGGTGCTGCTGATTTTGACGTTTGTTTCTCAATTGTAATAGCACCCGACGGAAATTTTATTGCAGGAGGAACAACTACATCAGGAATCAGTGGTGATAAAACACAACCTCTTTGGGGTCCTGTCGGAGATTTTGATCTATGGCTTATCAAAATTGATACTTCAGGAAATAAAATATGGGATAGAGATCTTGGAGGATATGCATACGAAGATGAACTCGGAAATATTTCGGTCACAGCGGATGGCGGGTTAATCATCGGCGCTACTTCCTATTCCCCGATCAGTGGAAACAAATCCGAAAATAATTTAGGAGCTGAGCAAACATGGATGCTTAAAACAGATGACATGGGAAATTACATCTGGGACAGAACTGCTTTCACCATGGGTCATGAAGAATCAGGATATGCAATTGAAACCAGGGACGGATGTTTCCTTATCGGGAATTATACAATGGCTCCTGCAGGAGGATATAAAACAGAAGCGAACTGGGACTCCACCAATTTTTCGAATGACTTTTGGATTGTAAAATTTTGCGACAGCAGCACAACTCCTCCCGTAGCAGCCATCACAGCCGATCAATTGCTTTGTCCGGGCACCTGCACTGATTTCCTGAACCTCACTATGAATGCAACGTCATATCAATGGAGCTTCCCCGGCGGTACACCGGGTTCGAGTACAGCAATGAATCCTGCAAACATCTGCTACAATATACCGGGCACGTATGATGTTACGCTCATCGCAACAAATTCAATCGGAAGCGATACGCTGCTGCTATCAAATTATCTCACGGTTTATCCTCAGCCACCACCGCAATCAATCCTGCAAAACGGCGACACGCTTTTTGCACTTACTGGTGCTGTTTCTTACCAGTGGTTTTACAATGGAAGTGCAATTCCAGGAGCAACAAATTATTTCTATGTCGCCCAAGGAAGCGGAGACTACAATGTTGTTGCTACAGATTCCAATGGATGTGAAGTAGAGGCGGTGATCAATAACGTAATTGCAGCTGTTAATTCTCTCTCTTTCGGAGAGGAATTGGGGGTAAGGCTCTATCCGAACCCGGTATTTGAAACGCTAACCGTTATCCGTTCACCGTTATCCCCGCCACAGCAGGCAGGCGGAAAAGCCGATGAAGAGATTTCTATTTACAATGTAATAGGTGAAAAAGTAAATTTCGAATCATTTATATCAGATACTAAGTACGAAATCAATGTCGATGGATTACCTTCGGGATTGTATTATATAGAATTTATTTCTGAAAGAAATATTTTCAGGGCAAAATTCATTAAGCATTAACCACTTCGACTGTGAAAAAAATATTTCTTGTAGCCATCGTGGTAGTTATCGGGAGTGCATTGTGCATCGTGCAACGTGCATGTTCCCAAAACCCATTTGTGAAAGTGTGGGATAAGAGATATGGTGGAGATAAAAATGAAATCTTCAAGCAACTAATTCAGACCGATGACGGTGGTATCCTCATCGGAGGCCATTCGCAATCCTCCATCAGCGGAGACAAAACTGAAAACAACAGGCAATCAGGCTGCATAGTCGGCTGTACGTTTGATTTCTGGATTGTGAAAACCGATTCGTTGGGAAATCTTCAATGGGATAAAACTTTCGGAGGCAATGACAGCGATCCTTTATCGGCAATGCAACAGACTTCTGATGGAGGTTTTATATTAGGAGGTTCATCAAGAAGCAGTCTCGGTTTTGACAAAACCCAAAATACACAGGGCTCATATGATTATTGGATTGTAAAGACGGATGCCCTTGGAAATAAATTATGGGATAAAGATTTTGGCGGTGCAGATATTGATAACTTAAGTACAATCATTCAAACATCTGACGGAGGATATTTGCTCTCCGGTTATTCCAACTCTCCCGCAGGCGGAGATAAAACACAACCCAGCCAGGGAGGATATGATTACTGGATAGTAAAAACAGATTCAAACGGAACGAAACTATGGGACAAAGCTTTTGGTGGAAACTCCGATGATTATATAACAGGCGCAGCGCAGCTTTCTGACGGTGGATTTGTTCTTGCGGGATATACTTATTCAGGAGCAAGCGGCGATAAATCCCAGCCGAGTTGGGGTGTTCTCGATTACTGGATCATTCGTACTGATTCATTGGGAAATAAATTATGGGATAGAGGTTTTGGGGGTGCGGATTTCGATATCTGTTTCTCGCTTGATGTTACCCCTGATGGAAATTATGTTGTTGCCGGAACCTCCGCAACTGATATTAGCGGAGACAAGACCCAGCCTTTATGGGGAGGAATCGGCGACTTTGACCTGTGGATAGTGAAAATTGATACTTTGGGAAATAAAATCTGGGATAAGGACATGGGGGGATTTGATCCGGAAGATGAATTGGGAAATATTTCAGTCACGGCAGATGGCGGCTTCATTGTTGGAGCTAACTCCTATTCCTCTATCAGCGGAAATAAATCGGAATTAAATTTAGGAGTTGAACAGAGCTGGCTGCTGAAAACAGATTCAGTGGGAAATTATATGTGGGACAGGACTGCATTTACGATGTCGCACGACGAAAGTGGATATGCAATCCAAACGAGAGATGGGTGTTATATTCTTGCAAATTCAACTGACTCTCCAATAGCAGGATATAAATCCCAGTCGAATTGGGATTCCACCGGAGTTACAAAGGATTACTGGTTTGTAAAGTTTTGTGACAGCACAACCGTTCCCCCAGTTGCAATCGCAACGGCTGATCAATTGCTTTGTTCAGGCACCTGCACTGACTTTCTAAATCTTTCATCTTTCGCCACATCATTTCAATGGTATTTTCCTGGTGGCACTCCTGACTCAAGCACGGATATGAATCCAACAAATATTTGTTACTATACAACGGGTATTTATGATGTAACTCTTATCGCTACAAATTCAGCCGGTAGCGACACCCTTTTTCTTTCGAATTACTTGACAGTATTTCCCCAACCGCCGCCGCAGGGAATTTTACAAATAGGCGATACCCTTTTTGCAAATTCAGGTGCTGTTCTCTACCAATGGTTTTACAATGGAAGTTTTATTGTCGGGGCAACAAACTATTTCTATGTCGCACAGGCAAGCGGAGATTACAATGTTGTCGCAACAGATTCCAATGGATGTGAGGTGGAAGCAGTGATCAACGACGTAATTGCAAGTATACAGTACTCAGTAGACAATAAACAAATTATCATCTATCCGAATCCGGTAACAAATAAATTAATAATTCAAAAGTCAAAAGTCACAAGTGAAACAGTTGCAGAGATTTCGATATACAATTTAATGGGAGAAAAAGTAATTTCTGAATCAGTCATATTAAATCCAAATGCAGAAATTGATGTGCCTAATTTATCACCGGGCCTATACTATTTGGAATTATCATCTCCGTACAAAACACTTCGAACAAAATTTATTAAACAGTAGCCTATTCCATCCCGAGTTTAATATACATTCCACCCGAATAAAAAAAGCCACCCTTCCGGATGGCTTTCTTGTGTTTTGTATCTTGACTCTTGTTTCTTTTTACTTCATCACGTACGAACTTGCTCCTGCAAGATTTCCATCTACAAATGCTTCGATAAGGTAGGTACCCGCAGGGAACATTTTATCATTCTGCTCTTCATAAGGAATGCAAATGTTTTGCTTTGCACCAGTGTAATCAACCGTTATGCTTGCAGTATACATAATCTCTTCGCCGCTTGCCATCTTAAAGGAATTGCTGCCTTCACTCCTGTTGCCCATTACCTTTCCGCCGGGTTCGGTAATCTTCAGGTAAACAGTCCGCTCGCCGGTCTTGGCAATTTTATTGTCGAGCAGGTCAAAACATACATTCATCTTGTGGGTGCGCTTTGCAAGCGAAGTCTCTGTAAACTTACCTGAGCCTTTACGTTTGAACGACTGGGTCTTGAAATATTCCGCCTTCAGCACAGAAGCTGTGTTGACGGTTGACTCCAGGTTCTTAGAAAGATTCTCAACGGTACTCGTAAGCTGCATTTTTTCTTCCGTCAACTGTTTATTGGCTGTGAGCAGGGAATCGATTTTATTCAGGTATTCATCCCGAAGCGTTTGGAGGTCAGCCAGCTGCTTTTTCAATTCTTCGTTCATGGCCATGGCATTCTTGTTCGAACGGGTAATCGTCTTTATGCGCGCCTCCATATCTGTAATCTTGCCGTTGGCTTCGTTAAGCAGACTGTCAAGGTTGGCTGAAATGCCCTGGTATTTGTTCAGCTCGCTCTTGGTCTCGGAAAGTTCTTTTTCAACATTCACCCGCTCAATGATGAGGGTATCCACTTTTTCCTCGTAAGAGTTAATGGTGGTAGTGTGGTTGCGCCACTGGTAAATGTTCAGAATGGCGGAAATTAAAAGTAAAACGATCCAGAGAGTGCCTTTGCTCCTTTTTTGATCTTCGTTGTTTTCCATTTGCTTGGTATTAGTTAGTTAGAGTTATTGCCGCCTACTAGTAGGCAGGCTTTGTAAATGTAATATGTCTTCTATTCATCGCGTTGATTTCCAGATGAATTTGTTCCCTTTTTTTGAACAGGCCAATATGATTGTTGAAGTTTGGAAAAATATGGGGGGCTCCCTGAGCACCTTTCAGGTGAAGCGTGAATGTGAAAGTGGAACGAAAATGAAAAACATAGTGTTACAATGCTGAAAAAATATTTTTCGACTCTTTCTTTATTAGTCCGCCTCAAGTATCTTCATCGAAATTTTCAGCATGAGCAAGCGGAAGAAGAAAGAGGCGAATCCATTTAAGAGTTTCCTGGCCGGTGAGCTTTACAAAATTTTTAACCGCCATCCCAATAAGACCTTCAATCACAAACAGCTTTCCAAGCTCATCAAACCGCAGGCTGTCGACTTCATTAAAAAGCAGGTACCAAATTATGCATTCCTCGATGAGATCCATGATGAACTGAAAGAAGGCATTCTTGCCATGCTTTCAGAGTTGCATGCAAAAGGCGACCTGATTGAAACCGAACGCGGAAGCTATAAGCTCAAACCGCAGCATGCTTATATGGAGGGCGTTATTGATATTAAAGCCTCCGGGGTTGCCTACCTCCTTAGTGAAAATGACGAAGACGATATCGAAATTGCTCCCCGGAATGTAAAAAATGCACTGAATGGCGACAGGGTCAAGATTTATCTCTATGCCCGCCATAAGCACCAGCGTATGGAAGGGGAAGTTGTTGAAGTATTGAAGCGCGCCAAAACTGAATTCGTCGGAAAGGTGCAGCTGAGCGGCCGGTTCGCGTTTGTTGTGCCCGACAGTCCGCGCATGTTGGTGGATATTTTTATTCCTGATGACAAAATCGGAAATGCCAAGCAGGGACAGAAAGTTGTTGCCGAAATGATTGACTGGCCGAAAGGCGCCAAGAACCCGGTTGGTAAAATCAAGACGATCATCGGCTGGCCGGGAGAAAACGACGTGGAGATGAACAGCATCCTGGCGGAATTCGGGTTTCCACTTGAGTTTCCTGAACGCGTCGAAAAGGAAGCCGAAGCCATCCAGGAAAAAATAGACCCAAAAGAAGTTGCCAGGCGCAAAGACTTTCGTGCCGTCACCACTTTTACCATCGATCCCATCGACGCGAAAGATTTTGACGATGCATTGTCATTTCGCAGACTTGAAAATGGAAATATTGAGATTGGTGTGCACATTGCCGATGTTGCCCATTATATTCGTCCGGGCAGCTTCCTTGATAAAGAAGCTTATGAACGTGGTACTTCCGTTTACCTTGTTGACCGCGTGATTCCTATGCTTCCTGAAAAGTTGAGTAATGGGGTATGTTCACTTCGTCCGAAAGAAGATAAAATGTGTTTCTCAGCTGTTTTTGAAATGAATGAAAAAGCGCAGGTGCTGAAGCAGTGGTTTGGAAAAACGATCATCCATTCCAATAAACGTTTTCATTACGACGAAGCACAAGCTGTGATTGAATCCGGAACAGGTCCGTTTGCAGAAGAAATACTGACGCTACATGACCTTGCAAAGAAGCTGCGCGCTGAACGATTTAAAAAAGGTGCGATTGCTTTTGAGAAAGCGGAAGTAAAATTCAACCTCGATGAAAAAGGAAAACCCACCGGTGTTTACCTGAAAGAAAATAAAGATGCCAACAAATTAATCGAAGAGTTTATGCTGCTTGCAAACCGCAGCGTGGCTGAATGGGCAGGAAAAACACACCAGGTAAAGGGAGAACAAAAGGGAGTGCGTAAAACAAAAGTTTCAGTTGGAGCGCGGGCATTTGTTTACCGCATTCACGATTCGCCGGTAAGTGAAAAGCTTCAGAACTTTGCGCGCTTTGCAGGGAAGTGGGGATACAAGCTGAAGATAGATACCGATAAGGAAATTGCACATTCGTTGAACAACCTGATGCATAACCTGCGCGGAAGAAAAGAACAAAACGTTCTTGAGCAGCTGGCTGTGCGTACGATGAGTAAAGCCGTTTACACCACTGAAAACATCGGTCATTACGGCCTTGCATTCGATTATTATACGCATTTCACTTCCCCCATCCGCCGGTATCCTGATGTACTCGTACACCGCCTGCTTGAATATTACCTGCGCGGTGATGAAAGCGCAGATGCTGAGCTGCTCGAAGTGCAATGCAAGCATAGCACGCAGATGGAGATCAGGGCTTCAGATGCAGAACGCGCATCCATCAAGTACAAACAGGTTGAATTTCTCCAGGATAAAATCGGCCAGGTTTTCGACGGCATTATAAGCGGGGTTACTGAATGGGGACTCTTTGTGGAAATTGTCGAGAACAAATGCGAAGGAATGGTGAGGCTGCGCGAACTGGACGATGATTTCTACGAATTCGACGAAACCAACTACTGCGTAGTCGGAGCCCGTACAAAAAATAAATACACGATGGGCGATACGGTCAAGATCCAGGTGCTTAAGTGCGACCTCCTGCGAAAGCAGATTGACTTTAAACTGATCACCGATATTGGAAGAATCAATGGCATACCTCAAAAAGGAAAGTTTTCCAGTGATGGTAATCAACCATCAAAGCGGAAGGAAAAAGATAGGAAGGCTGAGCGGGGACGGGCAAGAGGCGGCGAAAGAAGAAAGAAAAAAAATTACAGGTAACACAAATTTCAACCTAATGAAGCTATTCACATTCCTGTTCGTAATGCTTTTCCTTTCCTCCTGCGCCCTGAAGGTGAATCAGGGTGAAGCAAAAAAAGCTGCAGAAAGTTTGCTCACAGATATCATGAATGGAAACTACGATGGTATCGATAAATATTACACGAACCTTTCAAATGAGAGCGAGCCCCTTGAGCAGAAAACATTGCGGTTCAAACAACTGGAACAGGTTACAGGTCCTATCAAGTCGTTTGAATTCATGGATTCAAAAGAAGAATATGACAGCGACAAGGGATTAAATCAGCTGACGCTATATTACAAGGTCTTCTGTGAAAAAGTAACCGTTTTACAGACTTTCATTTTCATCAATGATGAGGGTGACAGTAAAATCATTTTTCAGAATATCGAAAATCTAAAACCAGATCAGCAATAGGAGGCGTGTAAGAAAATGACTGTTAAAGAATTCGTAAGCCCAAAAACGATTGCAATGAAGGAGCTTCAACAAATACCCGGTGTTGGAAAATCCATCGCAAATGATCTTTGGAATCTTGGTATTGAACATATCAGTGACCTCATCGGCAAAGATCCTGAAACACTTTATAACCAAAGCAACAAACAGGTTGGTGTTGTTCAGGACCGCTGCCTGCTGTATGTTTTCCGTTGTGCCGTTTACTTTGCATCGAATACCAGGTATGAGAAGTCGAAGCTGCTCTGGTGGAACTGGAAAGATTGAACGAGGTAAGATGTAAGAATTAAATTTCAGCTAAACATTTCCCAATTCATATTTGGCTGTTACCCTTCGACAGGCTCTGGGCATGCTTCATAACTTAGTTACCTAGTCACTTAGTCACTTGAGAAAAATCTACTATTTAAGTACCTGCACCACCTGTGAGCGGATATTAAAAGAAGTGAAGCCGGGAAAGGAATTTATCATGCAGGATATCAAGACTGAGCCCATTACTCCGGCACAGATTGATGAAATGAAAAAGATGGCGGGCAGCTATGAAGCACTATTCAGCCGCATTGCATTAAAGTTCCGCGGATGGGGTTTGAACAAGATGAAGCTCACAGAAAAAGATTACCGGAAATATATTCTTGAAGAATACACTTTTCTGAAGCGACCTGTTTTTATCATCGGCGATAAAATTTTCATAGGCAACTCTCCGAAGAATGTTGCCTCGGTAAAAGAGGCTATAAAATCCTGAATGTGTGAATGACCTGATGTGCTAATCCCAATTTCGGTAACAGGCATTTCCGCATATTTGCACATCTGCACATTTATTTATTTGCACATTGACCCACACTGCCCGCGCTCACCTTTATCTCTTCATCTCCCAGGTCATCTACGCAATCACTTTTGTAGTAGCGAAAGTCCTGTTGCGCGATCACATCGGCCCGTTTGCGCTGGTGTTTCTGAGAGTGCTGGGTGTGGTGCCGTTGTTCTGGCTTGCTGATGCTGTTTTCATCAAAGAAAAAACGGATAAAAAAGATCTTCCAAGATTATTTCTGCTATGCCTGTTTGGTGTGGCGATCAACCAGACTCTTTTCATCAAAGGACTTAGTCTGACTTCTCCCATCAGCGCAGCCATCATGATGATCACTTCGCCGATACTTGTATTGATTGTTGCTGCCGTACTCATTCGTGAAAAAATTTCATGGAAGCGGACGTTCGGAATCGTCATTGGATTTGGGGGCGCAGCTATGCTCATGCTCAACAGCGGTATCTCAGCTTCGGGAGGAAAGGAAGATAGTCCGTTCGGCGATCTTTTGATCTTCATCAACGCATTGAGCTGGGGAACATACCTTGTATTGGTAAAACCAATGATGAAAAAGTATCATACCATTACAATTCTCCGCTGGACGTTTACTTTTTCAATGATCTTTATTCTTCCCATCGGGTACAACCAGGTTACGGAAGTGAAATGGGAAACGTGGACCCTTTACACTTATGGGCTGCTGTTTTTTGTAATCTTCTTTACAACCTTCCTTGCGTACCTGTTGAATGTGTATGCGCTGAAAGAGCTGAGTCCTTCTGTGGTGAGCGCTTATATATATATGCAGCCTGTACTCACCGCAGTAATTGCTGTAAGTACCGGAAATGACAGTATCACTTTTATGAAGGTCTTATCGGCACTTCTTATTTTCGCCGGCGTTTATTTCGCAAGTAAAAAGGTGGAAGTACTTGAACCTTCCTGAAGACCCCTTCGAATAGCTAATGGAATCCAACGAATAACCTAATTGCAAATTCTCGAATTAGGAATTCGCATATTAGTTGGATTTCATTTGTTATTAGAAGGGGTAATGGATGTCTCTTCTAATCGATACATCACCTAATTTTTCATTAGGTTTGCCAGCTAAATTTTCTTCCCATGATTCGTTCCATGACAGGTTTCGGAAATGCTGTTGCTGATTTCGGCAGCAAGACCATTTCTGTCGACATCCGTTCACTTAACAGTAAATTTTTTGACCTGACCCTGCGTGTTCCTTCTGCCTATAAAGAAAAGGATATGGAGATCCGTGCCTTGCTCGGTCGCGAAGTAGAAAGGGGAAAGGTGGAAGTGTATATCAGCATTAATTCCTCCGAACCCCAGCGGAGATCGCTCATCAACAAAGAAATTGTAAAGCAATATTATTCAGAGCTGAAGTCTGTTTCGGAAGAACTGAAACTCGATACAACGGATTATATGTCTGCAATACTCCGTCTGCCCGATGCGCTGAACATGGAAGAAGAGCATTTCGACGAAGATGAATGGACACAGCTAAACGAAACACTTCAGAAAGCATTGAAGGCATTCAACGAATTCCGGAATAAAGAAGGGAAGTTCATGGAAAAAGATTTACGGGAACGCATAGATGCCATTGAAGACAACCTGAAAAAAATTGAACCCCTGGAAACCGGCAGGATTGAGAATATCAGGAAAAGGCTTTCCGATCAGTTGAATGAAAGCGCTGCGAAGGATGCCGTTGACAAAAACCGTTTTGAGCAGGAAGTCCTTTATTACCTCGAAAAGATTGACATCACCGAAGAGAAGGTGCGGCTGAGAAGTCACTGTAATTATTTCCTCGAAACGATGAATGATCCGCAGAGCAATGGAAAAAAAATTGGATTCATCACACAGGAGATGGGCCGGGAGATCAACACGCTTGGCGCAAAAGCAAACGATGCAGGTATGCAGAAGTTTGTGGTTCAGATGAAAGACGAGCTGGAGAAGATCAAGGAGCTGATGATGAATATCCTGTAGTTAGTTGAGTAGTTAAGAAGTTGAATAGTTGAGTAGTTGACAGCCGAAATTTCTATTCCAACACCTCAACTTCTTAACGTCTTAACATCTTAACTTCCCAACTATTCAACTTAATCAACAATAAACCAAGTGCAAGGCAAGCTGATACTTTTCTGCGGTCCATCAGGGAGTGGTAAAACAACAATTACCAAACACCTGCTTGGGAAATTTCCGCAGCTGAAATTTTCTGTCTCTGCAACAACACGCGCTAAACGTCCTGCAGAAGTGCACGGCAACGATTATTATTTTATTTCAGTAGAAGATTTCAAAAAGAAAATTGAGCAGGATGCCTTTGTGGAATGGGAAGAAGTGTACAGGAATATTTTTTACGGCACACTGAAGTCGGAAATAGAACGCATCTGGAAAGATGGGAAAGTCGTGGCTTTTGATGTGGATGTAGAAGGAGGACTGAATATTAAAAAACTTTATGGGAACAATTTACTGGCTGTGTTTGTAAAACCGCTTTCAGTAGAAGTGTTACGAAAACGTCTTGCTGAAAGAAATACGGAATCACCCGAATCGCTTGAAACCCGTATTGCAAAGGCAGAACATGAACTCACATATGAGAGTAAATTTGATCATGTGATTCTGAACGACACGCTGGAACATGCCCTTGAGCTTGCAATTAAACTTGTAGCTGAATTTCTGGTTACCGAAGTCAAATCTTCCAGCATACAATAATATAACTCACCGGATAACGGTTAACGTATAACATTTCAAAATGCGCATCGGTCTCTACCCCGGCTCTTTTAATCCCGTCCACATCGGGCACATGGTCATTGCCGGTTACATGGCCGAATTCTCCGGACTGGATGAAGTGTGGATGGTTGTTTCTCCACGTAATCCGCTCAAGCAGACACATGACATGCTGCAGGACTACCACCGTCTTGACCTGGTGCGGCTTGCCATTGGCGACAATAAAAAGATCCGGGCCAGCGATGTGGAATTCAAACTCACGAAACCAAGCTATACGATAAATACAATTCAGCATCTGCAGGAAAAATTTCCTTCTGACGAATTTGTTCTCATCCTTGGCGAAGACAATCTCCCTTCATTCGACAAATGGAAAGATTACGAAGTGCTTTTGAAATTGTGTATGGTATATGTTTATCCAAGGCTGAACGTGGAGAAATCAAAATTCCATCAACATCCTAAAATCAAGATGGTGAAAGAAGTTCCAGTGATGGAAATCTCTGCGACATTTATTCGCCAGGGGATAAAAAATCAAAAAGATATCCGGTACATGCTTCCTGACGCTGTATGGAAGAACATTGAGGAAAATGGGTTTTATACTTAACCTGAATCCAGGCTAATTTCCTTTCCAGCACATTGGGATCCTAAGCTTAGAATTCCACGTGGACAAGTTGT